>Ga0224495_10000835_pt1 | contig 23213 bp, 18 predicted proteins | sample SF_Jul11_sed_USG_FD_168128 | JGI IMG/M metagenome (GOLD analysis project Ga0224495, IMG submission 168128) | Sediment microbial communities from San Francisco Bay, California, United States - SF_Jul11_sed_USGS_4_1 | ecosystem: Environmental > Aquatic > Marine > Sediment | place: USA: California...
CGCATTTCAATGATGTCATGGAGGCCTGCTTCTCGGGGATCAGGGTTGTCAAGGCTTATGTCAAGGAGAAGGCCCAGAAAGCCAAGTTCGCTGCAGCCATAAATGAGCGGCGCGACGCCGAGATAGCAACCATTAAATCCATGACCGCGGTCGATTCGTTGTACATGTATATCTGGCAGTTCGGCGTCATAATTGTACTGTTGTCAGGCGGTTACATGGTCATTCGCGCCGATCTGACCACCGGACAACTGGCCTCGTTCATCCTGTACATAATGTGGCTGGTATTCCCGATGTTTGATATCGGCCAGTTCCTGGTCAAGTCACGGCAGTCGGCGATTTCCATCAACCGTCTGACGGAACTGGAGGATGTACCGTCGATGGTGGCGGACACGGGCCAGACTCCGCTGGGTCGGAATTTCGTCGGCGACCTGTCTTTCGACGAGGTCGACTTCTCATTTCCGGGATCGGGGCGCAAGATCATCGATGGTGTCAGCATAAACATCCCGGCCGGTCAGACGGTGGCGCTCGTCGGGCGGGTTGGCTCGGGCAAGAGCTGGCTGGTAAATATGATTCCACGCTTGGTGGATCCCTCCGGCGGTACCGTCCGTCTCGGCGGCCATGATTTACGCCAGTTCAGGATAGATGATCTGCGACGGAACATCGGCTACGTTCCTCAGGAACCGGTCCTGTTCAGCGACACCGTGCGCAACAACATTTTACTGGGTCGCGAAGATGTGTCCGAGACTCTGCTGGAGTGGGCGATAGAGATTTCGCAGTTGACAGGGGAAATAGAATCTTTTCCGCAAGGTCTGGACACGCCTATCGGTACCCGCGGGATGTCAATTTCGGGCGGCCAAAAGCAGCGCCTGGCTTTGGCGCGGGCGCTGGTCGGCAAACCTAAGATCCTTGTTCTGGACGACTGTACGTCGGCGCTCGATTCACGGACGGAAGCCGCCCTGTGGGGACGTCTGCACGAAGTCCTGCCCGAGATGACGGCTATTGTGATTACCCATCGCCCGGATACGCTGGAGCAGGCCGATATGATATATGTGTTTCAGGAGGGCCGGGTTGTCGAAGCGGGGAAACATGCCGACCTCGTTGCGCGAGCAGGCCTGTACGCCAAGATATACCGCCGCTTTGTTCTCGAGCAAGAGGTCCATCAGTGAGGCTTTGGTAATGACGGTGCCCGGACAGCGATGTTGTCCGGGCGTCCGTTATATCCGACCGACCGGCTCCCCGCCGGTCGTATTCTTTTATTGACTCGGAGCGTCAACAGTCATTAAATTAACGGGTATAAAAACCATTCAACTCCAGCCAGATAAGGTCCTATGGGAAAACAGGCGGCCAGGGCAACTGACATGGTGATGACCTGCGGTGATCCTACTGATGCGCCCACGGGAGTAGTCGTGGCAGCGGGTACCGTCTTCATAAACAAGCTGCCGGCGGCCAAGCAGACGGACCAGGTAACCGGTGTCGACGTTCACATCGTCATGGTACCGACACCCGGGGGACCGGTACCGACACCACTGCCGCATCCGTTTGTCGGCATTATCGACAGTGCCCTGAGCACCACCGTAAAGATTATGGGTCTCCCGGCCGCCATGGTGGGCAGTACGGCCTCCAATACGCCGCCGCACATCCCGACCCCGCCCGGGACGGCATTTCAGAAACCGCCGATGAACAAGGGCAAAATCCAATTGGGCAGCCCCACCGTCTTTATCGGTAACGGCGGCGGCGGCGGCGGTGGCGGCGGCGGCTCGGCCGCCAAAGGCGCCGCGGCTGACGGCAGCGGTGCGACCACAAGCGCGGCCGCAGGGGAGGGCGAGGAAGCCCAGGGCGAAGACAAGGATGAAAAGACCTTCATCGAGTTCAACTTCAAAGACGAAAAAGACGACAAGCTTGCCGATATCGAGTACGAGTTTATCTTCCCGGACGGCAAGTCGGAAAAGGGCAAACTGGGTTCGGACGGCAAAATCCGGAAGGACGATATCCTGAAGGGCAACTACAACGTCCGTTTCAAAGGCCTTCACAACGCCCGCTGGGGCAGTACCATCGGTTCGGCTATCGATCCCAACGAGATGCTCGTCGACGCTCCTTTCCTGGAGGACGGCACTTCCGTCAAAATCGAGATCTTCCGTCTCCACCGGGAGCTGCCTTCGGACAAGATTGCCTCGGTTTCGGCCAAGGTGGAAAAGAACAAGGTAAAGGCCGAGTGGACCTACAAGTATGACGCGAAGGACAAAGGTACTCTGCCCAAGTTCATCTTTAAGGCCGCGGCCGGCAAAGCCCGAACGGTGTCGGGTGTCATTGATATCGGGGACGAGGTGGAAATAGAGCTTCTCAAGAACAAGGACGAGGACGAGCCGAAATACATAACTAACCAGAAAGGTGAAAAGGTCAAAGTCGTCGATGTCGAGAACGATGACGGTCAACCGATTTTGCCCTTTACAAGGATCGTCGTTGTCGGCGGTGATGACACCGAACGTATGTTTGTAACGGACGAGAAGGGAAAGGTGAAAATCACCGGACTGCCGCTGGGGGACAAGGTCCTGTTCAGAACCGCCTATGGGGGAAAGGCGGAGATAGTGTAGTATGGCCGAGGCTCAGAAAATCAGAAACTCCTGCGGCGGTGAGGCCGGCCACGTGCACAACTATATCAAGGGTGAGCAGGGTATTCTCCGGGCCTTCTGGAACACGCCGGCGGTTTCGGTCGGCCAGAAGTCGGCCATGTGCGCCGATCTCGAAGACGTCCCGGACGGTACGGAGGCTAAGTTCAGTGTCTGGAGAATGGCTGCCGAAGGCAAGCACGAGATGGTCAAGGACGGCATCTCGGCCAAGGTCGAGAAGGGATTCGTGCACGCCGAGTGGGAGTATTCCGAATACGGCAAGGATAAAAAGGACACCGATCCCCGCGACGTTTACCCCGCCTATCTTTTCAAAATCGACCTTGATGGCTTAGTGGCCATATCTGGCAACGCCCTGCAGCACGTGGGATGGCGCTACAAGGTCGAGATAGACTGGGACGACAATTCTCCGAATGCGTGGGACGACGAGATCGGGCTGGAGGCCGTCGACAAGGAAGGCACTGTCCTTTACAAATCCACTCAGCGTTTGATGGCACAGGCCAGGGAGATCGATGAAACTCATTTCGAGGTGACGTTTCACAAGGTTATTCCAGGGTTACACTACGCCTGCTATATCGATTACAAGGAGGGAATTGCGGAACGGGAGGTCTCCCTGAAGAAGCAGGTGGACAAGGAGCTAAAGGAAGACTCTTGGGATGACGTCAAGGACTTCGAGCCCTACCGGACGGACTTATCCGACGAGGAGGAAGAAGAGGATAATGAGGAGTCGGAGACCGGTCAGTCCGAAGAACCTGCGGCGGGATTGCCTGAAAACATCAGCTTGTTGATGTTTGACCTGGAGCTCAAGGTCGACCAGTTGGAAGAGGATGTGTAGGAGATCATGGCCGACAAGCTGATCACGCCCAAGTTCTTCTTCGATGGGAAACCGCCCATTGCCATGAAGGAGGTGGTTTTTCTGGCGCTCGTGGACCTGGGTAAGCTGAGCGAGTTGGGGTTGCCGCTTTTCAGGCTGCTCCGGCAGAAGACTCTCCTGATATCCCGTGACGTCAAGGACAGCAGCAGCGCGGTGGGTGTCAGCCAGATCGGCTGGGCCTGCTTTGTGCTGAGGGCCGGCTCGCCCCCCCTCTACCAGGGGGACCGCGACACTTCCGGTACGGCCTTCATGCTTGACCGCCAGAACGTGGTCAGGCGAAGTTTCACCGGCGACGGCTATTTCAAGTTTGTCGACGGTCTCCGGATGCGACAGAAAGGTCCGGAGTTCTCAAAGGAAGTCAAAGACAAACTCCGTAAGCTGGATTTTGTAGCGGAGTTTACACGTAACGCCCCCGATCTCACACGATCCAACACGCCCTTCAGATTGTCATCCTGGTTTAAAGGCAAAGACTTGTGGGTGTTGCCGATGCTGAATTACACCAACTGGGTGTATATTGACGTTGATGCGCTGGCGGATAACGGGTGGATTAAGGTGCCGATAACGGGCAAGGTCCTCGACGACAAGAAAGTTACCGTAGGTTGTCCCGAAGACCTCGAGATCAAGCGCCTGGTATATCGCACGACCATTTTGCACAATCGCCTGCAGCACTATGCCACGTTCATGAGAAACTACAGCACTCAATTAGGCCTGTACGATAACGCCAGGAAGCTCATCCAGAAACACCGCCAGAAGCGCTACGAGCAGTTCATGAAGGATTCTCCGATGTCCTGGTGGGGAAGGAGCTTTGTCTATGGCCGCGAGCTGGGCAAAACCATCATGGAGCAGCACCCTGACCTGGGTTATCTGTATGCCCTGCCGTACGAACTGGCTCTTGAAGCCGTAGATCACATGGGCGAGGATCTTCAGACGAGTCTGAAAGGTAAAGAGAAGGCGATACGCGACCGGGTCAATGCGGCCGGCAAGGATTTGTGGGAGTTGTTGCAAGACGAGAACCTCCGTCAGGAATTCAAGAAAAGGTACAAAGGGACCATGCTGGACCGTAATCGGTATCCGACGGAGGAGGTACTCAGCGGCAAATACGAGAAAATATTTTCCGAACCATACATACTACTATCTCGCACTGACCAGGCCCAGGCCGTTTACGACAGCCACCTCAAGCCCTTCTTCGAGAGCAAGGAATTCAAGGACGCCAAGGCCAAAGCTGACTGGGTCGGGAAGTTCGCCGGCCAGGTACCCAATGTGGCGAAGGCCTATCTCGCCATCAGGTCCATGCAACTGGACAAAAAGATTCCACAGATTAAGAAGTACCTCACCACGGTGGCGACGCGGCTTAAAAACATCGGGGACCTGACTTCCGACGAGTTCAACAAGATCTCGAAGTGGATTGACGGCAACCACGCCTATCGCGTGGCGGCTCATACGGAACTGCAGGAAGTCATGGGCTCGCGACCGCGCAAGGAGTTCTCCAAGGGTGTACAGGCGTTCGGGGTACTTCTCAATGCGCTCAGTATTATCGAATTGGCGCACGATAAGAGATCTGATGCGCGGGGGGAAATCCGCCGTAAGTTCGAGCTGGCCAAAGAAGGCATGGCCTTCGGCGCTACCATCGCCGAATTGGATTCGTTCAAGAACATCAAGTTTCTCAAGATCGGCAAAATCGCCAGAATTGCCCCGGTCGTCAATGTCGCCGCCGGCGCTATCGATTACGGTCTGGCGATGGAAGACCTTTACAACGGGCAAGTAGACGCCGAAACGGGATTATTGATAAGCAAGCAGCAATTCGCCGCCAACTACGTGTGCACCGTCGGCAAGGGGGCCATGGCCGTCGGGGCGGCTCTTTCGCTGACGGTGATCGGCGCTCCCGTGGGGTTGGTGGTTACGGCTATCGGGGGAGCTATGGAGTTGGTCGGCTCGCTCCTGAGTGAACCGGCGCCTCCCAAGGAATTCGATGAGTTCATCAGTTGTCTGAATCGCATGGCCGTCTATACTCCGGGCAACACGTATTTCGATAAAAATATCGCCCCCAGCATCAAGGAGGCGAACGACAGATATTTGAACCTGCGGCGCGTTTCCGATTTCAAGGCTTGGGAGAACCTGAAAAAGAATCTCAAAAACCAGAAGAAGTCGATTGACCAGGATGATATGGATGATTATCGCAAAACGCTGGCCCGGGATGTGGTGATTGAATACTTTCGCGGCGAAGGCAATCTGGCTCATAAATACAAGGGTTTCGACAGGTGAGCCCGTGCGTAAGGCCGGACAATCGATCATAAAGACAGGATAACAGCAATGCCCCGCAAAAGATACTATACTGTAAAACCGGGTGACTGGCTTTCCAAGATCTCCAGGAAGTTTGGCATCAACGACTGGCACGTGATTTATGATCATCCCCAGAACAAAGGCTTCAAAAAGAAGCGCCCCGACCCCAACACGATCTACCCCGGCGATATCGTGTACATCCCCGACCCTGAATACATTGAATTACAGCCCAAAAGGAAACATGCCAACCCGTACGAGATTAAGGCCGTGCCGCCGAAGTGGGATAAAATCGAGCTTGTAATGCGTGACGTAGACGGCAAAGTCATTGCCAACGAACCTTACAACATCAAAATCGGGGGCTATTCGGTGAGCGGCACCACCGACGGCGACGGTAAAATCGAGGAAACAGTCATACCGGAACTGCTGGATTACGGCAGCTACGAGCTCGAATTCAAGGGGACGACCCGAACCCTGCGCATCGGGCACGTGGATTCCATCGACGAACTCTCCGGCGTGCTTCAACGCCTCGAGAACCTGGGCTATATAACCGATATGAAGCACGCCCGAAAAAGGCCGGAAAGATACATCAAGCGCTTTCAGACTGACAACGGTCTTGAGGCGACCGGGGAGATGGATGACGACACCAGAAACAAGCTGGATAAAGCTTACCAGGGGAAATAGTCAAGTTAAGGTTTTAGTGCGTGTGCCATAAACTGCCAATCAGTCCGAATGTTGCCAATACCGTCGTACTGACGGGGTCCAAAAAGGCCATGCTGCTGGAAGCCACCAGCGTTCTCTTTCATTACGATAGTTGTGTTTTCCTTCCGGCCGGCCCCGGAGGCTCTTCGCTTACCGACGCCGACGTCGGGGCAGCTCTCACGGAGAAAAAAGGTCTGGCCATAATTGAGACGGCCCTGCGTTTTGCCGAGCAGAACCCCAACAAAAAGATGCTTATAGCCGGCCATACGGATATATCCGGTTCCCCTAAGTATAATCTGTACCTGTCGGCCCTCAGGGGGCTGAACATCATGTACTTCCTGACCGGCAAGAAGTCCGATTGGGTGAAAATCACCCGGAAGAAAGAACAGGTTGAAGATTATCAGCAGATATTCAAGTGGGTGGCCTCGGTTTTGGGGTGGCCATGCGACCCCGGCCCTATAAACAATTTAAGCAATCCGCGGACCATAGAAGCCACCAAGTCATTCCAGACCAGCTACAACGCGGACTTCAGCGGCTCACTGAAAGTTGATGGCGACGTTGGCAAAAACACCTGGGGGGCCATCTATGATGTCATGGAGTCGCGGCTGGCCAAGGCAATGGGATGCGAGGTCGCCCAGTTAGGGCAGTGGCGCTCTTTCATCAAGTTTACCGACAACGACCGAAAGGTTCTGGCCTGCGGAGAAGAGTTCCCTCGCGTCGGTCTGTGGAAGTCGCCCGAGGACCGACGGGTGGAGCTGCTCTTTTTTGACGGCGGCGAAGCTCCCAAACTCAAAGGCAAGCCGGTGGCAGGCTTGAAAGAGACCACGCCCTGTCTGAAAGGCGCCTGTGTCCTTTATGATACGCCCCGCCGGTACAGCTTTGAGATCATTCCCAGCCTGACGGAATTGCGCTGGAATCAAGGAGAGGGTGCATGCGGCGATGAAGTGTTCCTGCAATCCGACACTAACATGGCCCCGGGAACGGCAGTCGAATTCGTACTCGGGGCCGCACAAGGGAATTCCCCCAAGCTGGCGGGGTTCAATGCCACCGTGGGTCCCGACGGCAAAATCAATCACAAGTGGAATGTGAAGGACGTCGATTTCAAAGACGGAGCCAGCTTCCTGGAGGCCGTTGTGGTGGAGGCCTGGCCGAAGGACAGTAAAATCGTTTTTGCAGGTGCGGCCACTATCAAAGTCAATGCCCTGCTCGACACCGACGAAGATACTTTTACGGCGACCCGGCACTGGAGCGGCTTTACCATGAAGCCAAAGTTCAAGCAGAAGATCGAAAAATTCAAATGCAAGATAGCGGTCGACTTAGATATCATTAAGGCTTGGGGCGGATACTGGGTGAATCTGTCCTCGGCTGGAATAACCGGCACGGCCGGGGGTTGTCCATGGGCCGGTTATCGCTGGGGAAGAGCCATTGGCGCTAATCCGTCGCGGCCCGACCAGTATCACGACGGCACCACCTGGAAGAACCTGCCGGGTGGTTTCAGCCTGACGCCCACCAATCATAACGCTGTCTCCTTCTACAAATCAGGAGCCACGTTTAAGGCAGTTGCCGGCAGCGGGACTTGGCCCGAGGCGTTTGCTGACTACAATTTCGATTCAGCCACTTACACCAATAAGCGGAATTCCTGGATTAGCGATACTCACGACCGCTGGTCTGACCAGTTTCACATCCGGCGCAAGGACTGCCAATCGGATGTGACGACCAGGTGCTGCCGGTACGACGTTGATGTCACTTTGACTCTGAATAAGGTCGCCGCTCCGACGGCGGAGACCGTCGCCGTCTGTCCCGGAAACCTGCGTTCCAACGCCTCCAACTGGTTCATGGATGATCCGGACATCTGGATGGCGGCCCATGAAGTCGGGCATCACCTGGACTGTCCCGACGAATATAACGGCGGTGGCGTGGACACCAGCGCCCCTGACGGTGACGGCTTGGTGAATGGTCTTGATGCCAACACGCTCATGGCCGGCGATCACCCCATCAAAAAACGACATTACAAAGCCGTCGCAACGATGGTGAAAAAACTGATAAAGGCAAAATATAATCGGGAATACGACTATGAATCGGTTAACAAGTAAAGGCGAGCCCGTGCCGCCACGGGCAGGATCGGCGACAGTTCGGTTCATGGTGAACGAGGAAAGATGACATGGATAAGCCTTTAGAACATACTTTGGACCGTGCCCTTCGGGGCGACCAGAATATCCTGAGCGGGTTCGGATTCGAGAGAATGACGACGGTCACGCCGGAGATAGTCCCCGGCACCTGTGCTTGGGAGGAGAAGCTGACAGTCAGGGCAGACGGGCACGTCAGCCTGTTCACGCGCCGATCGATAACCGAGGCCAGTTCCGAGATAATCGGTCATTTCGAATCATCTCAGGATAAGGATGCTCTGTTAGACCTCATCAGACTGGTCAAGGAATCGCCGTTTGACAGGCAGCCACGGGTGCGCATCGATCCCGGCGACGTCAGTGTCCGCCTGCGGTTCGTTATCGGCGGTGCCTGGTATGAACACTACACCAGCCCGAAGGATCCGCGCGCCATGGATGCCATCGGCCCGCTTCTGCAGGAACTGGATCGCCTGGGCGCAGAGGCGCGGCATCGCCCCGTGATGGCGCTGGAGTTGCGCCTGGAGATGCCCGATGAAGTGAAACCGGGGGAGAATATGCTCCCGGTCAACCTGACTTTCGCAAACCCCGGTCGCGAGGGATTCTGGGTTACTCACCCCGGCAGCCTGGACGCGGCGCAGCCTTCCGAACATTGCCGACTGTTGTACGGCCGTCAGCCCGAAATCGAGGAGAACATCACTCCTTTGCCTATGGAGATTGTGACGGCAGATCTGAAACGCACCAAAAAAGACGACCCACCCTTGATCTGGATCCCGGCGGAGGCAGAGGTGCGCTACCAGTTTGTGGCCAAGCTCAATCTGCGTGACCCCGGCACTTATCTGGCGCGGGCGGCATTTTCCAGCTATTCCGGTGAAGACATCGTCGGCGGTCAGCCACGCCTTCGGGGGTGCGTTTTTTCCAACGAAGTACGGATTCGGGTGTTTTGATTTATGAGGCGCTGGGGCAGTTTTAGAGCAGCTCTTCTCATGGCGGCTCTGGTCCTTCCGGCTTTGCTGGTGGTCTGGGCTTGTGGCGGAAACAACAGCGGTGCTGCGGTCGGTGACGACTTTTATTTTGAGTATGTCACGGTTTTCGGTCCCGACGAGACTCCCGGTCGACTGACCATAGAAGGGAGAAAAGCCGAGCTTTGTCGGCAGTGGGCGACTACCGACACGGGCATGCAGACTATCGGTTTCTTCCGCACAATGCTCGATGAGAGCGACCTTGCAGAACTCCTCGCGGCGTTCCCCAGCGAGGCCAAGGCGCACGAAATGAGACCGGATGAACCCTATTTCCTGTTCCGCTTGAACGCCGCCGGTCGCCACGACAGCCTGAGAGTGCCCCGCCAGCCGGAGGCGCTGGCGCGGGTCGGCAGCCTTGTCACCGTGATTGAAAGGCTCGAAGCGAAGCTTCTGGCCCGGGCACAGCGGACGCTTGCCCTGGAGATACAACCGCTAGAGGATCTCAAAGCCGGTGTGCCGGTACGGCTTTATAACGCCGGAGTCGAGCCGGCGACCGTGGTTCTGACCGACTCCACGCTCTGGGTAGAGAGAACAGACTTACCCACGCCGGTCGGGGATTCGGGCGTCACACCGCTTCCGATAGTCTGGGAACGCATAGCTGGCTATACGACTTTTGATACCGTCACAGTCCCGGCCGACAGCGTGACTGACATTTTGATCTATTTGAACGTTGACTTGAAGGGCGATTTCCTGCTCAGGGCGCGCTTTGAAAGACAGCTCATGCCGGGTGATAACCGGACTGAAATCTCCGGCTCCATTGCTTCACGGCCATTTCCCTTTTCGGTTCAGGAAAAGAGCGAATTCCGGTAAGGCTGAAAAGCGGTAGCGCGGAGGTGACGGGGCGCAGATGAAATGGGAGAAATAAGGAAACCGGGTTCGGATCTGTAAAAAAGGGACACAAAGGGCTTGACTTTGAATAACAGGAGAACTATAGTAATTCATTATCACATCGCAGGTTAGTAGGGTATTTACGTATCAGGACATCGCAGAACCTAAGCTGAGGATTTTGGGTCTTTTATGGATATTGCCAATTATTCATCAGATTCAAGGGTCGTTATCAAGAGTGCCCGTGAAGTCACGGCCGAGTTGCGGCATCCTGAGATAGAAGTCGAGCATCTGCTGATTGCCGTCGTCCGGCACGAAGGTACTGAAGTTGAGTCGATTCTCAACCAGTTGAGCAAGAGTCGGGCAATGATCGAGTCGGTAGCCGAAGAATATCTCAAGGAGCAGTCGGGCAAATCGCGGCCCCGGGAAAATCTCGCCATCTCTCCAGCCGTTCAGGACGTTCTGACCCAGGCGCTGGAGGAAAAGAATAAACTGTACGACCCGGTGGTCGAGCCGGAGCATATTTTTATCGCGATCTTTGATCCCAAGTCAAAGCTCTCGGCGCGCGTGCGGGATAAGATTGACCTCACCAAAGAAGATATTTACCGGGCCCTGGCCGACAGCAAATCGGTGGAAGAAATCACCACCACGGTCACGACGCCCGCCGGTGAAGGAGCGCCCGCCGAAGGCAAAAGGGAAATTTCCGGCACCCTGCGTTACTGCATCGACATGACCAACCAGGCCTCGGCCGGCGAGTTTGATCCCATGATCGGCCGGGAAAAAGAACTGCAGCAGATGATTCAAATTCTGCTGCGGCGTCGAAAAAACAGCCCGATCATGGTGGGCGGCGCCGGCGTCGGCAAGTCGGCCATAGTTGAAGGCTTTGCCCAGGCGGTGGTTGAAGGCAAGGTCCCCCGGGTTCTCAAGGACGTCAAGGTCATGTCGGTCGACATGGGGTCGATGGTGGCCGGAGCCAAGTACAAAGGCGAATTTGAAGAACGCTTCAAAACCCTCGTCGGCGAGGTGGTCAGATCCGGCGGCAGGATAGTCCTTTTTATCGACGAGATTCACACTATCGCCGGGGCCGGTAGTATGTCGGGAGGCATGGACGCGGCCAATCTGATAAAACCGGCCCTCGCCCGCGGCCAGATTCGACTGATCGGTGCCACCACCGAGGATGAGTACAGCAAGTACCTCGAGAAAGACAAGGCCCTGGACCGGCGTTTCGAGAGAGTGAAGGTTGAAGAGCCCAATTTTGACGAGGCTGTAAAAATTGTCAAAGGCGTCATCCCCAAATACGAAGGGCACCACAAGATTACCTATACGCCGGAAGCGGTGGTTGGCGCCGTGCGGTACGCCAAGCGTTATCTGAGCGAGCGCAATCTGCCTGACATTGCCCTGGACATCATTGACGAGGCGGCTTCGGAGTTTTCGGTAAAGAGAGAATTCTCCACCGATAAAATACCTGCCATCGAGGCGCAGATTACCGAGGTTGAGAAGCTCATTGAGAACTGTCGGGGCAAAGACCCGGACAAGGATGCGGCGGAGTTCGAAAAGCTGCGATCGGCTTACGATGAGTTTGCCGCCAATGTCGAACGGCTGGAGACGTTCTGGGGACATCGGCTGGAAGCAGCGGCAGGAGGTGAAGCATGATTACTCCGAAGGTGAACCTGGACCTGATGAAAGAAAACATGGCGCAAAAGGCCGAGAGGTTCAAAGTTCTCAAGGCAGTGGTTGACAGCCTTGAGGAGAAAATCGGCGATGCCGATATTGCCGCAGTAGTGGCACGCCGGACAGGCATCCCGGTTTCCAAGATGCTCACGGCCGAAAAGGACCGCCTGCTTAATATGGAGTCTTTTCTCAAGAAGAAAATCATCGGCCAGGAAAAAGCCATCACGGCCATCGCCAATGCCATCCGCAAATCCCGCGCCGGTCTCAAGGCCCCTAATAAGCCGGTCGGCTCCTTTTTGTTTCTGGGACCTACCGGCACCGGCAAGACGCACCTTCCCAAGCTTCTGGCCGAGTTCCTTTTCGACGACAAAAACGCCATGGTGCGCCTGGACATGTCGGAGTACATGGAAAAACACTCGGTGGCCAAGATGATCGGGGCTCCCCCCGGCTATGTCGGCTACGAAGAGGGCGGCGTGCTGACCGAAGCCGTGCGGCGCAAGCCCTTCTCGATCGTCTTGTTCGACGAAGTGGAGAAGGCCCACCCCGACGTCTTCAACCTGCTGCTGCAGCTTCTGGATGACGGTCGTCTCACCGATGGCCAGAGCCGCACGGTGGACTTCTCCAACACGCTGGTGGTGCTGACTTCCAATTACGCGGCGGATAAGATACTTGACGCCGACCGGGAAGAGCGCGAGGTGGACATGGAGGAAGTCCGCGGGTTCCTGTTCGGCAAATTCCGACCCGAATTTCTCAACCGCCTCAATGATATCATCGTTTATCATTCCTTTACGCTGGAGCAGGTGGAGGCCATCGCCGGCCTGGAGTTCAACAACCTGTGCAGTCTCCTGACGGACCTTGACATCAAGGCGGAATTGACGGACCAGGCCAGGAAGAAGCTGGCCGCCGACGGCTACAGCGTCGAGCTGGGTGCCCGCCCGATTCAGCGCACTATCGAAAAAGACATCATCAACCGGTTGTCCGTGGATATAATTACCGGGGAAGTCTCTCCGGGTGATGAGATTTTAGTTGAGGTAAAAGGCGATGCTTACGTATTTACCAAGAAGAACTCAAAGAAATAGTTACAATTTAATACAGGGAGGCCTCGATGGCTAAATTTATCCTTGGCGCAACCGAACGGGTCAAGCGGGACGATTCCATACCCGTCGAGTTGTTGCCTTCGAACAAATTGCTCTATGCGGCCAAGCTAAACAACGATGATGACGCCGATGTTGCGCCGGTCAAGTGTGAGAATGCCAAGCAGGTGTTCGAGAAGTTCCGCCCCTCCTTCGACGCGGAGTTGGAGAATGTCACGGGTGAGCAGGTCAACGCTCACTTCGAAATCAAGGCGATGAAAGACTTCACGTCCAAGGAACTAATCGAGAAGAATGATCTGTTGCGGGAGACGTATTACAGTAAGGAGATGCTTGCCGACCTTGACAAGCAGCTCAAAAAGAACAACGCGCTGAAAAAGACCCTGGCGGACAAGGAAAAGAAGGATGCCCTGTTGAAGGTGGCGCGTTACTATGTGGACCTTCTCAGCGAGTAGAAGCGAGGTGAGTTTTAATGGGTGAAGAAGAAAAAAGAGAAGCACAGCCACAACCGGCGGCAGCTGAAGCTGCCCGGCCGGAAGCGGCTCCTGCGGAAAAGATATCCGACGAAGAATTTTCATCCCTGCTGGGGGATGCTTTTGGCGATTTCGGTAAGCTCGAGAAACTGTTGCCGTCGTTCAAGACTCCCGACGGCGATCTGGTGCGCGGCGTCGAGTGGCTTGACCCCAAGAAGGACTTCCAGCGGAAGGAGTTTCTCACCAAGGAGAACTTCGCCAACCAGCGCCGGCTGCTGGCCCAGCGGCTGAAGCTGTGGGTCGAGCACCTGTCCAAAGAGGGCAGCCTGGAGGATGTCCGCAAAGGTCTTAACGAGCAGAGTGCCAAGCTCGAGGAAAACCTCAAGAAGAACATGAAGAAGGTGCATCGGACCAGCCGCGATCTGGAGACCACCTACCGCGCTATCGACAAGTTCTTCGCCAACGCTCAACAGGAACCGGACGAAAAGGTCAACGCTTACTTTGCCAATGTCAGCGCCGACGAGTTGACCAATCCTGACGACAAGGAGAAATTCGAAGAGCTGGCCAAGGCTATTGCCGATCTGTATCGCGAGTGGAGCGTCAAGGACGCCTTCGCTATGTGCGTCATCCCGGGCTATCTCGGCAGCGTTGAGAACATCGACATGGTGGGGCGTCAGCTGGGTCTACCCAACAAGGTCCACGTCATGACCGATTTGCCCAACTTCGAGAAGTTCGAGGAAGTGATGGATATGCTCGAAGACCCCAACTACGCCAATCTGCCGGGTATTGACGCCTACAAGCAGTATGTGTCGGTATTCGCCAATTACATCATGGCCCGCAACGCTAATGAGTACGAGGACGATGACATGTGGGTGCCGCCATCGGCGGCGGTGGCCGGCAAAATGTATCAGGGTGACGTCACCGTCGGTATGCAGCAGCCCATGGCCGGATTCAAGTACGGCAAGATAGCCGATGCCAAGTACCTGCGCTTCAAGGCCAACCAGCCGGATGCCAGCAAGATCAACGAGAAGGGCATCAACCCCATCGTAAACTTCGAAGGCACGGCAGTGGCTATGGGGGCTTCGACGCTGTTTACCAAGGAGACCTTCAACGTCTATTCCATCCGCCGCACGTATGATTACGTGTACAAGACGCTACGCAACTACCTCAACAAGCAGACTTTCTCCGTTATCGACCAGCGGTTTATCGACACCATGCGGAAGGACATCGACCTGTTTATGAGGGCGATTTCCGGCGGTGACAACATCCTCCAGGACTACAAAGTCGATATTTTTGCCGACGAGGAGATGCGCAAACGCCAGGAAGTGGATATAAAAGTGAGCCTGAATCCCAAATATCCGGCCAGGACTTTCAACATTGAGTTCGTGGCGTGGGGAGAAGGCGACCAAACCAAAGTCAAGGACAAGTAAGTCGAGCCCGGCGGGCGACTCGTGCGGACCTGCCGGGATGTTCCTTGTGGTTTTGCATTGAAAGCAAGAGAGTTAAGTCAATAACCCAAAAAATCCGCAAGATGGAGGAGTTAACTTATGGCACGCAGACCCACTCTTGAAATCGACGGCGTTCCGTACACGAACGTCTACGAGGTTTCTTACGAAATCTATACCTCGAAAGACGAGACGGGTCGTCCGGCCGACCGCGCCCGGGGTGGCACCATCAAGATCACCCGCGAGTCGGATAAGAACGACGCCATTGCCGGCTGGGCCATGGACTCCAGTGAGGTCAACTGGAAGCCCGGCTCAGTCGTGTTCAGAAACCCCGACAACACCGAGATGAAGCAGCTCAAGTGGGAGCAGGGCTTCATCACCAAGTACATCGAGACCATCCCGCACATCAAGGATCGTCCGGACGACCAGTCGTACGAGTATTTCGAGATATCCTGCCACAAGCTCAGTATCGGGGCTGCTCAGTTGGACAATTACTGGCAAGAATAATATGATAATCGGGGCGCCGGATAGAAGTTTGCCTTCTATCCGGCCGCACCCGGTTCAATCCGGAGGAGTCGCGTATTCGTTATGGCAAAAATTGAAACAGCCGCTACCTGTACCGTTGAGGTTGATGGCAAGGAGATAAAACACCGAGTTTCCTCGGTGCAGCTCGACCAGTATATCGACAGCCATCACGACCTGAATGTGCTCTTGAAGCTGGCCACCGAAGCCTCCGAACAGCACGAATTCCTGGAGGATCCCAGCTACTACACCGGTTTTCTCGGCAAATCCGTCAGCGTCACCATTGCCCCGGAACATGGTGTCGTTGACAACGCTCGAATTATGAAATTCGTCGGCATGGTTACGGAGATAAACCTCGAGAGCTCCATCGACGGGCTGGCCACGATCGTGATTCGAGGCAAAAGCCCGACGATAGCTCTGGATGGTTCCCCGCAGGTAACGTATTATGAAGAACAGTCCGCTGGCGACATCATCTCATCGACGGTATCCAGCTACGCCATCACGCGCGGTAAGATGGAATCCACTGAAGGCACCATTAAATACAGCGTTCAGTATCAGGAGACGGACTACCAGTATGTCAATCGCCTGGCCGAAGCCAGCGGGAAGTTTGCCTATTACGACGGCCAGGAATTTATTGTTCAAAAGTCTAACGGCTCATCGGTTGAGGACCTGACCTTCAGGGTAACGCTCGGCAGCTTTGCTATGGGGTTGGGCACCGCCCCGAGCAAGTTCACATCCAAGTCCTGGAAATACGGCGAGAAGTCCACCCTGGAAGGCGAGACCGATACGGGGGCGCTGCGCTCGTCGCCTTCCGACCTGGCCAAGGTAGCCATCGATGCCTCGAAGACAGTATATGGAAAGCCGGGCTACGTCTCGGCGGCGAAAGTGGCCGACCAGTCGGGCCTGGATTCCGTGCTGGGCAAGAACGTGGAAAGCCAGGTGGGCAAGATGGTCACCTGCCGGGGAGAATCGATTGTTCCGGCCGTCAAAGTCGGACACTGTGTCCGCATTCAGAAGGTGGGCGCACTGGACGGCCTGTACTGGGTGAGAAGCGTCAGCCATCGCTTCGACGAGAGCGGCAAATACCACAACCTTTTTGTCTGTACTCCTCTCGATACGTCGTATCCCGCTCGAAAGACCAAGCGCCCGGCCCTAACCAACCTCCAGAGCGCTGTGGTTACCGACCTGGACGATCCGGAGAGCCTCGGCCGCATCAAGGTACAGATCCCGGCGCTCGGGATCGATACCTTGTGGGTCCGTTACCTTTCGCCTCATGCCGGGGACGGCCATGGCCTGGTTTGCATTCCAGAGGTGGGCGATGAGGTTCTTATTGGCTACGAGAATGGTGACCCCGACCTGCCGGTCGCTCTGGGCTGCATGTATACCGGCAAGGACAAGCCTCCCGTCAGTGCTGACAGCAAGAACGAGGTTAAAATTCTCCAGACGAAAAGCGGCAACCAGATTTGCTTCACCGACACAAGCGGCAGCGAAGAGATAAAAATCAGTCTGACCGACGGCAAGAGCCATATCGTTATTAAGGCCGACGGGCCGCTAATCAGTATTGAGAGTGATGGCGATATAAGTATTAAAGGCAACAACATCAAGCTCGAAAGCCAAATGAAGATTGAGCTTAAGTCCGGGGCCGATATGGCGATCGAGGCCGGAGCCAATTTAAAGGCGAAGGCGACGGCCAATGCTGACATTGAGGCCAGCGGCCAGTGTAATGTCAAGGGAGCAATGATCAACCTCAACTAAGTGCGGTAATGGAATATTTAGCACTGCCCCTCGTTCTCAGGGATGGATATTTTGACAGGGCCGACCTGGGCGAATCGATTACTTACTCGGTTGGCCTCCTGCTGAGCACCCGCCAGGGGATGATGAAGTTTAGTCCCGGTTTCGGCTGCAACATCTGGGAAAAAGAGTATTCCGACGTCTATGCGGCCAACAAGGCCGAGATCCGTTCAGGTCTGCGTGATGCCATCGACAAGTACGAGAGACGTCTGAAAAACGTCTCGGTTTCACTGCAGGGGGTAGACGAGACTTCCGGTATGCTGGGGGCGGTCGTCAAGGTCAGTGCCTATTACGAAGAGGACGGTCAGGAAAAGAGATTTGAGGCCAGTTACGTCCTGGGTTGACGGTCGATTAGTTGTGAAGAGTCGTGAGTATGAAGAAATCACGCGCCAAAGAGCAGATTTTTGCCGAGATGCATCGAGAGTTGCGCCGGTGGAACCCGGCTATCCCGGAATCGGCAGAACGGATGGATGCCATTCTGCGGATTCTGCTGGAACTCTACGCCTACCAATTGGAGCAGATCGACCGGCGGGTCGACCAGACCTGGCAGGTGGCCGTGAATTCGTTAATAAAGTCCATGGTCCCGGAAAGCCGCAAGTGGCCGGTGCCCGCTTATACCGTTCTACAATGCGAGATCTCCGACCCGGTCGTTGAAATCGATCCTCACACGCGGTTCTTTTACAAGGAAAAACGCGAGAGCGGCAGGACTTTTTTTTTCTCGTCACAAAAGACCGAAAAGCTGATCTCGGCAGAAGTCCGGCACCTTTTCATCAGGATGCAGGACACCGTGCTTGACCTCTCCCCGGGCAAGGTCGGTGACGAATATGAGTCCGGGTTGTCCGACCAGGTGTCTGCCTCGCGAGTGCCGAGGCAAGTCTATGTAGCAGTTGACTATAACGGGATGCCGTCCGATCTGAAGAACGCGAAACTGTACCTGGACGGCTCCGAAACCGTTCTGAAGCAGCTGTGCTGGGGATACTGGTATCCGTCAACGAATTTCGGCGGCTTCTATGAGGACTCCGGGTTCTGCCCCGGGCTGACAGGCGATATCGCGCGGCTTGTCTGTGACAAAGACGAAGCGACCGACTGGGGCGGTCTTCGTCGCGACAGCGACCTGTTCAAAGCCCTCGAGTATAATTTCGTTGTCGTCCCTGAGCAGTTTAGTTCGACTTGGGAACTCGGCCCGCCCGATCCCGAGTTGGCCACGATGCTGGATCGCTCCGACATAAAGCTGGCCTCCGACAACGACCATTTTTACTGGATCCGGGTCGATCTTCCCGAAGGCGGTGATAAGAAGCGCCTCAAGGAGGGTTTCGGGCTTCTATTCAACTGCTTTGTGGCCACCAACAAGAATGCCCTTTCCACCTACAAGTATACCGGCGGTTACCGGCTGGTGGAGGTGGAACTGCCTGAACCGGTTGACACAATTCTGGAGATCACGGGTGTTGAGGACTCCGATCGCAACGACTACCTGCCCCTGCACAAGGTACAGACTGACCGCGCCGGGTACACCTATACTCTCGAGGAGCGGGGCAACCGCCTGGTTTTGTGGTTTGATTTTTCGTCGCGCGTGGAAGCCCCGCCGGACTACGTAACGATTAACTACACGGTGACGGCCGGTGTCGCCGCCAACGGCATTGACAAGGGGCAGGTCAGCGAACTTTACGAAAAGCACCCCGGTGTAGCGGCCACTAAAAACGTTATTCCCAGTAGAGGCGCTATCCCGGCCAAGACGGAACAGCAGATAATCGCCGAGGTGTCCTCCCGGTTACGCAACCGCGACCGTGTCTTGAGCTTTCAAGAGATTGCCACCTGGGCCACGATTTTCGATCCCAGGGTGAAGAAAGCTGAGTGCGACAACAGCGTGGAACGCGGGGAGCGGGGCATAAGGCGGTGCATCCGGGTAAAAGTAGGCGTCAGCGGGGAGGATTTCTATTCCGATGACGAAACTGCCCTTTTGAAAATCCGCCTGGCCGAGTTCTTGAAGTCGCGGTCGCCGGTTAACACCAACTATCAGATCGAGGTCATCCGAGGATGAGCGCCACCGTTGACAAAGTCATGCCCGATCTCGCCAATCGCCGGTTCCGCCTGCGCTATACTACCGCTCTGAATATGTTGATGAAGAAGGGCGTCGACATTAACCGTGTCGATATCCTGGCCTGCGGGGAGCACGAAAACTATAAGGGTGAGATAAGAGAGCAGGAGCCGGCGCCGGGTACGGCTCTGGAACGGAATACCCGCTTTAGTCTGTCGGTCGGCCGTTCCAGCGCCGTCGACTACACGCCGTACCAGTTGTTTTACGGACTGCGCGGTTACCGGTCGTCGAGCGGCAATTGGGAGGATGAGGCACGGGCCCTCATGGCGCCATTCGATGCCGCCGTTATTCGCCGCGAGGCCATCACCGCCTACGAGGATCGGAAAAACTCTTTCAGCTACGTCGAATACGATCAGCTAAGGAAATTTCTCCAGTTATTCAACTTCACCGTCGAAAGTGACTCCCACGGTCTTCAGGAGGTCCTGGTGTGGGTGTCGGCTTTCCCGAGTTTTCAGAAGTGGGCCGGCAACGCGACGCTTGTCTGCCGGGTTCTGAGGGGTCTGTTCGGCAATGAGTTTGAGATTCGCGAGAACATCCGTTGGCAGCATGACATCCCCGGGGCCTGTCGCTATCATCTCGGGTCCGAGGCCGACAGACTTGGTCACGGGTCTTTTGTCGGGCGCTCCTTTGTTGACTGCGACTCTGGCTACGAGGTCGTTGTCAGGGGCGTTTCGGTGGCCGACGTTTCGCACTGGCTGCAGGGCGGCAAAAAACGAAAAAAACTAGAGGCAGCCTTGAGAATCTGTATGCCCAGCAACCTGATGTACCGGATAAGAGTCATAACACGCCGGGAGAAAGTGCCGGTTGGCAAGGAAGGAAAAAAGAATTACCTGGGATATTCATCGCGCGTTCACGGCCGCGGGCGCGAATGATATTAGGTTGACAAACCTTGACAAGTAAAATCGTTGAGTATAAATTCTGTGAGTTAGGTGTGGATTGAGGCAAGATAATGAGTGACTTAAACTTATATTCGGTCAACTGGCAGGACGGCATGCTGATTACCCAGCAGCATCTGAAGGACCAGGAAAAGTATTGCGAGGAAATGGTCCGCTGGTATGCTCTGGGAGCGGGGGACCGCTATGGTCTGGTCAAAAAATCGTACTCGGGCAAGCCGGCCCTGAGTTTGAACATTGCTCGCTCCGGGCGGCGGCTGACGATTGAAGTCGATCGATGTCAGGCGCTCACCCCTGACGGCCACTACGTCGAGATAAACGAATCGTCGTATGGCAAAGTGAAAACCAGCGTGGAGATAGCCGATGGAGTGGCGGGCGTTTACATGGCTGTTGATCCCGGGGCCAAGGGTCAGGTCGGCGAACCGGATCCCAGCGAGGAGGTGCCGCGGGTTCCATACCTCACTTCCAGCTACTCGCTCCATGTCGGCGACCGTCCCAATTTGCCGGAGGGGAATTTCCTGCAGATTGCGCGCCTGGAAATTTCCGGTGGTGATGTGGTCAACTCTGACGGCTATTATCCTCCGTGCTTGACTCTTCATGCTGATGAGCGGCTCAATCAGAAAGTGACGGACTTTAAGAATCGGCTGGAGAAATTGATCGTGCTTTCTTCCCAAGCGTACTCCGCGATTTCCGCGGACACGGCACTGGCCAGCGAAAAAACTTCTCTCCAAGCCGCTTTCAGAGAGACTATCGGGAGATTTGTTTATCACCTGGCCGGATCCTACGATCAATTGGTAGCCGGAAAAAACGCCGCCCACCCGCTGTCTTTGATTGTGTTCTTTAAGCGTCTTTTCAGGGTCTTCGCAACCCATCTGAATCTGCACCCGGGCCTGCGGGATTATGTGAACGAACGGTATTTCATGAAAGAAACCAAATCGGAGATCGGCCGCTATCTGGCGGCGATTGATGATTTCCTGCTGTCGCCATACAATCACAGCGATCTCGGCGGGCATATCGCCGCGATCGACAATCTCTTTGGAACTCTGCGGGAAATTCTCGGCTTTTTCGCCAAGGTGCAGACGGATCAGCTTGGTCCCCAGGCGGTGGCGACCGAAAGCCTTACTTACAGGGGTGTGACTTACCGGCTGGCTGATTATTCCAGTTGCCGCGTCGAGAATGTGGGCGAGCTTTACTACCTGCAGGTGGAAATCGCGAGGCCGAGCCCGATGTCTGACGCAGTGATTCTGATGGCCAAAGATTTGTTCGGAAAGGATGTCTGGTCCAACATGCAGGTGCGGCTCGGCTTAAACGAGGCACGGGGCCTGGGTGAGACTGACCCGGTGACCCTGGATACCTCGACTTTCGGCAACAAGGTGGCTTTGCGGGCACAGGATATGGTGAAATCATCGCTGGTCAAGAAGATGACTCTTATCTTTCGGGGTGCGGGCAAAGCGGATCAATTGAACTCCCTGGGCAAGACGGACTTGATAATTTATTCGCTGTAACACCGGAGCGTTTTAAGAAAGCACACGGCCATGAAATCCTATATCAACGATCTGTTCAAATACCTTGACACCTACGAGAAGGACTACTCCAAGTTTGAAACGGAAGCGTTCCTGCAGACCTATAACGGCATTGTCACGGTATTTAAGTCCTTGCGATCCGACCGCAACCAGGCCGTTGAGGCCGACTATTACCTGCTTGACAAGATTAAGATGTCACCGCTGACCAGTTCCGATCTGAGGCAGTTGACGGTCCAGGTATTGATAAGTCGATTTGAGTCGGAAGCCGATAATGACGGGCGTTCCAATCAGGCGTACTCTTACTGTCGCGGGCTTCGCCCGGTCAAGCAGGACATCACCTTTTTTGAAAAGAATCTGCTTCAGCTTCTCTTCAGCGAGGGCGGCCTGAACAACAATTTCCGGCTCAACACCTTCTTTCTCAATGAAATCGCCTACTTCATGAACAATTTCGGCCGGAGTGTGCGAGTCGACCTCAATCCGGAGGAATTCGAATGCATGAGCGCTCCGGTGAAGCTTCTGGAGTTGCAGCGGCGGCGGCTCGCCCTCGGCGTCGATCTGATCAAAGATCGCACGTCTCTTGAGTTTCACCTGCAGAGGGTAAATGCCATTGACCGGCTTGGAGCAAAGAGCAAGCTCTGCGAGCGATATCTTACTGAGTGGAACTACCTTGCCAAGACGAGCTGGTGGTCACGTTTTACCGAGTGGATTTCGGAGCTCGGGGCTAAATTGAGGGGGGCTTTTTCCAGCTTCGGGTATTTCCGCCTGCTGAGTAATCAGCGCAAGCCGGCGTACTTTAAGTATGTCCTGATTATAATTATCTTTCTGGCGGTAGCTGTCGGTGTGCCGGCGTACTGGAACAGCTATGCCGCCAAGAAACTCCAGCAATTCCAGCAGAAAGCGAACGAGTTGCATAGTATCAGAAAGTGACGGCACAACAACCGACATTGACAGGCGCAACAACGGATGAAAAAGGCAGATATCATAGGGCTCTTTAAGAAGGGCAAAGGAAAGGTCAAGGCCAAGGGAAAGAAGGGAGCCGAGGTCTCTCCGTGGCCGGCCGGGACAAGAATAGGTGTCTTCGGTCATCAGAATTCCGGCAAGACGGTCTACTTTACCGTTCTCAATGAAGAGTGCAAGATATCGCGAAACCTTCAGATATCCGTTACCGATAACGCCACCTCCAGTGAATTCCTTATCAACCGCCGGGCCATCTGGGGTCTGGGAACGACCTCCGAAGTGGGCACGATTGTCGACCTGCGGGGGGA
>Ga0224495_10000836_pt1 | contig 23206 bp, 26 predicted proteins | sample SF_Jul11_sed_USG_FD_168128 | JGI IMG/M metagenome (GOLD analysis project Ga0224495, IMG submission 168128) | Sediment microbial communities from San Francisco Bay, California, United States - SF_Jul11_sed_USGS_4_1 | ecosystem: Environmental > Aquatic > Marine > Sediment | place: USA: California...
GTTCTTTTTCGGTTTTCTTTTCACCTGTCGCCCATAGATTTAGTTGCGATGCAGGGTTATATTCAAATAACTCAATTTTTTCCGAGATGTTCTCATATGACCAGCTAATTTTCACTTTTACCGAGGCCTTATCTCCCCAAATGCTAAAGGGTATTAAAAAATAAATGGCAACAGAAAGCGCCGGCCGCCTGTTTTTCTTTACAATTTTTTGAAAGTTGAATAACATATTTGTTTGAGATTTTAATTTCCCTTTTGCTCTGCAAAATTTAACATTTTAAACGGTAATTTTTTACCGCCGCTTTCATTGATTACATTAAATCCCCCCTTGCCGTCTGGAGTCAAGGTTACAAACTCTTGAAATATCATATACTTCTGGTTTGAATCGGTATCCGATGTATTACAATCCCTTCCGCACCCATTGCAATCCATGTGTAATTCATTTTCGGTCTGGTATAAAAGGCCAAACAGCCTCATACGAAGTTGATTTTGTTTTTTTTCAATTACATCAAAGTTACCCAGAGAAAAATAATATTTACCCATTGCCTTGGAGTAGTCATTGACGCTTCCATCAAGATAAAAACTACCGTCAGCCCGAAGCCTGATGCTGCTGTAACTGTAAGTATTATCGTCGGCTTTATCGCCATTCTTTGATGCGGCAAAGCCCTGATTTAGCACATCTTTAAAACCTGACTTTTCAAAAGTTTGTTGCATATCGTGAATTTGAGAAATGAGTTCTTCATAAGGATCCAGCAGAAACCAGTTCTGTCCATTGAAAAATCGAATTTCACTGATCACAAGATCTTTATAGGTCTTTCCTATGTAGGCATCTTTAACATACACTGTTAATTTTTTACCGTGATATGGCTTTGGTAGATTAATGACCTGTGAGCCCAACTGATCTGCAGCCTGAACTTCAACAGAATAATCTTTATCACCTTTTAAAATCAGTGTTTTTACCCGACTGTTTTCATAACAATGCTTTACAGATCTCTGATATCCATTCCATATTCGAATTTTTTGAACATCCTGCTCTGTTTGAAAATCAATATCAATTTGTACATCTTTTGGTTTGGCATCTGACGCCCAACCGTATTCAAATCTCGAATCAAATAGATTTACAACACCATAGGCCTTATCGGGCTTTAAAGTGCTTGTCGCTTTAACTTGCGCCTTTACTCGATGAGGAGTTATTACATGGTAGGCTTCATCATTTTCATTATAAATACGGATTCCGCATATTGAAAAGTTTGTGCTCGAATTAAAATTAATTGTCATAGATCGAACCTGAGGATATTTTTTACTGCTGTCTAAAAATTCAGTTCTTGAGTAAACCCCGTCTTTATATGTAGGATAATTTTCGTATTGATACCCCTGTTCATTTGAGGCAAGATTAAAAATCCATTCATCAAAATTTAAAAATACGCTCACGTTACTAGATAACTTTTTACATGTATCTATTTCATATTTTTTTACCGTTATTGGCTCATCAAAATACATATGTAATTTAACATATCGAGCATTATTTGCAGGCTTCCAATTTCCTTTTTCAAAGATTTCAAATGGCAGTTTCTCGCCAAGTGCGTTTGTATAAATCATCGAAAGATGGGCATCTATAGAGTGAATTTCCGATGTCATTGAAATAACAGACAAAAAAAATATCGCCTGCCAGATTGTTTTAAAGTTTTTTTTCATAATTTATCCTTTTTTAATTTACAATTTTATAATTTTTTCTCACTTCTGTAGCTGGTAATGCGTCGAAATGCCACCATTCGATGCTTAACTGCTTAAAGCCAGACTCTTCCATAGCGCTTCGAAGCACTTTTCGATTTTTTATTTGAATTTCAGTAAGCTTACCTGCTTTTAAAAATTGATCTTCAAGGACAGGTTGAGCCAGCAAGGTAAAATCGTCATAGGGCGTTCCCATATCCACCTCACGTCCCATTTCATCAAGTAATCCGATATCCACTGCAAATCCAAAGTTGTGAATGGAACCAAACTCAGGGTTTGCCACGTATTTTTCTTTATCAGTTCCTTTTACTTTTGCAAATAATTTTTTTTGCACGCTGAGAGGTCTTAGGGCATCAAAAATGATAAACTTCCAGCCAGGCTTTTTTTTATTTAATATTTTTGAGGCATTATTGAGTTTTTCTGCGGCAATCGGATGTAAATAAGCTTTGTTAAAATTTCCATAAAGGTTTTCACCCATAAAATTATTTAAACTGGCATATCTTAAATCAACTGTAACATTTTTAATTGAACTTAAATCTTTAAACTCAGAATGGTTAATATCCTGTGCGCTGACATGGAGGGTAAAAATGATTGCAAAAATAAACAAAGTGTTTTTAATATATTTTTTTAAGCTCATCAGACAATATTTTAAGATCTTTTAAAATGTCAATGTAAATACCCGCACAAACCTTTTTATTGAAAACAATACTTGACTTTACAGTTTAATTTTATCTTTTCGCAAGGTGGGTAATTTATTCTCAAAGTTAGTCCGGATTGGCTCAAGTGGCCACAAGAGCGAAATTGAGGTTCGACGCATAGTTATTACCAACGGGCTTGCCCTGATTTGTCTTGCATATTTAAGTTTGCGAAGTGTTATTTATTTTCAGAAATCGATAAACCTTGGTATTATATATGTTGTATCTGCATTTTCATTTTTATTTGTACTTTATCTTAACCATCTTAAAAAACATAATTTAGCTAAAACAATATTTATCTCACTTGCAAACAGTTTTATTTTTTTATTAAACTATTTTTTTCTGGGTGTTTACTCAACAAGCGGACCGGCCCTGTTTTGGATCTCGTGTATGATCCCTATGATGATATTTGATTTTTCACAGAAGAAGTACATAATTTTTTTAGCCGGAGAAAGTTTCGTTGCTTTACTGACTCTTCTGGTATTAAATTATTTTTACCCAAGCCGCTCTATTTTAAGCGGATTGGAGCTTGAAGCATCCAAATGGGTGGTTTTTGGATTTGGAATGTTGATTGCTTTTTTTTCAGCTTACTATTTCTATCGAATAAATGAAATTCTGGATCATAATTTAGTATCGGCAAATGAAGAACTTAAGAATAAAAATCAGGAGATTCTACTGAAGCAAATACAGATGGTAAAAAAATCACAGCTCATTGAAAATGACCTGGTGATGGCACGAAAAATTCATGAAAATTTGTTACCGCAATATATTCCCGATTCAAATATTGCATTTTATTATAAGTCTATGCATGAACTTGGAGGCGACTTTATTAATTTTATAAAATTTTCACCTGACAAAACAGGAATTTTTATCTCTGATGTTTCAGGGCACGGTCTCTCATCGGCCTTTATTACTCTTATGCTTAAAAATCTTCTTGAAGGTTATCAGGTATCACCGTCGCATCCCGAAAACATGTTACTTCATATTAATGACTATCTCTTGAACAAGTTGGCTGAAAATTTTATTACCGCATTCCTTGGGGTATATGACAGAAAAAAAAGAGAATTTGTATATGCAAACGCTGGTCACTGCCTGCCCTTTCATATACATAAAAACGGGATATCTAAATTAATAACCCAAAGCAGGGGGTATCCTCTTGGAATACAAGACAGCAAATCTTTTTTAGAGGCAAACAAATATAAATCCCATAAAATTAAATTAGCCAAAGATGATCTCCTCTTTTTTTACACAGATGGTATTACCGAGGCTCGTCCGATAGGTGATACCAGATCAAAAGACTATGAAATTGAACGTTTGAATCATACTTTAAAAGTCATCTATGAAATACCGGAAATTAAACCCGACACAGCTATTGACTATTTATTAAAAGATTTAGTAAACTATAGAAAATCAAGTGATTTTGAAGATGATATATGCATGTGTTTTTTAAAAGTCCAGTAGATATTACAAAACTAATCAGTAAATAAACGTTCATTGTTAAACTAATATTTATCAGAGAATGACTTTTTTGCGGTGTTTCTGTTCACCCCTGCCAGGTATTGATAACTTCCCTGGAGTATTTTCTTCGTATATTCAGGGTTGTGTAAAAAGCGGTGGGTATACATTAGTAAACATATAAAAGATTTTACAACATGAACCAATAAATTATGATTCCCATGTCCAAAGAATACAAACCTTCCATGGATGGTTTGAATACATACCTAAAAAGGAGATAAGCTGATGATATTTCCGGAAGACTTTATAAATAAAATCATTTGTGGCGATTCACTTTCAGTTATGAAACAAATACCCGATCAAAGCATAGATTTAATTGTAACATCACCACCTTATAACCTTAAAAATTCTACGGGAAATGGAATGAAGGACGGTCGGGGTGGTAAATGGGCAAATGCATCATTAGTAAATGGCTACAGCCATTACGATGATAATATACCACATGATGAATATAATATTTGGCAAAAAAAATGTTTAAGTGAAATGATGAGATTACTAAAAGATGACGGGGCTATTTTTTATAATCATAAATGGCGTGTCCAGGCTGGTTTACTGCAAGATAGACATGAAATCGTGAGTGGTTTTCCTGTTCGACAAATAATTATTTGGCGCCGAAAAGGCGGGATAAATTTTAATGCAGGCTATTTTTTACCTACTTACGAAGTAATTTATTTAATAGCGAAATCGAAATTTAAATTAGCCCCCAAAGCAAATGCGTTTGGCGATGTATGGGAATTTACCCAAGAAATGAAAAATGATCACCCAGCACCATTCCCTGTAGCATTGATTGAAAGAATAATTTCATCTACCAATGCAAATATAATTTTAGACCCTTTTTCTGGTAGTGGTACAACAGCAGTTGTGGCATCGAGTTTGAAAAGAAATTATATCGGCATTGAATTGTCTCCAGAATATTGCGAAATGTCGAATATGCGAATTTAAAAAAACAAGAAAAAAAATGAATTAGCTTTTTTACATAAACCGTCATTATTCGGAGATGTTTATTGAAAATCTTTACAAAACCAGCTCTGATTAAGGAGCTGAAAAAAATTTCAAATAGCGGTTGGATTCAAAATTCAAGAACCGGTAATCATGGTGGCATCGGCAACACTCTTGAAGATTTATTGGGGATTACCGAGAATAATTTACCAATTCCAAACGCAGCAGAGTGGGAATTAAAAGCTCAGAGACTAAATACAACATCCCTAACGACATTATTTCACATTGAACCCTCACCACGTGCAATAAAATTTGTGCCACAAGTTTTATTGTTAAATTATGGCTGGCAACATCAAGAAGCTGGTAAGAAATACACACATTTAGAAATGAGTTTTCGCCAAACCATTCATGGTCTTTCTCCAAGTGATAGAGGCTTTATGGTTAAAATAGACAGAAAGGCTCAAAAAATCCTGATTTCTTTTGACGGCAAACAGGTTAGCAAAAAGCATAATGATTGGTTAAAATCTGTTAAAAAAAAGGTGGGACTATCAGAACTCAATCCACAACCATACTGGGGGTTTGATGATCTCGCAAGTAAGGCAGGTACAAAATTGCTGAATTGTTTTTATGTACAAGCTGAAGTTAAAAAGGAAGCAGATTTTGAATATTATAATTATTGTAAAGTTCTAATGCTCGAAAAATTTAATTTTGATGGTTTTTTAGAACAAATAGAAAAAGGTAATATCTTAATCGATTTTGATGCACGCACAGGTCATAATCATGGTACAAAATTTAGAATGCGTCAAAATTGCCTTCCATTATTGTACAAAAAATCTACTGTAATTGTATAAAATCTAAAATCACCGTTGCTGCAGTCGCTACAAAATTCCACAACCAAATTCTACATGGCCATTTCGACACCATCCCAAAATTTGATCCTTGCCAATATTGCTGCCTTGGCTGCATCCTCTGCTTCTCTAATTTTAATTGTATCCCCATCACACAATTCATTGAGCATTTGTAATGACAACGGCGCATGAAAATCTTCATCAAGATGTATATACCTGTCAAGGTAGTAATAAAATGCAGGTACATCTTGTCTCTGAACATTCATTTCACTCAATAACTGTCTAAACATATCGGGTATAATTTTTTCACGGCCAAGGGCAAATGCAGCTGCCACGATATGAGCCTTGTCTGTCTTGATAAACTCCATTGTTTTTTTTACAAACAATTTTGATGGCTCAGGAATAAACATAAGTTCAATGCTTGGTTCAAATCCATACTTTTGTACTGCGACTGAAAATTCAATTGCATGATCAGGATTAGCCTTAATTTCTTTCATGGCCTCACAATACATTTCAAAATGACTTGCATATGTTGTTTTCCCATCTTTGTCCGGCAACCCGATATCAGACTCTTCTTCTAATACGATTGAATTTATAAAACGTCGAACGTTTCTACTGGCATGGATTCCCCACGGTGCTTTTGCAGGCGCAATAAAGTTTTGCAAATATTTTACGAGCGACATAAAATCCCATACAGAAAAAATATGATGCTGCATGAATATTCGAAGAGTTTCATGATCTTTTATAGTTTTATAAACAGTATGGTTATTTAATGCCAGTTGTAATTCTTTAATAACATTAAGGTCAAATTTTTTCATTGGCATCTCCATGTTTACTTTTCATGCTACCTTGCAATCTACAGTACAAACATCTTTTTGTTTAAGAAGATTTTTCATATCAGTTAGGAAGGGTTCTTGATTTTTTATATGACTAGAATAGGTTTTTAACAAATCCTTATTTAACTTTCCAATCTCGGTATTGTTGATATTGGCGGAATAATAAGTATTTGCTCCTTTCCTTTCTGCTTTTACAATATTCGCCCTGCGCATTATTCCAATATGTCTGGATATCGTAGATTGAGGTAATTTTAATACATCAACCAAACAATTGACACATACTTCAGAGTTCTGAATGAGAATCGCAATTCTCAAACGAATTTCTTCAGAATACGCAAATAATATCTCAGAAAAACCATTCTGCATATGCGGATATGCGCATATACAGATTTACTTTGTCAATATTTTATTATAGCTTAATAATGAAACTTTTAATTGAATAATATAATATTGTTAACATTGCACGAAATTCGTGCTCATGTATATGTATGAAAAATATTACCCTTAAAGCGAACGAACAATGGATTATAAAAGCTCGATTAAAAGCCAAGAGGGAAAAACGATCATTAGCTGATCTCTTTAATTATGGGCTAAAACTCTATATTACCCCTTTTTATCACCACCGAAATTATAATAATATCATGAAAAAGTTTTCTTATCTTGATTTCAGGAGAAAACTTACCAGAGATGAAATAAATAAAAGGTAGAGGGAGTTACTATTTTCAATCCGTTGCTAAGTGCAAGGGGCTGCTTTTCGAACACAGCTGATGACTGCCCTCCTCTCCTACTCAAATCCTCATTGATACCTACCTTTTTGGGGGCGATACCGTTTATATTGGAAAATCCTAAATGATAGAGTCGTTCCAGATTATGATTAAAATTTTCCACGCCCTCACGCAGAGATTTGACCTGATTCAATACACAGTACATTAGAAACATGAAGTGGTTTTTATGAGAGAGGATTCTGGTGGAATCCCTGGAAAAGAACCGTCCGCAGATACTTTCGAAATCATGTCTTGAAATTTGTTGTTGCAAACGCTGAAATAAAATATTTTTTATGTGCCATCGCTGTTCCTTCCTTTAGTAATATTGGTTTATTAAGGAACAGCTATCCTTTTTGAGTCTGTATATAAAGTAATAAATTTAATTCAACCGAACACTAATGATTACCTGAAAGGTCGCTTGACAAAATCAATTGATTCACCAGATAAAAAAAATGCTGCTAAAAAATAATTAAACGGTAATTTTTATAACGGCTTTTTTAACGTTGGTCTGTTCGGAAAAATGAAGACCTGGCATATGAAGATCGCTGGGGAAAAAAATAGCAAACATTCCCTCTTGTAAAACAAATGTTTCTGTTTCTTGATTATAAGCTCCAAAAAATTGAATGTCTTTTTTTTCGTCATATTCAGTAGATGGAAAATTGTTATCTCCGTCACTTAAAAATGCATATCCAATTCTCTCTGCCCCATGAATCATAAACTGAACATCTATATTTTTCCTGTGAGCCTCAAGAACTCCTTGATGTGCATTTTTTGTACTGTATTGATTGATACCGATGACGATTCCTGCATCTATAGTGGACTTTCCATCCGGCGCAAAAGCAAGGTCTGTTGATGAAAGATATTTAAGGCTTTTTTCAATAGACGAACTCAACTTATAATATAAGTGAGCATTTGAAATTTTATCGACAATCATAAAATATAATTTATATTTAATCAGTGGCGAACACTACTTTTTTACCGTTTCAATATTTTTATAAACAATAAAAACCAATTCAATAAATATATTAAACCTTAAAAATATTTGTCATATTAAAATAATTCTGCGCAAATTTACCCATTGTTATGTTTCTATACTTTCTTCTAAAAGTTTTAAATTTTTATGGGATGATATAACCAGAATTTCATCATTGTATTCAAGCTTGAATTCTGAATGAAAAATGTAACATATATTATTTTTTCTTACTACACATAATACAAGTGTGTCGTCAGGAAATGAATATTCTGCAGGTGAAAGATGAAGAAATTTATCATTTTTTACGATTACAGTACCGGTGATGTATTTCATTTTATTAAAAAAACCAATGAGAGAATTAAAAATTCCTGTCGACTTTTTAGCTTTGTCAAACATCTTGATTGTTTTAATATTATTTTCTTCTATCACTTCAGTTAATCTGTGATCGGCACTTTGGGCAAGTGCGCTATATAAATTTGCTATTCCAAATAATTCTCCCATGTGCCGGCAGAATAGTATATTGATTTCATTATTTGCGGTAATAGCCAGGGCAGAAGAATAATTCCCCATATCGAGTGTTGAATATGTTTCTGAAATTAAACCATTTCCGCATACATATTGAAATCCCCTTTCGTGAGCAATTGTACAATTATTTTTATTAGAATCAACAAACAGCACTTTATTTTTATGCTTTTTCCACACCTCAGCTATGGACAAAGAAATATCATTTACCCCTAGTAATATGATGTTACGATCGCCATGAGCCAGTATTTTTAATTTCCGCGCTGCAAAATTTGCAGTGAAACCCTGTAAAATAATCGTCCCGGAAATAAGCATAAGAATTAAAATTTCCATACCCTGGGTATTTTCAATTCCTGCATTTTTCATTTTTAAACCAGCAATAGATACAACCGAAAGGGCAATGATTCCTCTGGTTCCGATCCAACCCATAAATATTTTTTCACCAAATGAAAATTCACTTTTAAAGGCGCTTAAATACACCATGGGAAATCTTATGATGATTAAAAATATAACAACCAGAGAGCCTTGCCTGAAAATACCAGGAAGAGACTCTGCGTCAAATCTGGCAGAAAGCAGAATAAACAAAATCGAAATTATAATTCTTGTGATATCCTCATTAAATGTCAACAACTTGTTTTTTTCTTTATGGGTAATCGCGCTTAATACAATTCCATAAACAGCTACCGACAATAATCCTGATTCTGAGGCAATTAATTCCGAAATAAAATAATTTAAAAATATAGTACCAAATAAAAAATTTCGTTTAATAGACTCAGGAATAAACGATGTTTGATTTAACAAATATCGTACAACAAATCCAAATATAATACCGATAATGATGCCTGCTGAAATTGAAAGAATAAAACCAGCAATGGCATTTTGAATGTACTGTTTTGAAAGTATATATTCAAGCAGTAAAATAGATACAACAGCTCCGACAGCATCGATGATTACAGCTTCGCCGTTTAAAAATGTTTTCACGCGGTTTCGCAGAGGAATGTGCCGAATGATGGGTTTAATAACGGTTGGCCCTGTTACAATGGACAACGATGCAAATATTAACGAAACCTCGGTTGATAAATTTAATATGTACTTAACGATAACAAAAGAAAGCGGAAGTCCAATAAAAAGCGACATTAATATTTGTCTGGTTAACACCTTGTTAATTTGTCTGAGCCTGAAAATATTTAACGATAATCCGCCTTCAAATAAAATGATACTTACAAATAAATTAATGATGATGTTAAGACCAACTCCAAGACTATCTGGTCTGATAATGTCAAAACCAAATTTACCGAAAAGCAAACCTCCGGCAAAATAATACAAAATAGCGGGAGTTTTGGTTTTTTCGGCAAAGGCTCCGGCCAGAGCGCCGATGACAATACTTAAAACGATTGTTATTAATGGGATATTATGATGCATAGATATTTATTGTATGGTTATTACAATCCAAAAAATGATATTATCCAGAGGAGGCAACCTTAAATCAAAAATTTGTTACAGTAATTGTAAAATTAAGAAATGGTGGCCCTGAACTACTGCTGTGAAAAGAACGTTTTGGTTTAAAAGATATTTAATGGTACTGATTTTATTTTTCGATCAAATTTCTAATAAGATTTTTTTTACACTTTGCAGTAAAAGATTAGGCGCAAATGGTTTTGTCAACCAGCCGGTAATACCAAGTTTTTTTGCTTTTTCAATAATACCCTGATCATGCTCAACGGTTAACATTAAAAAGGGAATATTTTTTCCGACCAGTTTTTCTGCAACCTCAAGCCCTGACATATTGGGCATGTTTAGATCACAAATGATTAAATCGACGCCTTCGAATTTTTCAAGCGCTTCAAAACCATTGGAAGTTTCGATAACCTCATACTCTCCTGATAGTAAGGTTTTTAAGATTGTTCTGGTAACAGGATCATCTTCACTGATTAGTATTTTTTTCATTTATGCTATTCCTTATATCCTAAAGGGTTAAAAAAAATCGATTTCTCCAATTCCAGAAATGTTATGACCAATCATTTCATTGGTAGATTTTAAATACATGTCGATCATTTCAATATCAATTTTTTTTGGATGATACATATGTATCCAACCGGCTTTGCCTCTTGCCCTCCCTTTAAATTTTTGCACGGTAACATATTTTTCGACACTCTGCCATGTGGTTTGGTCAATAAGGGAATCTACCTGAGCCTTCTTGGTTAAATTTTGTAAACGACTGGCCGTATTAACAATATCTCCCAATACAGTACAGGTCATTTTATGCGAATTACCGATGTTTCCTGAAAACATGGCGCCGGTAGTAACCCCGATACCACAACGAACCGGAAAAGCAAATTTATGAGTTTCAATTAAATTTCGAATTTGATAAATACAACGAATGGCGCGCAATGAGTCAAAGTCATATACAACAGGGTATCCGAATGTTGCCAGAATTCCATCGCCAAGAATGTTATTTACGCTGCCAAAGTTTTGATAAACAATGTCTATCACATGATTCATGACTTCATTTAAATGATCTGCCAGTTCAAATGGACTTATGCTTTCGGCCATTGCAGTAGAATCTCTCAAATCAAAAAATAAAATTGTTGCGTAGGTTTTAATACCGTTGGTACTGTTTTCACTCATAATGTGATCGGCAATTTCTTCGGAAACAAATTTTTTAAGAATTCCCTTTTCTTCAATAAGTCGATTTTGAAAAACCTGCATTTTGATAAGGTTTGAAATTTTTAATAAAAATTCAATTTGTCTAAGGGGTTTATATTGTATATCATCAGCTCCATTTTCAAGTGAGAGAATTCCAGTATCTTCGGACATATCGCCAGTTACAACCATGATGATGGCCTTTGAGACTAATTTTATCTTTTCAAGTACAATCAGCGGTGAAACACTCAATGCATCAAAATCTAAAATAATTAAATCATGAGAGCAAGCGGAAATTTTTATGTATGCTTCATTTTCATCATCAACCAGATCAAATCGAATATTGACGTTTCGATTAACTCGCAAAAATGTTTCAATCTCTTTTACAAGTCCCTTTTGAGAGATTTCTCGTGTAATGAATAAAACAGCGGCTTCCATTGTGTTTTTTAGATGAACATAAAATACAATAATTGTAATATATGTATATTTTTAGATTTATTCTAATTTATGTTAACATTCTATACGTTTTTTGCTCTTTAAATATTCATACACATAAAATATAATTAAACTTATTTAAAATTAAACATGACAACATATTTATTAAATCATCTATTCGTCAAATGAAACCAATCATTCTTGCTTCAGCATCGCCAAGACGAAAAGAATTACTTGAAAAAATTGGTCTGAAGTTTACCATCATTTCAAGTGACTATGTCGAAGATATGAAAAGCAATACAGAGAATCTAACGCCGGAAGAAATGGCAAAATTTATATCTAATGGAAAAGCTCATGATGTAGCTGTTAAAGCTGCAAATAAAATAGTAATTGCCGCTGATACTTTGGTTGTTTTAAATGAAGAGCTTCTAGGTAAGCCATATACAAAAGATGCAGCAAAAATTATGCTTCAAAAAATAAGCGGGCAGAAAATACATGTAATAACTGGATTTACCATAATCGATACGTCAGATATGAAAAAAATATCCGAAGCCGTTATAACCAGGGTGTTCATTAAAAATTTAAGTCAAGAGGAAATTCAGTTCTATGTAAATACCGAAGAACCACTCGATAAAGCCGGAGCTTTTGCCATTCAAGGACTTGGGGCTCTCATTGTGCATAAAATTGAAGGTGACTTTTTTAATGTTGTTGGCATGCCGTTATTTAAACTGGCAGAGTCTTTAAAAATATTCAACATAGATGTTTTTTCGATACAACATTAGAATATTGAAAATTAATCCTACTATATTGTTATCTCTAAAAATACAATTACTTTCATAACGATTTTATAACAGTTTTAGCAAATTTTTATTATAATTTTAACTATTTATGTAAAATTCCATCAATTTCAAAGATAAATAAATGAAATTAAAATTTTTTATTGACAATAGAATAAATTGGAGGTAAGATGATATCACAAGTGGAATTCTCCGAAAATCAACTTCAAAGTATTGGCCAGTATGTAAAAAACCATTTAAATGAATGGATTGGAGCACGCTTCGAACGAAGCTTATATGACCCTGCTCTGATGGAACGAATGGTTCGTGTAGAAGAAGAGTTAAAACACCAGCGTGAACTGATGTTACAGGGTTTTAGCCGGATGGATGAACGGTTTGAACAAGTGGAAAAACGATTTGTAATCATTCAATCAAAAATGGACAAACGTTTTGAGCAGGTGGACAAACGATTTGAACAAATAGATAAGCGGTTTGAGCAGGTGGACAAACGATTTGAACAAATAGATAAGCGGTTTGAGCAAGTGGACAAACGATTTGAAATCTTTGATAAGCGCTTTATTGAACTAACCCGAAGAATAGACCGTTTTATGATCTGGTCATTTGGAATAACTCTTAGTGTTGGAGGCGTGGTTATCGCGGTATTACGCTGATTTTGCAAGTGCGGTTGCTGGTGATTCTCTCAAAAATCATTAATTGATCTTAACGATTTCAACTTGCCATAGACGAAGATATTCTTTTAATTCCCAATCAGATTCCATATGTTTTTTGCTGTAAGTACAATACAAAATTGTTACCACAATAATACCGCAAAGACTGACACAGCCAAAAGCAATGTCCGTATGGTATTTTCTTTGAGTTTTTAACCCGATGTGAATTTTATTCTTAACTTCAGTTAATTTTTTTGTGTGCTTTTGATATTTGAGATATACGCGTGGGGTAACGCAGAACCTTGCTCTGCGTTAGGGGCGTGCTACGCCCCTTTTTTATCATCTTCATTTAAAATATACTTACATTGAGTTGTTTTTTTGACGATGTATATAAATATGAAAAAATATGGTTTTTATGCATTTATCTTTTTTCTTGGTACAAATTTATATACCCAAGACGCAAACAATGCTGCAAATACAACCAGCGCGTCTAATGCCTTAACTGGTTTTGACGGTCTTCAATGGGGGGTAGACTATAGAGAAGCCAAAGATCGTTTTCGTACTTTATCATCATCTGCCGATGCAAAAGAACCGGTTTCAATCATTGCTGATACTCCCGAAACTGAAATAAAGGTAAAAAGAAACAACATAGTTTATCGTTATTTTTTTTATCAAAAACCGAAAATACTTGTTGATACCCAAACAACATCAAGTACGAATGTAAATGCCGACAACCCGCAACCTGCTCAAGCGGTAACCGATAATAAAACACCGATCGATACAAATGGTAATCAGTCTCAAGACCAAAATAAAGTAATGTCGAGGTTGTTTTTGGTTGAAAGTACATTTTCATATGTTCCCGCCGAAGATTTAAATAAAAAAATTACCGAAAAATATGGAACGCGAAATGGTGGAATTTTAGACGATAAAACCAACAGAGGATTTTATTTATGGAACCTGGACAGGGGATATATCATTCAGTGGATTGACCCTTACAAGAAAATGCCGTTTTCAAGAAGTATCTATTATGTAAGTAAAGAATTGGTTGAGGAAATTAAAGCCGATTATCCAAAATATCAATATTCAAAAGAAATTCAAATATTAAAAGATATACTATTCTAAACCACAGCTTTTCAGTATATTCAATACTGCCATTTTGGGTTCTATTGACTGTGTGATTGGACGGCCCACAACGATATTTGTAGCTCCGTATTGTTTTGCCTCTGCGGGAGTTACTGTACGAATCTGATCATCATTTCCAGAAATAAGGCGTATGCCAGGGTTAACTATAATAAATTCATTATTTTGAATTTCTTTTCGAATTTCTTTTGTTTCACGTCCTGAACAAATGATGCCGTCAGCGCCGGCTGAAAATGACATTTTCGCGCGCACAATAACATCTGATGAAGATGCTTCTTGCGATGTTAGCACAGTGACATTTAAAATTTTGGTATTTGAGGCGCCGGCTCCTTCGCGAGCGGCAATTATGCCTTCTTGATTACAAAAAATTGTTAGATAATCAACATCATATGAAGCGAGTTTTCGAACTGTTTTTTCTATTGTTTTAGGTATATCATTGATTTTTAAATCAAGAAATATCTTTTTACCTTGATTTTTAATGATTTTTATAATTTCAGGCCCAGTGGAATAAAATAATTCCATTCCGACCTTGTAAAAATTAACTTCTGGAATTAGATCGATTAGCTCATTAACTTTCTGTATATTATCAAAATCAAGGGCTACAATTAAAAAATCATTCCTCGGATTCTTCATCATATTCATATGAATCGGATTGAACATTACCAAGATATTGAATGCTTATAATCTTATCAAGCATGACAACATCAAACGTACTTTTCAACATTGGATTGGCATTAATGATGCTTAAACGCCCATTTGATCGAACAAGACTGGTTTGTAAAATTACAAATTCAGCTATCAATTCCGAATTAGCCGACTGTAATTGTGAAAGATCTATTTCTAATTGGAGATTTTCAATTGGTACAGCGTTTATTTCATTATTAACATTATCTAAAAATCTTATAATATTTATTAATCCGAGTTGATTATCCCGTTCGTCTATTAACAATACCCATCGTTTATCATCTTTTTCAACAAACATTAGTACTTAATCTAAAATTCTATCGGCATGTATATCATTTTTTACATTTGACTTTTCAAAACGTCTCGTATATGAAAATTCAGTTATAGAGAAATGCCAAACAAAAACTTTTCATGAGTTTATATGAACTCTGATTGTACAAGTAATGGCACAAAATTATGAATACCTATGAAATAACAAATAATACATTACGAAAATATATTTTTTTCTCGAATGTTTCTCCACAGATAAAAAATCCGTTGATCATTTCAATTTTGTTTCATGGTTTAATTTTAATTACAGGTTTATTAATTAAGCCAAACGATTCGATTGTTGAAGAATTTACAGTTGAAATTATAAATACTCCTGTTGAAATGAGTGTTAAAAATTATACGCGTATAAGTAATTTACGTGATCAGTCTAAAAAAGCTAAAAATGTTCAAATTAAAAAAAACCTGCTGCAGGCTGATCCTGGAAGTTTAATGAATGGAAATAAAACAGAAAACAGCTCCGGCTTTGATACCCAAGATCAATCTTTTGTCGATAAATATGAGAATATTTTATTTAACAGAAAAAATGCGAACTTGTCAGAAAATAAAGCAGTTAACGAAAATAAAAATAATATGAAATGGGATGAATCCGGCAAAGATATTTCTCATTCCGATAAAAATTCAATATCAGAAACAGCAAAAATTCCAACAGGTCGTGGAGAATCCAAAGATATAAACTGGAAAACCGGATATTCCAGAAAAATTATTTTTCAGCCTGATATAGAATATCCCGTTTATTTTAGAAAACAGGGGATACAGGCTTCTGTTCGATTAATAATTGATGTTGACGCTCTTGGTAATGTAGTAAATGCAGAGGTATTACAATCCTCAGGATATCCGAAATTGGATATTCTAGCTAGAAGTGGAATATTAAAAGCAAAGTTTTTAAAACGTGACAATTTTAACAATACTCTTGACCGTGGAGAAGTTGAAGTTCAATATAAACTTGAATAATTTGTCATTTAATAATTAATTTAGATAGATGAATATTTTATACTAACAAAATTTATAAATAAAATGATAATTCAACTTGAAAATATTTCTCTTAATATCAATAATTTTGATATTTTAAATTCAATCTCTTTAAATGTAGATAGTAATGAAACCGTAGTTTTATTGGGTAAAAACGGAAGCGGTAAAACGATGCTGCTAAAAACCGTTGTCGGTCTATATAAACCAAATGAAGGTTATGTAAAAGTTTTTGGACATGATATTAATAAAATTGCTAAAGAAGAAAAAAATAATATTTTTCGTAAAACTGGTTATGTTTTTCAAAAATCAGGTCTATTTGATTCTTTAACCATTGCTGAAAATGTAATGTTTGCGCTACAACGTTTTACAAACAGTTCAAAAAGTGATATGTTTGAAAAAGCCATTGAACTTTTAAAAAGTACAGGCTTAAAGAATGTAGAAAACAAATTTCCTTCTGAATTATCCGGTGGAATGCAAAAACGAGCGGGTATTGCCAGGGCAATTGCAATGGATCCTACGATGTTACTGCTCGATGATCCGACAGCAGGTTTGGATCCAGTTTTATCTGATGCTATTGCTGACCTTATCATTGATATTAGAGAACGGCTTAAAAGCGCGATCATTGTGGTCACTCATGATATGAAAATTGCCTATAAATTAGCAAGCAAAATTGGTTTGCTGCATGAGGGTCGACTTATAAATATTCTGCCCACCGAAGACTTCATTAATTCAACTGATGAATTTATTCGTCAGTTTCGAACTGGCAGCCTTGAAGGCCCGATACCTGTACTTGGATAATTGTTGGTTTTTAGTTGTTTAAATTATGGACAGTTTAGAATTATCTAAAATTGAAGCTCTAAAAAATATTATACTCGAGTGGTTTTACAAGAATCGTGAAAACTATTCTTTTAGAAATAATAGAACGCCCTATCGTGTATGGATCAGCGAAACAATACTTCAACAAACGCGGATGAGTGCTGCATTGGAAAAAATGGAGAATTTTTTCTTGCATTTTCCCGATTTAAATTCACTTGCTGCCGCCAGGGAAGAAGAAGTTCTTTTTGCATTTAAAGGCCTGGGATATTATAATAGAGCTCGAAATTTACTTAAAGGCGCAAAGTATGTTGTAAGTAAATATAAAGATATACCATCTGAATATAATCAACTTATAGAAATTCCTTCCATAGGTCCATATACGGCTTCAGCTATTGCAAGTATTTGCTTTGGAAAACTTACTCCAGTTATTGACGGAAATATTAAAAGAATCTTCGCAAGAATATTTCAAATTGAAATTGAGATTAAAAATTCTTTATTTTTGAGTCAGTTAAATTTAATACTTCTAAAAATGTTTAATTTTAATATTTTAAATCCGGGAGACTTAAATGAAGCGTTGATGGAATTCGGTCAAAAAATTTGCAAGGTTAAAAATCCTCAATGCCTAACCTGTTTTGTTCAAAAATATTGCCTTGCCTATAAAAACAGTTCTGTTAACAAGCTGCCTTTCATCACCAGACCTGAAAATAAAATAATTGTAAATTGGAAATTGTATTTTTTTATAAATAACCGCAAGGTTCTTTTAAATCAGTTTAATGATTTTTATTTGTTAAAAAATCATATTGGTTTTCCATCGATCATTGAAATGAATGATGAAAAGTTTTTCAGTACTCATGGAGATATTTATAATAACTTTCTTTCAAATTACAAATTACATAATTTTGTAAACGGCGATAAACATACAATTACCAATCATCAAATTAGATTTTCGTATTGTATTTATGATTTGAAAAATATTGAAATTAATGGTGAAGATTTATTTTGGTGTCCATTTGAAAACGTTGAAAATTTCCTGGTATCTTCCGGTCTTAACAAAACATGGAGTTCAGTCTATGATCAAATCTTTGCCCGAGGGGGGACTTGAACCCCCACGGGATTACTCCCACAAGCACCTCAAGCTTGCGTGTCTACCAATTCCACCACCCGGACTTTTATTACTTTATGCTTTTGCAGTTTTTTCTTTTTTTACTTTTTTTTCTTTAATTGCTTCTCTGTTTTTTTTTCGTTCTTCTTTAATTAAAGGCAAGGGCTTTTTATCAACTAATTCCAATACCGCCATTTCTGAACTATCAGATCGTCGTCTTCCAATTTTCACAACACGAGTATAACCGCCATTTCGTTTTTCAACCCTTGGCGCAATGTCATTAAACAATTTATTCAGTACTTCTTTATCTTTAATAAATCTGGAAACGAGTCTTATATTGTGAATTTTTTCTTCACTTTTTTCAGAATTTAAATTCCCTTTTGCACGTGTAATTAACTTCTCGGCAACTTGTCCGGCGACTTTGGCTTTTGCAACTGTGCTTTGAATGTTTTCATGGTAAAAAAGACTGGTTACCATATTTGAAAGCATTGCGCTACGATGTGCGCTGCTTTTATGTAGATGTTTTACTTTATTTCTCTTATTCATCGTTATCCTCTTTGATATTACTCAAGATCTCGCATTCCGAAAGCTAGACCCATGCCGGCTAATTTACTTTTTAACTGCAACAATATTTTGTCTGAATAGTGCTTGCTTTTTCTCAAATCATCTTCATATTTTACAACTAAATCTTTCATAGTGCGCATATCAAGACTTTTTAAAACAGCCATTGTTCTTACAGAAAACTCATAATCTTCAAGAGGTGTAGAAAGAATTTGTTTGACTTTTTCATCAGTTTCATCGTATTCTTCTTCTTCTTCGTACGTCTCTTCTTCAAAATTTATAAATACCGTTAAATGTTCTTTAATAATTTTCGCAGCATATGCAACTGCATCTTCAGGTGATATTGTATCATCTGTCCATACTTCAAGTATCAATTTGTCATAATCAGTTCTTTGATCAACTCGAGTTTCAACAACTTCAAAATTTACTTTATTAATTGGTGAAAATAATGCATCAACAGCAATAACTCCAACTTCATCAATCATTTTCTTGGTGGTCTCTGCAGGAAGATAGCCTCTTCCTTTATCAACCTGAACTGTCATTTTAATATGCGCTTCTTCATCTAAATGAGCCAACACTAGTTCTGGATTAACTATCTCTACAGCTGAATTTGCCCCAAGATCTGATGCAAGAAACAAACCTGGACCTTTTTTATCAACTTCAATCGTAACAGGACCCAATCCGTCATATTTAATTCTTACTTTTTTAAGATTTAAAATTATACGGGAAACATCCTCAGTAACCCCGGGTAAAGTACTAAACTCATGACTTACGCCATCAATTTTAATCGCTACAATACCAACACCTTCAATATAAGACATCAATACTCTGCGAATCGCATTACCAATGGTTACGCCAAAACCTTTTTCAAATGGTTCCGCTACAAATTTACCATAATTACTTTTCGCTTCAACATGGTGGAATTCAACCACCTTGGGTCGCTTTAAACCCTTTAATAAGTTTTTAGGAGATTTTCTTTCTCCAGTATCTACAGTAGACATAGAATTACCTCTTTGATAAAATTATTTAGAGTAGTGTTCAATTATAACCTGCTCTTTAATTGGAATATCGATATTCTCTCGAACAGGATATTTTACGATTGCAGCTGATTGACCATCTTCAGCAAGTTCAAACCAGTCTGCGACCAAGCCAACGCCTCTTGCAACTGTAATATTACTTGGTATTAATGGTGATGCAGATATTTTTTTGGATAAACTGATTTTATCTCCGATTCTTACTTGAAAAGATGCAACATCAACACGCCGGTCATTTATATAAATATGACCATGTGATATAAAATTACGAGCTTGCGCTCTTGATGATGCCACGCCCATTCGATAAATTGTATTATCCAAACGTCGTTCAAGTAGAGTTAAAAGGTTTTCACCTGTTATTCCCTTCATTCTTAATGATTTTTCATAATAATTTCTAAATTGAGTTTCAAGAACTCCATAAACTCGTTTTACCTTCTGTTTTTCTCTTAACTGAATTGCATAGCCGGTTTGTTTACCTCTTCGACCATGAACCGGACCAGGAGGATTTTTACGTTCATTGAACGTACATTTTTCAGTTAAACACTTCTGCCCTTTTAAAAATAATTTCAAACCTTCTCGCCTACATAATTTACAAACTGGACCTGTATACCTAGCCATTAATACACCTCTATTTTAAACTCTTCTTCGCTTACGTGGTCTACAACCATTGTGTGGAACCGGAGTTATGTCTTTTATTAAAGAAACCTTAACACCTGAAGTAGCAAGAGCTCTAATTGCCGAATCTCTTCCACTTCCAGGACCTTTTACATATATTTCAAGTTCTGCTAATCCCATTTCTCTAGCTTTATCCAGAACATTTTTTGCTGCAAGCTGTGCTGCATATGGCGTAGCTTTACGTGAACCTTTAAACTCAAGTGTACCGCCGGAAGCCCAGGCAACTGAATTCCCTTCCATATCTGTCATAGTAATGATAGTATTGTTAAAAGATGCATTTATGTAAGCGCGTCCCTTATAGATCTTTTTATTATCTTTTTTAGTGGTTTTATTGTCATTACTCATTACTTAACACCTTTTTGAGCGGCGCCACCCTTTCTCTTTTTTCTTGTCTTGGCATTTGTTTTCGTATTCTGTCCACGCACTGGTAAACCGCGTCTATGGCGAATTCCCCGATAGCATCCGATATCCATAAGTCTTTTTATATGCATAGTAACCTGACTTCTCAAGTCACCTTCAATTGTATACTTTTGTTCTATAATTGCTTTTAAATCGCCAATTTCAGATTCTTTTAAATCTTGAACTCGTCTATTTAAATCAATTTTAGAAGATTTTAATATCGTTCTTGATCTGCTTCGACCTATACCGTAAATATACGTCAATGCAATTTCAATTCTTTTATTACTTGGTAAATCTACTCCAGCAATCCTTGCCATATTATTATAACCTTACCTTTGCCTTTGTTTATGTCGCGCATTTGATTTACAAATGACCATAACTCGACCTTTTCTTCGAATTATCCGACACTCAGAACATATTTTTTTTACAGAAACTCTGACTTTCATAATTTTGTCCCTCTATTTTTGCTCTATTATCATAAATACATTTGTTTCACTTCTTTCAGGTAAAGTACAAATCTTTGGCCCTTCTGAAGTAATTGCAATTGTGTGTTCAAAATGAGCACTACATTTACCATCTCTGGTTCGCACCGTCCACTGATCCTTATCAGTTAAAACATCATATGTACCGGCATTTATCATTGGCTCAATAGCCAATACCATACCATTTTTTAGTATAACCCCATCTTTTTTTCTACCGAAATTTGGCACCTGAGGCTCTTCATGGATAGATTTTCCAACTCCATGACCAACAAGGCTTCTTACAACAGAAAATCCATTTTTCTCGGCAACTTCTTGAACACTTGCGCCAATTGCACCTACTCTATTACCTGCAACAGCAGCCTTAATTCCTTGAAATAAACTTTTTTGAGTATACTCAATTAATTTTTTATTTTCATTAGAGACATTACCTATAGGCCATGTCCACGCTGTATCTGCATAATAATCCTGATATTTTACTCCAATATCAATACCTATTATATCTCCGTCTTTCAATATCACATCTTTACCAGGTATTCCATGAACAACCACATCATTCACAGAAGTACATATATGGGCAGGGTAACCATGGAATCCAAAAAAAGCTGCACTAGCACCTCGTGATTCAATATACTCATTAGCAGCATCATTTAACTGTAATGTTGATACCCCAGCCTTAAGATATTTTACCAAATGCATGTGCGCATTGTAGGCAATTTCACCGGCTTTCTGTATCTTTACAATTTCACTGTTCGCATAAATCCGAACAGCCATATTACTTTCCAAGTACCTTAAAAATACGCTTACTTACATCATCGGAACCGCCAGTTCCATCAACAAACTTCAGCAAACCCTTCTGTTTATAATATTCAAGCAATGCCTCTAACTTTTTTTTAAAAACATCAAGTCTATTTTTAATTGTAGCCAGATTATCATCTACTCTGTTTTCAATTTCAGCCCTTTTCAGCAATCTTGTAATCAGCTCTTTTTCAGGTACATCTATAAATATTACCGAGTCCAGTTTTCTACCATTATCAGATAAAATCTTTTCCAGAGCAATTGCCTGCTCTACTGTTCTGGGAAAACCATCTAAAATAAATCCATTCTTGCAATCAGAATGAATAATTCTTTCTTCAATTATTTTAATAACTAAATCATCTGGTACGAGATTACCTTGTGTCAAATATTGCTTAGCTTCCAGCCCAAGACTGGTTTCGCTATTTACAGCATCACGTAAGATTTCACCAGTAGAAATTTGAATTATACTCAACGTGTCAACTAAAGTTTTAGATTGAGTACCTTTTCCCGCGCCAGGCGGACCCATTAAAATCAGAATCACGTTATAACTCGCTCATCTGATCAATTTTGGTCTTTTTGCGGCACGTTTTTGCTTATCCATAAAACCATCGTAATGACGCATAATAAGTTGTGATTCGATTTGTTTCAACGTATCTAATGAAACCCCTACAATAATTAAAAGAGAAGTTCCACCGAACAAATGTGCCATGCTTTGGTATTTTTGTAGATCCCAAAGTTTAATAATCAAATCTGGTGATATGGCGATAAAAGCCAGAAAAATAGCGCCAGATAACGTAATTCTATTTAATATCCGGTCAATAAATTGTTCGGTATGGGTTCCTGGCCTTATTCCGGGTATATAACCGCCATTTTTCTT
>Ga0224495_10000837_pt1 | contig 23159 bp, 20 predicted proteins | sample SF_Jul11_sed_USG_FD_168128 | JGI IMG/M metagenome (GOLD analysis project Ga0224495, IMG submission 168128) | Sediment microbial communities from San Francisco Bay, California, United States - SF_Jul11_sed_USGS_4_1 | ecosystem: Environmental > Aquatic > Marine > Sediment | place: USA: California...
GAAGTGTATGTTGTTCACGTTAAACACTTCTCTGGCTGGGCTGGCGCGCTGGCACTCGCCATTATCGTTATTCCCATCGTGATTCGCACCACTGAAAACATGCTGCGTCTAGTGCCGACTACGCTACGCGAAGCCGCTGCTGCACTGGGTGCACCGCAATGGAAGATCGTCAATTTCGTCACCTTGCGCGCCGCGCGCGCGGGAATTATTACCGGTGTAATGCTGGCCATCGCACGTATCAGCGGTGAAACTGCCCCGTTGCTTTTCACCTCGCTAAACAACCAGTTCTGGAACAGTGATATGGACAAGCCCATGGCCAACCTGCCCGTGGTCATCTTCCAGTTCGCCATGAGTCCCTATGAGGACTGGCAGCATCTCGCATGGGCGGGTGCCTTATTGATCACACTGAGTGTATTAACACTGAACATACTTGCACGCGTGCTGTTCCGTCAAAGCGCAACTACTCACTAACAATGCTCATTAACAAGGCTTGCAAATGAACGCAGAAACTACCGCCAACCCAAAAGTCTCCGGCCCAAAAATAGTGGTCAAAGACCTGAATTTTTATTATGGCAATTATCGTGCGCTTCAGGACATCAACCTGAACATAGCCGAAAAAATGGTAACCGCCTTTATCGGCCCGTCAGGTTGCGGGAAATCAACATTGCTGCGCACATTCAACCGCATGTACCAGCTCTACCCCAAACAGAAAGCCACCGGGGAAATCCTGCTGGACGGCGCCAACATCCTGGACAAAAAGCAGGACCTGAACATGCTGCGTGCAAAGATCGGCATGGTGTTCCAAAAGCCCACACCATTCCCGATGTCGATCTATGACAACATCGCATTCGGAGTAAAGCTGTATGAAAAGTTGAACAAGAATGACATGGATGAACGCGTCGAATGGGCACTACGCAAGGCAGCCCTGTGGACCGAAGCAAAAGACAAGCTCAAGCAGAGCGGTACCGGCCTGTCCGGTGGACAGCAGCAACGCCTGTGTATCGCGCGTGCTATCGCAGTCAAACCCCAAGTCCTGTTGCTCGACGAGCCAACGTCGGCACTTGATCCTATATCTACCGCACACATCGAAAAACTGATCGACGAATTGAAAGAAGATTTTACTATCGTGATCGTTACCCACAACATGCAGCAAGCGGCACGCGTCTCGGATTACACCGCTTATATGTATCTGGGCGACCTCATCGAGTTTGGCGATACCAGTACCGTATTCACTAACCCCAAACGTACCGAGACAGAAGACTACATTACCGGAAGATTTGGCTAACTATGCCAGACAAAAGGCTATAAATTCTGACCAAAGGCACTTGTCCATATACCTCTTATAGCTGAAACTGGGTTATTCTATTACCAGTGCAGCGTGGAAATGCAGCATCAGTTTATTTCTCTCTAAAACCAAGGAGCTTTTCATAATGAAAAAAAATCTAGTGTTGGCTTGCGTATTGAGCATTTTTGTCCAGCCGGCTTTTGCTGCAAATAATATCAATCTGACAAATTTCGGTACTGTACAGGCCGACTTCAAAAAATTCTCTGAAGATATGGGATCCGCTTTGAGTTACAAAGCTGTCACACCAGCCGAACCGCTCGGAATGATCGGCTTTGATATCGGCATTGAAGTCTCTTCTACGGAAACAAAAAGTTTGGCGACTGCTACAGGAAATAGCTCTCTCACCAGCATCGTTGTTCCCAAACTTCATGCATACAAAGGATTGCCGCTGGGTATTGATGTTGCCGCCTTTTATTCAGCCGTACCCACTACAAACATCACCCTCATCGGCGGTGAACTGCGATATGCGATTCTTGAGGGTGGCGTAGCCATGCCTGCAGTTGCCATCCGCGGTGCCGTAACAAGATTGACCGGAGTAGATCAGCTCTCGTTTAATACGAAGAGTGTGGATTTGTCAGTTTCCAAAGGCTTTGCAATGCTTACTCCGTATGCCGGTGTAGGTAATGTCTGGGTAGAAAGCACACCAGATGCGTCTCTGGCTCCTTTGGAAAAGGTCACAGTACAGCAGGTCAAAACTTTTGCCGGTGTCAACCTTAACCTCGGCTTGACAAATATTGCTGTGGAATATGACAAGACCGGTGATGCTGCATCTTATTCAGCAAAACTGGGCTTCCGTTTCTAAAAATTCTGGGACGCGGAAAGTCTGCGGCCGCCCAATTGGGCGGCCGTTTTTTTCGGCTTTAGCTATTACTGTTTAGAGATTTTCGCCATCTCGACCAGCACCGAGCGTGCCTGCAGTGCATCCGTCACAGGCTGCTCAAAATCAAGCCTCAGCACCCTGCTCTCTACACGCAGATCAAAACCGTCGGTATCGATTCCCATCATTTCCACCTCCATTGCCGCGACCTGGTGAAAGTGCTGGCAATAATTCCGTAGTGCTTCCTGGTGGTCGGCATTCATATGGTCGATCACACCTGATTCATGTTCGATCAACGTATATGGCTTTACAGCATAATTTTCCATATTCAGCCAGTTGATCTTCCCGAACCCGCCTATGTAGCGAATCGCTTTCGGGTGGATTCGATAGAAGGAAAAATCGTGCATCTCAAAGTAGACTCTTGCCTCGGGGAAATATCGTAAATAGCGCTCGCCTGATTTTTTGCGATCCTCTTCAAGTTCAGCATCGCCAACCACAGTAACGCGCCCCTGTGTCTGAATTTGTGGATCTCCCTGATTATGAGTAATCAGACTTACGCGCGGGTCATTAAGAATATTCTTGGTGTGCTCGGCAATCGAGCTGATCAGAATCAGCAAGCTACCGTCATGATCAACCAAATAAGGCGTGATTGAGCCAAAAGGATAGCCATCGAATTTTTTCGAAAGTGTGCTTAACACGCCATAGCGATGTGCTCGCAACATCAATCTTGCTTCTCGTTCGTTACTCATAAATCCTCATTTAGAAAAGGATAGCAGGCGCATAAACATGAGATTGCCAGAAGTTTTATACCCAAACTCGGCAACCAAATATGGAATCTGATTTTCTTTATCGGCTATCATGCGCGCATTATTAAATGATATGAGCCTGTCATGCAAAAATATTGGCTGCACGTATTCAATTTTTCCCGATTTGTCGTGATGAGACTCAAGCAAGATCGTTGCGCGCAAATTGCATCCAGCCTTACTTTTACTACACTGCTTTCCATAGTCCCGATCATCATGATCGCATTGACTATGTTCTCTGCTTTTCCGGTTTTTCAGGACTTCTCTAATCAAATCAAGGAATTTCTGCTTAACAATTTAATGCCTGACAAGGCAGGAAGTGTCATCACTCGATACATGCAGCAATTCGCCGAAAGCGCTGCAAAACTGACAACAGTAGGTATCGTATTACTTGCCTCCACTGCCTTGCTGATGATGCTTACCATTGACAGAGCTTTTAACACAATCTGGCGAGTATCACGCCCAAGACCACTGATAAAAAGGCTGGTCGTTTACTGGGCTGTAATCACACTTGCTCCATTATTGATTGGAGCAAGCCTATCCTTAACTTCATGGCTGGTCGGCCTATCCTTGGGATATGCCAAAAATATCCCGATATTTGGAGTGGGAGTATTAAAAGTATTGCCGATCGTGTTTACCACCTTTGCCTTTGCAATATTATTCAGGCTGGTGCCCAATCGTCATGTACCGCGCCGCCACGCCCTTATAGGAGCACTGGTTTCAGCATTCATGTTTGAATCGATGAACCGAATATTCGGCTATTACATCAGCCACTTTCCAACTTACAAATTGGTCTATGGCGCATTCGCCAGCATACCGATCTTTTTGATATGGATCTATTTGTCATGGCTAACTATTCTGGTAGGCGCGGTATTCACTGCTTCATTATCACATTGGCGCACTCCTAAGGCATCGTCTCTCGCATCTCCCCCAGTACAATTGGCAAATGCTCTGCGAATACTTAGGGTCATGGCTAAAAGCTTTCAGGAAGGCAAGGTGGCCACCTTTCCGGAATTATCAAAATCCTTACAACTTGGCTACGATACCTTGGAGATCATTCTGGGCAAACTGGCCGAAGCCAATATGGTTCGCAAGGCGGAAGGTCAAGGTTGGCTGCTGATACGAGATGTAGCCAACGTTCGTGCAGCCGAGGTATTTCGGCTGTTTGTGCTTGATGTCAGCGTATTAGCGTCAATTGACAACTCCGACCCGATACAAAAATGGCTTGTTGATTGCTCAACGCGTTTTGAAAAAGATGCCGACCTGAGTCTGCAACAACTTTTTGCACGCAAATCAGCCTGACAGTTGACCTTGGGCGAATACAGTTTTGATGAGATAATTATGCGTTCTTTTAGTACTTGGGAGTAAATCATGAAGCTGCTTGAAAAGTTGTTTGAGGGCGCACTGTGGAACAGCCGTTTTATAATATTGACGGCTGTGATTGGCAGTTTACTATCGGGCATTGCGATTTTTTTCATGGCCACCGTAGATGTGGTGACCTTATTCTCACATGCGCTGCACTATGCAGATTCCAGCTTGACTGATGAGGCACGCAAAGCACTACATGACGGCACTGTTTCACATGTCGTCGAAGTTGTGGACGGTTATCTGCTGGCAACGGTCATGTTAATCTTTTCATTAGGCCTGTATGAGCTTTTTATCAGTGAGATCGACCAGGCGCATGGCAGCCAATCTTCCAGCAAGATTCTTGTCATAAACAACCTTGATGACCTTAAATCCAGATTGGCCAAAGTAATTCTGATGATCCTGATTGTCACGCTTTTTAAAGAAGCGATGAACATGAAGTTAAATACTCCTCTGGACTTGGTCTATCTTGGCGCAAGTATTGCACTCATCTCCCTCGCCTTGTATTTCACTCACGCGTCAGAACACAGCACCGGTAATGATGAAGCACATAGTAAAAATGCATCCGAAAAACACGGGCTCTAGATTATTTCTCCTCATGTTGGCATGGTTGCTTTTCGCCATGCCAATGTGGTGTCACTCTGCCGAATTTATCCTGGAAGACCTGGATGGTAAGACACACCACCTTGAAGATTATCGAGGAAAATGGGTTTTGGTTAACTTCTGGGCAACTTGGTGCCCGCCCTGCCTTGATGAAATCCCGGAGCTAGCCAGCCTGCATCGCGCGCACAAAGACAAAGATCTGGTCGTGATTGGAATTGCCATGGATTCCGGCTCCCGATTCAAGGTTGCCGACTTCGTTGAAGCTCACAATATAAATTATCCCGTCATCATGGGAAATCGCGAAATCGCCGCTCAAATAGGCTTTGTTGATGCGCTACCAGTAAGCTACATCTATTCCCCCACTGGAAAACAGGTGGAACGGCATGCCGGTGAAGTCACCCGTAAGAGCGTCGAAACCTACATTGCAGCTCGTAAGAGTACTCAATAAAAGAAATCTGAAATTATCTATCAGCTGGCAGGCAAATAGCGCCCACTGATCTGACGGCGCGGCAACGCCCAGTTTTTTCTCCAAGCTGCACGAACAAGATCCGGATATCTTGATTTACCCAGGCTACCGTTGTAGCGACCCAGTGCACGAAAGAGATTCCCTTTTTCTTTATCCAGATAATGGCGCAAGATTGTGCAGCCATAACGCAAGTTTGTGCGCAAATGAAATAGGTTATGCTCTTCAGTGCCCAACTCTTTTACCCAGAATGGCATCACCTGCATATAGCCTCGTGCTCCCGCCTTGGAAACCGCATACTTTTTAAAACCGCTTTCAACCTCGATCAAGCCCAATACAAGTTCAGGCTCGAGCCCCGCTCTTTTTGCCTCATAATGAATTGTCTTAAGAAGTTCCATGCGCGCCTCGGGATCTGCAATCCTTTTTTGTAAGCGGCGAGACATCTCCCCTAACCAGAAATCTTCCTCATACTGTGTTTGAAATGCTGTTTTCTGGACGGCCTGATCGGCAACACTATGCTGCAATACGGAGCGAACGCTGGCTGAAAGTGGAATATTGACTTGCGCCCCGGCACACAAATTTTGAGCGTAAAACCCCAATACAATGCACAGTGGCATAGCAAAAATATGGGGGGCCAGATTTCGTATCAACTGCATAGCATGGATTTTACGAACTCCACCACGTTTTGCAAGGGAATGGTTTGTGCTGCCGCATCTCGCCGCCCCTGATATTCCACCATACTCTCCTTCAGCCCCCGATCACCAATGACAATTCGATGAGGTATGCCAATCAACTCCATATCCGCAAACATCACGCCTGGCCGCTCATCCCTGTCATCCAGTAGCACTTCAATGCCTGCTGACTTGCAATCCGCATACAACTGCTCAACTATATTGCGCACATTTTCGCTCTTACCCATACCGATAGGCACAATAGCGAGCTGGAAAGGTGCCATCGCGATCGGCAAAGCAATCCCGCGTTCATCGAAATTCTGTTCGATGGCTGCCGCGACAATACGCGACACACCAATACCGTAACAGCCCATCTCGAGCACCTGTACTTTACCCTGCGCGTCCAGATAAGTTGCCTTCAATGCCTCAGCATATTTGGTGCGCAACTGGAAGATATGACCGACCTCGATGCCGCGACAGATTTCCAATGTCCCTTTGCCGTCAGGTGAAGGGTCGCCAGTAACGACATTACGAATATCCGCCACCATGTCCGGCTCGGGCAGATCGCGGCCCCAGTTCACTCCAGCGGTGTGAAACTTGGGTTTATTGGCACCGACCACAAAATCGCTCATCATCGCAACCGCCCTGTCCGCGATGACGCGAACCTTGGCGCGTTCCATTCCGACCGGTCCGAGGAAGCCGGGAGGGCAATCAAAATGCGACCTGATCTCGGCTTCCGTGGCAAAACGGAAATCTGCCAGACCCGGCAGCTTGCCTGCCTTCACTTCGTTCAGCGTATGGTCTCCGCGCAACAGTAAAATACGCAGGACATCCCCAGTCACAACCGCAAGCAGTTTGACCGTGCGTTGCAGCGAAATACCCATAAGTTCTGCCACCTGCTCACAGGTGGTTTGCTTGGGCGTTTCAATATCGCGCATGACCTCCAGTGGCATCGCCCGCTTCACATCCGGCACGATAGCCTCGGCCAACTCAACGTTTGCCGCGAAATCGGAAGTCGGACAATATGCCAATGCATCTTCCCCTGCATCCGCAAGGACATGAAATTCGTGCGACCCGCTGCCGCCTATCGCACCGGTATCAGCGGACACCGCACGGTATTGCAAGCCAAGACGGGTAAATATGCGACTGTAGGTTTCGTACATCACACGATAGGTTTGTTCCAGACTCGCGAAGTCGGCATGAAACGAATACGCGTCCTTCATCAGAAATTCGCGCGCCCGCATCACACCGAAACGAGGGCGTACTTCATCGCGAAACTTTGTTTGTATCTGGTAAAAGTTCACCGGCAACTGGCGATAACTGCGTATTTCACGGCGAGCAATGTCAGTAATCACTTCCTCATGGGTCGGGCCAAAGCAAAAAAGATTATCGTGTCTGTCTCTGATTTTAAGCATCTGCGGGCCGAACACATCCCAGCGCCCCGTCTCCTGCCACAATTCTGCAGGCTGAACAGCGGGCATAAGCAATTCAATTCCGCCACAGCGATCCATTTCTTCACGCACAATGTTTTCAACTTTGCGTAGTACGCGCAGACCCAATGGCATCCATGTATACAGACCACTTGCCAGTTTCTTGATATAACCGGCACGCATCATCAATCGATGACTGGGCAGTTCCGCTTCGGATGGAGCTTCTTTGAGGGTGGAAATAAAAAATTGCGAAACGCGCATGATATTAGCGGCCTGATGTAAATTGGGGGGATGATTTTACAGGGAATACAAGCCAAGTTGTATGCCGGCTAATGAATCGGCTTTTCAATAAAGATTAAATGTGAAAGAATCGGGCCATTAAATTAACCATATAGAGTGACAAATGATTGACCGAGACGGCTACCGCCCGAATGTCGGCATCATAATCACGAACGACAGGAATCAGGTATTTTGGGGTAAGCGGGTGCGGCAACATGCTTGGCAATTTCCGCAAGGTGGCATACAGCACGGCGAATCCCCTGAGCAGGCGATGTACCGTGAGTTGCATGAAGAGGTCGGCTTGATGCCGGAACATGTCAAGATTCTCGGACGTACCCGAAACTGGATGCGTTACGATGTTCCGCAAAGCTGGACTAAGCGCGAATCGCGCGGCGGTTATCGCGGCCAGAAGCAAATCTGGTTTTTGTTGCGCCTGATAGGTCGTGATTGTGATGTCTGTCTGAGAGCAAGCCCGCATCCTGAATTTGATGCTTGGCGATGGAATAATTACTGGCTTGATATCAATGCAGTGATTGAGTTCAAACGCGAGGTCTATACGATGGCCCTGAGAGAATTGGCCACATATCTTCCTTCAACCAGGCAGACCAACGCATCACAGCTTCAAAATGCTTACAGATAATTTCTAACTAACCACACTGGAGGTGCCACATGATCAAAGAATACGATGCATTGCAATCAATCCCTTTGAAGACCGGCTCCTCATTTGTGCGTCCCGTCCAGATGCTCCCGGAACGAGTCAAGCTGAGCGACCCGGCATCCGATGTCATGACCGACCTAAAAAAGGTTTCTGTCGTAAGCGTGCGGGCAAAAACCTCGATGGACAAGGCCAACGCAAAGATGATCCGTTACGGAGTGCGATTATTGCTTGTTTTGGACGATAGCGATCAAGTTGCCGGATTGCTGACAGCAACTGATGTACTGGGCGAAAAACCGATGCGTTTCCTGCAAAACATGGGCGGTACTCACGACGATATCATGGTGCGTGACATCATGACGACACAACGTGAACTCGAAGCAATGAATATTCAGGAAGTGCAAAATGCCAAGGTCGGAAATGTCGTTGCCACCCTGAAAAAATCCCATCGGCAACACGCGTTGGTTATTGAGGAAGCATCGGATGGAAAACAGTCCGTGTGCGGTCTATTCTCCATCACACAGATTGCACGGCAATTGGGCGCTCAGGTACAAAGCTTCGAACTGGCCCACACTTTTGCGGAAATAGAATCGGTAATCGCTCGAGTTTAAATAGAATCCGAAAAGCAGGTCACCTGACGGTGACTTGCTTCCGATTACCCCACCACTATAGTTTCACAAGCATGGCGTAAAATGCCGTGTATACCTGCCAGAGTAGCGAGATCGTACTGGACCGCTTGCTAGCAATACACTTTATATACCCGTTTTTCTTCGCTGTGCAATTCGCTGCATCAGCTGCCGAGCGAGCGTCAATTTATCGGCACGCGGCAATGCCTGTCGACCGCTGTCATCGAACAACACCAACTCGTTGTCATCAGAACCTGCTGCATGCTGAACAAGATTACCTACCAACAGCGGGAGCTTTTTTGCCCGGCGTTTTTGCTCGGCATATTCGGCAAGGTTTTCGCTCTCGGCCGCAAAACCAACACAAAATGGCGGATTGGGCAAATTAGAAACGTAAGCTAGGATGTCTGGATTGGGCACCAATTCGAGCGTCATATTGCTTGTGCTTTTCTTGATTTTTTGCGTGCCTGGCTTCGCAACACGGTAGTCTGCTACTGCCGCCACACCGATAAAAACTTCGCATCCGGCAAGATTTTTTTTTACGGCATCGAACATCTGTACTGCAGTTTGAACATCAAAGCTTTTTACCCCTTCAGGTTTTGACAGTGCGGTCGGGCCGGAAATCAACGTGACTTGCGCACCCATTTCCTGAGCGGCCTGAGCTATCGCATAACCCATTTTTCCGGAGCTGCGATTAGTAATGCCGCGTACTGTATCAATCGCCTCGTAGGTCGGACCAGCAGTGATCAGGATTTTTTTTCCGGACAAGGTATTGTTTTTTGGTCTGTATATTGCCTTTTCTTGAGTCGAAACAGGCTCTGTTAGCACGGATGGATTAGGATTTCCCTTAATCCGGGTCTCCAGAAATGAAGCGATGTCCCCGGCCAACTGTTCCGCCTCCAGCATCCGCCCCATACCCTCCTCACCGCACGCCTGTTCACCGCTATCCGGCCCAAGCACCAGCGTGCCATCGGCAATCAGCTGTCTGACGTTGCGCTGTGTCGCCGCATTTCCCCACATTTGCTTGTTCATCGCCGGCGCAAGTAGTAACGGGCAATCACGCGCGAGGCACATCGTAGAGAGCAGATCGTCAGCCAGACCATGAGCCAGCTTGGCAATGAAATCCGCCGTTGCCGGGGCAATCACAATTGCTTCGGCAGCGCGGCTGGTGGCGATGTGAGCCATACCGTCATTAGTCGTATCCCACTGATTGACCAATACCGGACGCCCCGTGAGCGCCTGCATCGTCGCCGGGGTGATGAAATGGCAGGCCGCCTCAGTCATTGCCACTTGCACCTCAACACCCTGTTTTACAAGCAAACGAGCCAGTTCCGCAGCCTTGTATGCGGCTATACCACCGGTAATACCGAGCACGATGCGTATTCTTTGAGTTTGTTCCATAATGACCACATATTATCAAGAAACAGCTCATTCAGGAGTTAGGTGTGTATGGCTATCACAGATTGGCCCGAAGGCGAACGCCCAAGAGAGAAGCTACTCCAGCGCGGGGCGGCTTCACTATCGGATGCGGAACTGCTGGCGATCTTTTTGCGCACCGGGGTTGTAGGCAAAAGTGCCGTCGATTTGGCACGCGAGCTGCTCAACCGTTTCGGTAGCCTGACGCAACTGGTCGCTGCCAACGAGATGGATTTCTGCGCAACCAAGGGCATGGGGCAGGCAAAGTATGTTCAGTTGCAGGCTGTTCTGGAAATGTCTAGGCGCGCGCTGAAGGAGGAAATGCAGCGCGGTAATGCGCTGAATTCGCCGCACGCGGTCCGTGACTATTTGCAGTTGCTGCTAGGATGTCGTCATCAGGAGGTCTTTCTGGTGCTATTTCTGGATACCCAGCACCGCGTAATTGCCTCTGAAGAACTGTTCCAGGGTACGCTCGGCCAGACCAGTGTCTATCCTCGCGAGGTGGTGAAGCGTGCACTGACACACAATGCAGCGGCAGTAATCCTCGCACACAACCACCCCTCCGGCGTTGCTGAACCAAGTCAATCCGACCGGATGCTAACAGATGCGCTAAAGCAGGCATTGTCACTGGTCGATGTACGTGTACTGGATCATTTTATTGTTACCGTCGGGCATACCCTTTCATTTGCCGAAAAAGGGTTGATTTAGCCGAGTGACGAGATTCCGTCATGCAATTCACCTGTAAAGCCCCATTGAACCGACGTTAGTCAAAATCTCGTCAACCACTCGTCCGTATTTTCGACCACTCGTCGCGCATAATTTGACCCGACTTATGGTTATCCCCTAACCTGCGTTCACTTGGCAAACTTACTGAAAAGTAAGGACGCAAAGTCACCGGCCTAAAGGAAACTATGGCGGCGGGACTGCGATACGGATGATCATCCGTATGTATAACGCAGCACCATCCCTCTAGAACCATTTTCTCCTTAACGGCACCGAATATTGAGGTTAGGGAGTAGGGTAATGCGTTCATTCAAAGCGAAATACTTTCAGGTTGTGGCAATATTGGCTTCGCTATTACTGACTGCCTGCGGTGGCGGTGGAACAACCGCTAACACACCCGGGACCCCATCTGTATTCACCTCAATGGGAACAGATTTTTACCTGACGCTTCCCGATCACCTTTGCGTCAGCAACCCTGTCATGTGTAACAACGTGCCTGTTTCCAATAAATTGCTTATTGCTGCTGCTACCGCAACCACCGGTGAAGTTATATTTAACGGCGTGATTACCCCCTTTACCGTTGCCGCAGGCAATCAAACGATAATCACTCTCGACCCAGCTGTAGTTATCACTTCAAACGAAATGATTGAAGCCAAAGGCATCCATGTAATGGCACTGGCTCCTGTCTCCGTGCATGTAGTTTCGGAAAGTTCAACTTCTGCCGAAGGCTACCTCGCATTCCCCTCATCTGCTTTGGGGATGAATTACTACGTGATGTCTTACGCAAGTGCCAGATACGCAGGTTCTGAGTTTGCTGTAGTAGCCACCCAGAACAACACTGTCATCAATATCACGCCAACCGCAGCAGGTGCCACCAAACTGGCCGGCCTTCCATTCTCGATTACCCTGAACAGTGGAGAAACGTACCAGTTGGCAAACCATGTCGGTGCAGACATGACAGGTAGCGTTATTTCGGCTGACAAGCCTGTTGCCGTATTCAGCGGTCACCGTTGCGCAGAAGTGCCTTCCAACGTAGGTTACTGCGACTACCTTGTTGAACAGATCCCCGATGTAAGCGTCTGGGGAACGACTCACCATACAGTGCCGTTCAGCGGTCGCGCTCGCTATACGGTACGTGTGATGGCATCCCAGAATGGCACAACATTTACATCTGCACCGGCAGGAATGGCAACCACCCTGAATGCCGGGCAGTATGCGGATGTTACGCTGACAGGCGCTGAAGAATTCGTATCCAGCAGCCCGGTACTTGTAGCACAGTTCATACGCAGTTTCGCCGATGATGCCGCCGGAAAAGGCGACCCCAGCATGGTTCTGGTTACACCGACTGCCGTTAATGCCAGCGAAATGGGTGTAACCGATTCCACCTTCGGTGTTTATGGCCTTGCCAGAACCGGCGGCGCATTCTTGAATATTGTGACCCAAACAGCCGAACTGGCTAACCTGAAACTGGACAATGTGATGGTTCAGCCATCACTGTTCACACCACTCAATGCAACCAGCATCTATTCAGTAGGAACGATCCCAGTTTTCCCGGGGACACACTCACTTTCAGGTGTTGTGCCTTATAGCGCGCTGGTTTATGACTATGGCCTGGCTTCGAACTCGGTTTCCTATGCCTATCCTGTGGGTGCTACGCTCACTCGCCCGGCACCGGTTACTGCAAGCCCACCAATACCTGTCGCCCCGACACCAGTCGCACCGGTCTCTGTTGCCCCCGCCCCGGTTCCAGGAAACCCGGCTCCTGCAGTGTGTCAGCATAATCACACCATAGACGGCACCCGTACTGGCGATCACAACAATGATGGCCACGGAGACAACGGTTACGGTAACAACCATGTATATGGCGATCACAACAATGATGGTCATGCTGACAACGGCCACGGTGATGACAATGGCCAGGAGTGTGACTGGGAGTAAAATATCGCGCCCCTAAACATTCCCCGAGCACCATCACCATGAAACCAATGGATTTCGCGATCTCTACAAGCTGCATATTTCTGGGTTTGCTGTCAGCAACCAGCGATCTCTATGCGCAGGAAGCCATACAGAAAACCTCACAGCGCTCAGAGTCCGTTACAGGAAACCTGCCTGATTCCTTCAGCATGCTGTTGCACGATGCAGAGGAATTGATCAAGAACGGAAAGCCCGATGAAGCTTACCGACTCTTGCAACCTTTGGAGTTCGAGCATGCCGGCGAGCTTCGCTTCGATTATCTGATCGGTATTGCCGCACTGGACAGCGGCAGGCCTGACATGGCTACACTATCCTTCGAACGGGTACTTGCCGTGAATCCAGGCCATGTTGCTGCAAGGCTGGATATGGCCCGTGCCTATTATCAACTGGGCGACTTTTCTCGTGCTGAAACAGAATTCACTATATCCATGAAACAGAATTCTTCCGCTGCAGTTCGCGCCAATATCCAGAAATACCTTGATACGATAGCCACACAAAAAGATGGAGCACGAACGAAACTCTCCGGATATTTCGAAATGGGGATGGGGCAGGATAGCAACGTAAATTATTCCACCGAACAATCACAAATTTCCTATTACAACGGAAGCAGCTGGATCAATATCTCGCTAGATCCTGTCAACGTAAAAACATCAGACAGTTACTATGCCGCAGCCACAGGTGGTGAAGTTACGCACGGCCTGAACTCCCGCTGGAGTTTGTATGCTGGCGCCAATTTTCGCAAACACGGGAACAGCAAACAAACACGATTCGATTCATTCAACGCTGATTGGCATGCAGGCTTGGAGTATGAAACTCAGGGCAGCAGCAAATTACGCGTAAGCGTTGTGGGCAGCCGGTACGATCTGGGCAGAATTCACAACAGTGACACTTCCGGTTTCAAGGGCGAATGGCGATATGTATTCAGCCCGGCTAATCAATTGAATGCTCTGGCCCAATCTGTGCAATACCGCTATGCCGATCCACTGATGAAACCGAATGACATTGACCAGCAGGCTTACGGTCTCGGTTGGCTACATGTGCTATCAGCTGGAAAATCAATGCTGTCTGCCAACGTGAATTACGGTACCGAAAAAGACGTTTCACCAGAAATAAAAACTGACATCACGACAAATACCTCCACCTTCCCTAACATCACCATCAATCCCGGTGGTGGGCGCATCGATGGCGCCAAGCGTTTTAGCGGATTGCGGATTGGTTGCCAGATGGCTACCGGTGAAAAAACAATCTTATTCGCCAGCGCCGGAACCCAAACGGATGATTACGAGAAAGAAAATTCCTTTTTTCAACGCACGCGCAAAGATCGACTATACGACTTGAATCTGGGAGCGGATTGGCATTGGAACAAGCTCTGGACATTACGTCCACAAGTGGCCTATTCCAAAAACGACTCCAATCTAGCTATTTACAACTATGACCGGATAGATGTTTCACTGACTGTTCGCCGAGACTTTCGGCAATTTTAGTAGTAAGGAGGTTTTATCATGAAAACGACAAAGCTTAGTAGTGTCATCCCGAGTTTCCTATTAACTGCATGTTTGGCATTTTCCGGGGCAATTGCTTACGCTGGAGTCGCTGGAAATGCACAATTCGTTAATGGATCCGTGCAAATCACCAATGCTGCTGGCCAAACACGTGACCTGAAAAAAGGCGATGCCGTACATGAAAGCGACATGGTAACAACCGCAAAAAACGGATCGGCTCAAATCAGAATGCTTGACGGCGGTTTGATAGCAGTGCGTCCGGATTCAAAACTAAAGTTTGATAGCTTCGTTTTTTCCGGACAAATTGATGGCACTGAAAAGAGTTTCTTCTCCCTACTGAAAGGTGGCTTCCGCGCAATCACCGGATTGATTGGACACAAAAACAAGGAGAGTTACCGTATCAGTACGGCTGAAACCACCATTGGTGTTCGAGGCACAGATCATGAAACTTTTGTTGTCTTGCCTGGCAGCGAGTTGGCTACGACCATTCCGGTCGGCACATACAACAAGGTCAATGTCGGTGAAACTGTCATGATCTCCAGCAAGGGCACCATCAACATCCTGCCGAATCAAATGGGATTTGCAGGTGGTATCGATCAAATGCCTCAGATACAGCCGGTTAACACCAACCTGTTCACTATCGTGCCACCTCCGGCACTTCAGGGAACAACGGAGGTAACTGGACGCGCAAGTACGGTAGTAGATAACGCTATCCTGGAGCAGAACATAACACCGGGAAATGCAGTGCAGGGGACGCCCACTCTGCGACCGATTATCAAAGAAAATGCCTCTGCAGCGCCAACAGTATTTTAAACTAAAGTAAACCAAAAAACGGCCAGCTTTAAAGCTGGCCGTTTTTTGCATTCAGTTAAATACGTCGCGCCAACTCGGCAGCCTTGCCGATATATGTATCTGGCGACAGCTGCAACAAGCGTTGCTTCTCAGAATCAGGGATGTCCAGTGTGGAGATGAAAACAGCGAGACTTTCTTTGTTGATGCCACCCTTGCCGCGCGTCAGCTCTTTGAGCTTATCGTAAGCGTTCTCAATGTTGTATCGGCGCATCACGGTCTGGATAGGTTCAGCCAGAACTTCCCAGCTATTGTTCAAGTCGTCCGCAATACGCTGCGGATTGGCTTCCAGTTTATTCAGTCCTTTCAGCAGTGACTCATAGCCCAGCAAGGTGTAACCCAGTGCTACCCCCATGTTGCGCAGCACGGTTGAATCGGTCAGGTCTCGCTGCCAACGAGAAATCGGCAGCTTTTCGGAAAGGTGCTTGAGCATCGCATTGGCCATGCCGAGATTACCCTCCGAGTTTTCGAAGTCGATCGGATTCACCTTGTGCGGCATCGTTGAGGAACCGACTTCTCCCTTGACAACTTTCTGCTTGAAAAATCCCATCGAGATGTAACCCCAGATATCGCGATCAAGGTCGATCAGTATCGTGTTGACGCGTGCGAACGCATCGTACAGTTCCGCCATATAATCATGGGGCTCAATCTGGATGGTGTAGGGATTGAAGACAATGCCGCGCGCCTCGACGAAGCGACGTGCGAACGCTTGCCAGTCCACATCCGGATAGGCCGACAGATGCGCGTTGTAATTGCCCACCGCGCCGTTGATCTTCCCGAGGATTTCTACTTCAGCGATGCGTTTCTCCGCACGCTGCAAACGGTACACCACGTTCGCCATTTCCTTGCCCAGCGAGCTGGGTGTGGCGGTTTGACCATGGGTACGGCACAGCATTGGCAGGTCTGCGAGTTGGTGGGCGAGTTCTTTCAGCCTCTCGATCACAGCTTGCAGCGCGGGTAGCATCACTGCCTCGCGAGCGCCCTTGAGCATCAGCGCATGTGACAGGTTGTTAATGTCTTCCGAGGTGCAGGCAAAGTGGATGAACTCCAGAACGCCTGAAGTTTCCGGATTGGAACCCAGCTTCTCGCGCAACCAGTATTCCACCGCCTTCACATCGTGATTGGTAGTCTTCTCAATATTCTTGATTGCCTGTGCGTCCGCTTCGCTGAAGTTGGCATTGATCGCATCCAGTTTCGCAATGGTCGCGGCGGAGAATGGCGCAATCTCTGGAATATCCGCCTGCCCACTAAGCGCCTTCAACCATTCGATCTCGATCAGCACGCGAAAACGGATCAGGCCAAATTCGCTGAAATACTCGCGCAGAGGTTCAACCTTGCTGGCATAGCGGCCATCGAGCGGAGAAAGTGCGGTGAGAGAAGAAAGTGTCATGGCTGATTACGGTCTAAAGTTCAAGATATACATTTTACGTGAAACAGGGATAAGGCGCAGACTATGAAGATCCTTGTTGCAGATGCAGCGTGCGTGTCGGAAAAGCGATCTCTGCCTGATGCTTGGTGATAATACTGGCGACTTTAAGCAACACGTCCTGCTTGACCTCATGAAAATGCGCAAAATCCGAAGTCTTCGTAAACGTGTGAATGAAGAAATTGAGCGAGGAATCGGCAAATTGGTCAAAAGCAACGACGAGGGTCTGGTCGGCGTCGATCTCAGCGTGATTTGTTAGCATGAATTTTACTTCATCGACAATAACTCCCATTTTACCGATGTCGTCATAGCGAAGTCCGATCACTTCGCGAATACGGCGATGAGACATGCGCGAAGGATTTTCCAGCACGATGGTTGAAAACAGTGAATTGGGTACATGGATAGGCACCATGTCGCGCGAACGAATAATCGTTTTTCTCCAGCCTATCGTTTCCACCTTGCCCTCAATCTGCCGATCTGGTGAACGCACCGTTTCACCAACTTTGAATGGGCGATCCAGATGAATCATCAGCCCACCGAAAAAATTCGCCAGCATATCCTTGGCGGCAAAACCGACTGCAATACCGCCCATACCGCCGAAGGCCAGCACACCGGAAATACTGAACCCCAGTGTCTGCATCACCGCCAGCGCAGCAATCACCAGAACGATGATTCTAGAAACCTTGCTCAAGCCTTCAATCGTGGTGAGATCAACCTCTTCACCGGCTTCCGTTTGTCTGACAATGATGTTGTTCGAAACCTCGCGAATCAACTTGAACAGAAACCAGGCGATACAAACGACGACACCGATATTGCGCGCGGGGGCAACCTGTTCGAGAAGCTGTTCCCCGGTTTGCTGATGAACCAGGTGGAGCGCGAAAGAAATACCGGCCAGCCAGATCATGAATGGCAGTGGTTTCTTTGCAGCCAAGATCAGTGAATCGTCCCAGATATTACTGGTACGTTCTGCCGCTTGCTCCGCATGCTTTAAGGCACGGCGCGCAACAAAGTGCACCGCTATCGTCGCCGCCAGCACCAGCAACAAACGAATAATTTCGGGACTCAGGCTAGTCATGCTTTACACCCATCTTTGTTTGCAAGTATGTTTTCATTTGATGATACCCCCGCCCAGGCAAACCTTGCCGTCGTACACCACCACAGATTGTCCGGGCGTAACCGCCCACTGCGCCTCGTCAAAATCAAAACCATAGTTTTCGCCACCCAGAATCAAAATGCGGCATGGCGAATCAGTTTGGCGGTAGCGTGTCTTGGCGGCATAGGCAGAATTCAGATCTGGTGCATAACCCGCAATCCAGTGCATTTCCATCGCCTCCAGATGCGGGTTAAGCAACTCGGGGTGATCGTGCCCCTGTACCACGATCAGGCGACTGTTTTCTATTTCCTTCGCTGCAACAAACCATGGCTCACCGGTCGCATCCTTGCCGCCGCCGATTCCCAGCCCTTGGCGCTGCCCTATAGTATAGAAAGACAGCCCGATATGCTGCCCCACCAGCTTGCCTTCCGGCGTACGCATCTCGCCCGGCTGGGTCGGCAGGTAACGGTTGAGAAATTCCCGGAACGGCCGCTCGCCGATAAAGCAGATGCCGGTACTGTCACGCTTCGCGTAATTGGCAAGGCCGTGCTGCTCGGCGATGGTGCGCACCTCGGATTTGAGCAAGTTGCCCAGTGGAAACATTGCATGCGATAGCTGGGACTGATTCAGACGGTGCAAAAAATAACTCTGGTCCTTGCTGGCGTCGTCTGCCTTGAGCAACTGAAACAGACCATCCACTTCTCGTACCTGGGCATAATGCCCAGTGGCAATCTTCTCAGCGCCCAAGCCGATTGCATGATCAAGGAATGCCTTGAATTTGATTTCCGAGTTGCACAGGATATCGGGGTTCGGCGTACGACCGGCCTGGTATTCGCGCAGGAAATAACTGAACACACGATCCTTGTATTCTTTCGCGAAATTTACCGCCTCGATCGGAATGCCTATCGTGTCCGCCACCGACACCGCGTCAATCAGGTCCTGACGCGACGAGCAGTACTCACTGTCGTCGTCATCTTCCCAGTTCTTCATGAACAGGCCGATCACGTCGTAGCCCTGCTGCTTGAGCAACAATGCGGTAACAGAAGAATCCACACCGCCGGACATGCCGACCACCACACGCTTAGTCATAATGCACCAGCAGATCGAGCGGGTAACGCTTACCCGCGAGGTAGTCTTCGACACAACGCAAGATTAATGGGCTGCGATGACGTTCACGGGTGGCGCGAATCTCATCGGGTGACATCCACACTGCACGCAAGATACCTTCATCCAGTGGACGATCGGATTCATGGTTGGTAACGCCCCCGCTGAAAGCAAAACGCAAATAGGTCACATCGGAGTTCGCCGAATACCAGCGATAGATACCGAGCAGATTCCGGGGAGTGAAATGATAAGCAGATTCTTCCAGCACCTCGCGCGCGGCGGCCTGTGCCAGGGTTTCGTTTTGCTCCCAGTGGCCGGCTGGCTGGTTGAACAATATTCCTTGGGAGGTTTCCTCCTCAACCAGCAAAAATTTGCCATCGCGCTCGATGACTGCTGCTACAGTGACATTTGGTTTCCAGATCATAATTGATCCCAGAAAGGAAAGAGGCAGGATTTCCTGCCTCTTTAATGTGGTGCCGGGGGGGGGACTCGAACCCCCACGCCATCGCTGGCACCGGATTTTGAGTCCGGCACGTCTACCAGTTCCATCACCCCGGCAAATCTTCACTGCCCGCTTATATCCCGATAGCTTTCCTACTGGTGTGCGGACAAGGGGGCGCATTATCCATGAAGCGGCGAAGCATATCAACCACCCTCCCCACTTTAATGTTCAATTCAGAGCTATAAGATATACAAGTGGTAGCTTTTGTGGGTATCAAAAACATGAGGAAATCTGACCTCGCGGATTGTCAATACATTAACGGCAAATTTATAATCTCTCCACCGAAGCTGCAATTTATGAAATATATGTTCATTCGCACAGCGATCTGGCTGTATAAGCCAGTGATTTACAATTACAAACCAAGCAACGTATCAGTTAGAATGAGTCATGAATAAAAAAATAATTTATGTCAGAACCGAGCTTGGTGAGGACGAGGCACGCAGTAAAACAGCGCACCTCGGGGGCGACGTCAAGCGCGCTCTACTAATGGTTGATGGCGAAGCAACATTTGGTGAAATGAGCAAAAGAGCTGCTCCAAGCTTGCGGAACAACTTGGAAGCTCTGGTCGAGGAACTCATAAAGGACGGATACATTCAGGAGAAAATTAAATCCGCCAGCATTCCCAAGCCGTCCGTTTCGAGCACGATGATTCCAGCCATCAAAATTGCGAAACCGAAAAAAATCCAACCAGCGGAAGAGGACGGTGGCGAGCTTGATTTTATGTCCGGATTCTCTCCTTCGCCTGATGAAGACGAACCTGCAGAAAATATAACTTCAGTTTCAGAGGAAACCGAACTAGATATTAAAGAGCGGGCTGAAAAAGCCAAGGCCGAAGCCGAGGCCGCACGTCTCCGCGAGGAAGCTGAACGCAAGGCCAAGGCCGAAGCCGAGGCCGCACGTCTCCGCGAGGAAACTGAACGCAAGGCCAAGGCCGAAGCCGAGACCGCGCATCTCCGCGAGGAAGCTGAACGCAAGGCCAAGGCCGAAGCCGAGGCCGCACGTCTCCGCGAGGAAACTGAACGCAAGGCCAAGGCCGAAGCCGAGACCGCGCATCTCCGCGAGGAAGCTGAACGCAAGGCCAAGGCCGAAGCCGAGGCCGCACGTCTCCGCGAGGAAGCTGAACGCAAGGCCAAGGCCGAAGCCGAGGCCGCACGTCTCCGCGAGGAAGCTGAACGCAAGGCCAAGGCCGAAGCCGAACGCAAAGCCAAGCTTGAAGCTGAAGCCGCTCAAATGCGCGCCGAACTCGAGGCCGCCAAACTTAAAGCCGAGCTTGAAGCAAAAGCGCGCCGCGAAGCCGAAATCAAGGCTCATGCACGCATGAAAGCCGAAGAAGAAGCCACAGAACGTCGCGCGAAAGAGCAACAGGCTGCCAAAGAGCGTGAAATAGCTGAAAAGAAAGCCGCAGAGAAATTAGCTGCTGAACAAGCCTCGAAGAATGCCGGACAAGCTGCTCAACCTTCCGGATTTTCCTTCGATTCATTTCAAATCAGCGAAACTGACTCAAATGCAAAGTTGGACAACCCCGATTCCAAAGCTCAACAAGTTGCTCCAAACCTGACCTCTTCTAAACCAGAGTCAGGCCAATTCGCTTTTGACTCTTTTCAAGTAAATGAATCTATCCAATCTCCCGAAGAAACAACTGAAGAGTCTAATGAGGGCAACGAACCCTCCCCTCCCCCAGATTTTGGAAAGCATGCCAATGCTGATTCAGAAGGCCATACAGCTATTGAAAAAACTTCCGAACACATAGCTCCTGAGCCGCAAGCCTCAGAGCTTCCTGCAAAAAAACAAGCGCCTGATCCGGAACAAATAAAGCGTGTGGAACAGGAACGTCTCGCTGCAGAAGAACGTAAAGCCAAGGCGGAACAAGAGAAAAAACTTGCTGAAGAACAGGCAAAAATCTGGGCAGAAGCCGAGCAACGCGCAATTGAAACTGCCAAGGTTAAAGCTGAAAAAGCACAGCATCAATCGGAACATCACGCACCTGAAAAACAGCCAAGTCCAGCCTCCCCAAAAAAACAATCCAACCCATTCCCCTGGGGAAAGTTGGTGGGATTTTTTTTCAAGTTGGGGATATTCCTGCTAGTACTGCTTGCGGCCGCCCTGTATATCGCCCCCAATGTTATGCCCATGCGAGATTACATGCCCAAGATCGAACAGTACATGTCTGGAATACTAAAACAACCCGTGCATGTTGGCAGACTCTCCGGGCAGTTTCTGCCATTTCCTCGCCTTGATATAGGTGAAGTCTATATTGGTGATGAAAAACAATTACAGATTGACCTTGCAGAATTGCATTTTTCGGCATTTGACCTGTTTAATGACAAAAAACCGATTGGTCAGTTAACCATTCACAAAGTAACTGTCAGCGGAAAAGGGCTAGAGAGTGTAGCGGCATGGATGCAAAAACTTGCCTCAAATGACCTTTATCCTGTCAGCAGGATTGATATCAAACAGTGCGCCCTGGATACCGGTGCCTTTGAAATGAGCGATATCGAAGGCGATATGACGTTCGACTTATCCAACAAACTCACCCAGGTAAATTTGCGCGCCAATGCAGGAAAATACACACTCTCCATCACCCCTTCTTCTGCAAGCACAGCCAAAGTCTCCTTAACATTACATGACAGTGCATTGCCACTATTACCCAATTGGGTTTTTGATGATCTCAATGCCAACGGTGAATTTAACGCCAATGAAATTTCATTCAACGAATTTGATGCCCATATACGAGGAGGCTTCCTGAAAGGAAGTGCAAATCTAAATTGGCGTACAGGTTGGCGCGCTCAGGGAACCTTTAAGGTTGAAAATGTTTCCATGAATAAATTAAACGATTTGCTTGATGGCAGTGCCAACGGCTCTGCACGCTTTAAGATGGCAGCCAGCGAACTTGGCGAGCTGACCGATTCCGCGACGCTGAACGGAGATTTTTCCAGCGTCGACAAGGGCACCATAAACGGCATGGACATTGTTGAAACCGCGCGTATCAGAAGCAAAGATCATCTTCCCGGTGGCAGAACGCATTACAAACAACTCAGCGGTGCAGTTTCATTCGAAGGAAACGCATATCACTTCAAACAACTGAAAGTATCTGCGGAAGGTTTGAATGCAAGCGGAGAACTGGAAATAAAGAATCGAGAATTGTCGGGCACCCTGAACACCAAAGTGACCATACAAGAGGAATTACCGCCTGTTGATTTGCAAATTAGCGGTGTTGTAGACAGCCCCCAGCTCAGTTATGTTCGAAAATAATCCTGCGAATGACGTTGAGCAATCGATGGCGCGATTGAATCGCTAGGCGGCAATCACTTCGTCGCGCATACGCATGGCTTCTTCGATATCCACAGCAACAACCTTGGATACACCCTTCTCCTGCATCGTCACACCAATTAATTGCTGAGCCAGTTCCATTGTTATCTTGTTGTGACTAATAAACACGAACTGGGTGTTCTGCGACATCTTCCTGATAAGTGCGCACAAGCGTTCTGTATTGCTGTCATCCAAAGGTGCATCCAC
>Ga0224495_10000838_pt1 | contig 23157 bp, 25 predicted proteins | sample SF_Jul11_sed_USG_FD_168128 | JGI IMG/M metagenome (GOLD analysis project Ga0224495, IMG submission 168128) | Sediment microbial communities from San Francisco Bay, California, United States - SF_Jul11_sed_USGS_4_1 | ecosystem: Environmental > Aquatic > Marine > Sediment | place: USA: California...
CCGTTTGGTCAATCAGTTTTGCTGGCATGGTAAGTACTCCTAAAAAAACAGTTAAACCATGCCACTGTTATCGGACAAATCCAAAAAGTTCCTTGAAATATAACACTATTTCAAGCGAACACCCAAAAGCACTATTGTAACATCTTTCATGAAAAGCCGTTACGCTCTCATGCCTCCACATCGTTGGACGCCTTGTCCTCTAAATTATCCAACACTTTCAAATGAACCGGGATATCCAGGGAAAATACCGATCCAACCCCAAGTTCGCTTTCTAAATGAATCGATGCCGCCAAAAGATCCGCCAACTGTTTGCAAATTGCCAGTCCCAATCCGGTTCCTTCGCCTTTTCGGGTGATCGACCCGTCCAATTGGTGAAATTTCTCAAATATCTTTTCCTGGTCTTCCTTCGATATGCCCGGGCCGGTATCTTTTATTGAAATTCGAATGGCAGTGTCATTCAACATGTTTGCCGTAATCAGGACTCTTCCCCCTGAGGGCGTAAACTTAATCGCATTGCTTAACAGGTTATACAATATCTGCTGAACCTTTTGAGAATCGGTATCCACCAGCGGGAGATTGTCCGCAACGTCAAGTCGAATTTTGATGCTTTTCTGTTCTGTCAACGGCGAGAAGAACGCGGCTAATCCCTCCAATAGCTGAGGGACACTTGTTTTTTCGATATGGATGACTATTTTAGCGGATTCGGCCTTGGCCAGGTCCAGCAGATCATTGATCATATTCAGCAGCGACCGCCCGCTCGAAATGATATTTTCCGCCCACCGTCTTGATTTTTCTATTTCAGCAGCGGGCTTTTCACGAAGCAGCTCGGCGAATCCTAAAATAGCGTTCAATGGCGTGCGAAACTCATGGGACATATTGGCTAAAAATTCACTTTTGATTTTATTGGCCCGGAACAACTCGATGTTTTTTTCCGAAAGCTGTGAAATTTTCGCATCCAATTGCTTGTTGGCCTGTTCAAGTTTATGCTGAGATTCCATCAGATTATCCAGCATGTGATTGAACGCCTCAGAGAGCCGCTCGTACTCATCTCCGGTCCGGATGGAACTTCGAATGTCATAATTGCCCTCGGCAATGTTGTTCACCAGCGCCCGTAACTGCCGAATGGGTCTCAAAATCACACGCTGTGTAATGATATAAAATGATACGATGGCCCCCGTCGCCGCCAACAGCCCCGCAATAACGATCCAGAGTCGATTCATAAACAGGGCCCAGGCCAATCCCCTGGCCGGCGTTTTAACGATTAATATGCCGATTTCCTGGTTTTTAACGAAAACAGGCGGCAGCGCCTGGCCCGTATGGCACCGAAGACAATTTTCCTCCGCTTTTACAAGACGGAGATAATGATTCCACCCGCCCGTTTTCTCATTGTATTCTGTCCAGGATTGATCGCTGACAGTGGCGTCCTCTCTGATGATTTTCAGCTTACTTTTCTCAACATCAGACAGAATATCCCCGGCACGGTTCGATTCTTTGTCGATCCGTATCCATTGCACCCGGTGATCCGAGTCATCAAGTACGGTTCCGCTATCGGACAGTCTCGGCGGGATTTCGGTTTCCGATGTTTTCGGATAAAAGTGATTTTCATAAAACGCATGACTGATGGAGCGTCCGGAGTCTAACGCCGCCTTTTCCGTTAGTTTATTCATCCAGAAATAGGGAATCAGAAGAGCCAGTATCAAGCTGAACAGGACCGCCCCGCCAAACTGAAGACGGCACTTTTCCGCCAGTGAAATCGGCTTTTTATAAAGCCGCTCCTTCACTCGCTGATAATACCGCTTCATTCTCTGTAACATGCAAACTCCTTTTTTTATGGAACTTCATGCCGCTTGTTGGACCGGAAGATTTTGAACGTTCAACAGAGTTATCGCGTATTCGGTCGTATACCAAATCCACTAAAAAATGCGACCACTGCGCGGCTATGTCGTTTAAGCGAAGAACGTTAGACTTTTCCTCGCGGAATTTATTACCCTGAAGGGTATTATTTATCCTCTTCAATCTGATGGAGATGCTTTTGAACCCGCAAATTCAATTCATCCAGTTGGGACTGATCCACATGGGACGGCGCCTCTGTCATAAGACATTGGCCCCGCTGTGTTTTTGGAAAAGCGATCACATCACGGATATTCTCCGTTCCCGTCAGCAGCATCACCAGACGATCCAAGCCGAAGGCGATGCCGCCATGCGGCGGGGCGCCGTATTCGAGTGCCTTGAGAAAGAATCCGAAACGGTCTTTGGCCTGTTTCTCTGAGATATTCAGCAGTTCAAAAACCTTTGCCTGAACCTGGGGGTTGTGAATACGAACGGAGCCGCCGCCGATTTCAGAACCGTTCACCACCAGATCATACGCCTGCGAACGAATATGGCCCGGATCGGTTTCCAGTTTGCCCATATCCTCTTCAACCGGGCAAGTGAACGGATGGTGCAGCGAATCGTAACGCTTTTCGTCTTCATTCCATTCGAACAGGGGAAAATCGACCACCCAAACAAACTCAAAGTCCTTCGGATCAAACAAGTTAAGCTCCCGGCCCAAACGAACCCTCAACGGCGCCAGGGCCTTATTGGCCACCTCCGCTTTATCGGCAACCAACAGAATCAGATCGCCCTCGTTGGCGCCGAATCGCCCAGCCAACTGAGCTAACTGCTCTTCCGTAAAAAACTTGGTAATGCTGCTTTTCGGGACGGCTTTGCCGGCGTCGTTTTTTTCGACCTTCATCCAGACCAGTCCCTTCACGCCGTAATCGCTGACAAACGCGGTTAATGTTTTTTCGATGTCGCTGCGGGAATATTTTGCTCCGCCGGGGGCACACAACCCCTTGACAATGCCGCCCTTTTCAACCATCGAAGTGAAGACCTTAAACGTTGATTCTTTGACAATATCCGAAACGTCTTTGAGTTTCATTTCGAACCGCATATCGGGGCGATCAATACCATACTCCTCAATAGCCTGCTGGTACGATATCCGCGGAACGGGATTGGGGATATCAACATCGAGTATTTCTTTGAAAATGCGACGGATGACGCCTTCGTTAATGCTCATCACGTCATCTTCATCCACAAAACTCATTTCCACGTCGATCTGTGTAAACTCGGCTTGCCGGTCGGCCCGCGGGTCCTCATCCCGAAAACAGCGAACGATCTGGAAATAACGGTCGGTATTCGAAACCATCAATATCTGCTTAAACAATTGCGGCGACTGCGGCAATGCATAAAAGGCCGCCTGGCACAGGCGGCTGGGAACCAGGAAATCCCGGGCCCCTTCCGGCGTGCTCTTGCCAAGCATCGGTGTTTCGATTTCCCAGAAACCGTGTTCGTCATAATAATCCCGCACAATCTTTGTAACCCGATGCCGAACGGCCAGTTTATTGAGCATCGCCTGGCGGCGAAGATCGATATAGCGGTATTGTAAACGCAATTCTTCATTCACCTGGTCGGCCGCATCGATCTCAAAAGGCGGGGTTTTGGAGGCATTCAGAACCTGAAGTTCCTTCACAAGCACCTCAATCTGCCCCGTCGCCAAACGTGGGTTTTCCAACCCCTCGCCGCGGGGGCGAACCACCCCTTTGGCCGCGATAACCCACTCGCACCGAAGTTCGCGAGCGGTTTTGTGAGACAGTGAATCTGCTTCAGGGTCAAAAACAAGCTGAACGAGGCCGTTTCGGTCCCGCAAGTCGATAAACACCAGGTTTCCGTGATCCCGATAGGAATTGACCCAGCCGGATAAAACAACGGTCTGCGTATCGTGTTCCAGCCGCAATTGGCCACAATGATGAGTACGTTTTAGCATATAATAGACTCTCTTTTCTCAAAAGTTCGGATTTTGAAGGGATTAACATACCCGAACCCTCTCTTTGAGTCAATCATAAACCCTGTCCCATGATTTATACTGATGTGAGGATTGAAATGTCTCGTTTTACCCCGACGAACTCGATTGGGGGCCGTAAGTCACCACCTTATGCCCTGGGAATTGGCTGTTTTTAAGAGGGGAAACGGCATCCTTTCAAATACGCAATTTGGGTAAATCGCAAAACTCAAGGGCCACAACTTTTTCAGGGGATTCTTCTATGCTGTGATGATTGTCTGAACGAACGACACGAGCATAACCGGAAAAACTGCCTCCAAAGTCCAAAAGTCCCTCTGTCGGCGGGACTGACATTTCCACACAGAGCAGCTCCCCCTTTTTAAGATCACCGCTCTTTGTCTCTACAAGCATCCCCCCCGGGCTGACATTCACTGTCTTGCCGGAAATCAGTTTTCCACTGGAACGGCCAACTTTCTGGCAAAAAATCGACAGTTTCAGCGGAAACCGTTTGTGAATCCTTCTATCATTTTGCATTCTTTCTGACTCCTTGTGAAAATATGTACACACATTCTCCGCACTGTAGTTGCGAGCAAATTACATTCCATTTTCACTCTTAAATCGTTCATTCATAGAACCTGATGAAAGTCCGGTAATTATAGCCACTTATATTCACAACATTGTGGAATTATCTATAGCTTAATTATCGGCATTTTTGTGCGTGTTGATAAATAGAAACACCTTTTTTCAAATATCGCCACCTTTTCCTCGAAAAAACAATTCGAAGATATCGTAAGTTCCGCCCCCAAAAACCCCTTTCTTCTCTGGATCTCCTAAAGTCCGGATATCTTGAATAATTGAAGGCGGAATGTGTTTTTTTATAAACATATCTTGACAAGATAACCAGAAAATGATTTAATGTTTATATAAATAAACATAAAACCGACCCTTTATGTTTACATAAAACCTCATAATTATTGATGAATGCGGAATTCGCATGAATACTAACAGCCAACTCCAATTCGATAATTTATGTAAATCCATCGCCGACCAATTAAAGCTGGCATTAATTTCGTTTGACACGGAAATGCAGATTGTGGATTCTACGTCATTGGCAAGCAATCTGGTACGCCTTGAGTCTGCAATTGACCAAACCATCGCTCGCGGCACAGATGTCAGTATCTGGAAGAACTGGAATGAGCTGATCAGTTCCGCCCTCCAGACCCGGCAAAAGGCGGAATTCGGCACCGTCAGATACAATTATCATAACCAGCAAAAATTACTGAATATCACTTGTATTCCGATCCTGAATCTCACTTCCGGCGACATTATCGGGGGAACGATTGCTCTGTATGATATTACAGAGAAACTGGATATCGAGCAGGAACTGGCGCATGCGGAACGACTGATTGCCATTGGTAAAGTCGCCGGAAAAGTTGCCCACGAACTCAATAACCCGCTGGACGGCATCCTTCGATATGTCAATCTGAGTGCACGGACAATCGAAAACGGCCATCCCGACAAAGCCGCCAATTACCTGCTGCATTGCCGTGAGGGTCTCCAGCGGATGGCAAAAATTATCACCGAATTACTCGAATTTTCACGAAGCACGCATCTCGCTTTTGAAACATCTGCCGTCGATAAACTTCTTGAAGACGCCCTGCGGACGCTGGAATTTCCCCTTCGCAATATCGATGTCCAAATCTTCCATGAGCATACCGACCCGGTTCCTCATCAGAAAAGCGATTCGCTGTTCCAGGTTTTCTGCAATTTAATCAAAAACGCATCCGATGCCATGCAGGGACAGGGACGATTATCCATTACAATCCGTCAGACCGAAAATGAATGGCAAATCGACTTTCTTGACAGCGGCTCGGGCCTTGACCCGAACACGATTGATGACATCTTTAAACCGTTCTACACCACCAAGCCCAAGGGCCAGGGGACCGGGCTGGGACTTGCCATCTGTAGGGACATGCTTGCCAAACTCGACAGCAGTATTACAGCTCAAAACGCACCGGGAGGCGGCGGGCTTTTCACCGTTCACCTTCCGCTGCATACCTTAAATTCGACTCGGAGTTTATAATGCCTAAGCCCAATATCCTGATCGTGGACGATGACCGTATCATTTTGAATTCTCTGTGCGAGTTTCTCAGCATCGAGGGTTATCGAACCGCCGGGGCCGCCAGTATCTCCGAAGCCAAACAACGGCTGGCCGAAGAATCCTTCGCCCTGGTGATTACCGATGTGAACATGCCGGACGGAGACGGATTCGAAATCCTTGATCTGATCCGGGAAAACCACCCGCGAACCGTAGTCCTGTTGATTACCGGCTACGGAACCATCGAAAGCGCTGTTGAAGCCATCAAGAAAGGGGCCTACGATTATCTGACCAAACCCATCGTTGACGATGATCTTCTACTGGCAGTCGAGCGTGCAAGCCGCCAGCAGGCCCTGATGAATGAAAATCAACAGCTTCGCCAGCAGCTTGAAAGCAAATTCAGCTTAGATAACGTGATCAGTCAGGACCATAAAATGGCTCGTATTTTTGAGCTGATCGAGGCCGTTGCCGACAGCAAAACCACCATCCTGATGACAGGCCCGTCCGGAACCGGGAAGAGTATGCTTGCAAAGGCTATTCATTACCGGTCTCCCCGCCGGGAAAAGCCGTTCATCGAAGTCAGTTGCGGGGCACTTCCGGAAACACTTCTCGAAAGCGAACTCTTCGGGCACGCCAAGGGCGCCTTCACCGGAGCGATCAATGAAAAAGACGGCAAGTTTCTGGCCGCCGATGGTGGCACCATCTTTTTGGACGAAATCTCAACCGCTTCGCCCGGCATGCAGGTCAAACTGCTGCGTGTTTTACAGGATCGCCAATTTGAACCCGTCGGCAGCAATAAAACAATTGCCGTTGACACCCGCGTCATTCTCGCAACCAACCAGGATCTATTCGAACAGGTCAAGCAGGGCAACTTTCGCGAAGACCTTTATTACCGCGTCAATGTCGTCTCGATTGAGCTGCCGGCCCTCGCTGAGCGAATCGGGGATGTGCCGTTATTGGCCCGTCATTTTATCAATCGGTTCAGCAAAAACCAAAACCGCATCAAGTCGGGGTTGACGGAACAGGCATTGCAATGCCTCCAGAACTATCCGTGGCCGGGGAATGTCCGTGAACTGGAAAATGTCATCGAACGGGCGGTGCTCCTGAGCAAAGAACCGCTCATTGACGTCGACGATCTTCCTCCCGCCGTCGTACAACATTGCCGGAATGTAACGATCACGAATTACGGCAACCAAACCCTCAAGCAGGCCCTTGCGGATCCTGAACGCGAAATCATCCGGGCCGCACTGGAAGCCAATAACTGGAACCGGCAGAAGACCGCAAAAGCCCTGGACATCAACCGAACCACACTTTACAAAAAAATGAAGCGGTACGGGCTTGAAGAGGAGGCACAACGGAAGGGGATATAGCAACGATCACGCTGTTGGTATCATATTTTGGGAATTTATCGGCTGTCGGTGCGGCGGCCCTTTACAGGCAAAATGAGGATCGAACATTAAAGCGTGCTTCAAATGCAATGTCCGAGAGAGGCAATCTGCGTTTTTAGAAAGTTCTTTGATACGGTCACCGTAATACTGTAACAATTGTAAAAGCAACGCCCAGCAGATAGCCGGGACACAAATTCAAGGCCTGCAGCGAATGCTAAAGACGGAAAGTATTAAAAACTTATTGATTTGGACAGTGAATTGCTTATAATGAAAAAAGAGTCGCTTTTTTAACATTCCGCAAAACAGGATAAAGTTAAGGAGTCGTACCATGGCAAACCAAAAGATTTTAATCGTAGACGATGATCCGGACATTACTTACACCATGCAAATGATCTTAGAAAGTCATGGATACCAGGTCGATTCTGCTGTTAACAGTACAACTGCTAAAAGCAGGATGGAACAGGAAAAGCCGGACCTGATTATTCTGGACGTCATGATGGATACGATGCATGAAGGTTTTGATTTTGATCGGGAATTGAAGCATCATCCGGAATACAAAGACATCCCTGTTTTGATGCTTACGGCAGTCAAAGAACGGTTTGGACTGGATTTTAAACCGGAGGCAGGCAATCAGGAGTGGCTGCCCGTGGAGGAATTTCTGGATAAGCCCGTCAAGCCGACGGTGTTGCTGGAAAAAGTTGAAAAACTCCTTGGCAATTAAAAATGTTAAATGTGCTGATTCGGCTCTATGGAGACGATCCTTGACAACGAGCAATTTGTAAAACGTGCATTTTGGCTTGTCAAGCTAAGATGGATAACGGCTTTCCTGCTAATCGGTATCGCCTATGTCATCAGCAAGCTCTTCGACAGTGCGTCTCTGGAGATTCCGCTTTATGTCATCGGAGCCGTTCTTCTTGCTTATAACTTTCTGTTGTATCTGATCTTAAGGTGTCTTGTCCGGCTTCACGACATTCCATTAGGCCGGGCCATTAACCGAATCATTATTTTACAAATCACAGCGGATCTTTTAATCCTTACCGGAGTGATTTACTATTCCGGCGGTGTTGAAAATCCATTCTTTTTCTACTACATTTTTCATGTCATTATATCCAGCATGCTTCTTTCCCGGCGTATGAGTTATTTGCAGGCCACTTTGGCGGTATTTCTTTTTGGACTGTTATTGACCTTGGAATATTTCAAGATCATCCGTCATCGTCCGATTGCCGGTTTTTTGGACGTTAATCTATTTCAAAACACATATTATGTTTTGGGAGTGTTTGTTGTTTTCTCGACGACGCTGTATCTGGTTGTTTACATGACAACATCGATTGTTTTGCAGTTGCGCAAACAACAAGACAGATATAAATTACTTAATCTGGAATTAAATAAAAAGGATCGGATTAAAAACGAATATCTCCTCTCTGTTTCGCATGATATTAAAAGCCACATGGCGGTCATAAAAAGCTGTCTCGATATACTGTCAACTCATATGGCCGGCCCTCTCAATGAAAAGCAGTCTGAACTGGTAGAGAGAGCCGATCGCAGGGCTTTCAAATCCATCGCTTTTCTGTCGACGCTTCTGAAACTGACCCGGATGCGACTGACGGGAAAGATTGAAAGAGAACGCTTTTCATTAAAACAATGCATCTATAATGCCTTTGCCGCCATTGAAGAAAAGGCGGAATTCAAAGCAATTTCCGTTACCTATGAGATTTATGTGAAAAAGGATACCGTTTTCGGAAGTCCTCTTTTGATTGAAGAAACTCTTCGTAATCTCTTGATCAATGCCGTGAAATATACCCCTGAAAACGGCACTGTAAGTTTATACGTAACAGAAGATAATACCTTTTTCACTATTCAAATAACCGATACAGGCATCGGGATTCCCAGTGATGAAAAGGATAAAATATTTGACGAGTTTTACAGGGCCGAGAATGCCCGGAAAGTGGAAAAAGATGGTACAGGACTGGGACTGTCCATCTCCAGGGAAGTGGTCCAACGCCACGGAGGAGCCATTTGGGTGTCATCACACGAAGGGACCGGCAGTACCTTCAGCTTTACGCTTCCGAAATACAAAAACGCATAAAAAATGCATTGGCGGTGCAAAATGCATTTAAGTGCTTCTCTGTAAAGCGGTAACAATAAAAAATATTTTTTGAACAATTCTGAAAAAAAGCCTTGACATTTCTATGGGAAAGTACTTAGATTAGTAGTTGGAAACTCTGTGAACGAGAACTCAATCACGGATAGGTAGCGTATGAGATACCATAAGGTTCCAGATGAGACGATTCGGCGGTTGCCGGTCTATTTGCGGGGGTTATGCTCATTCCCTAACAACGGTTCCCATAGCATCAGCAGTCAGCAATTGGCGGATATATTGCATGTAAAATCTCCACAGGTCCGGAAGGATTTATCGTATTTTGGCGATATTGGGACACCCGGAGTGGGATATGACATCCAAAAGCTGACTAAACATATCCGAGCCATTTTACAACTTAATAATGTGCATTGTGCCGCCCTGGTTGGATATGGGAATTTAGGTGCCGCGTTACTGAAATATACCGGGTTTGGAACTTTTTGTATCGAAATCAACACGGTCTTTGAAAAAGACCCCCGCAAAATAGGACGTGTTGTTCGGAATATCAAAATAGAAGAAGTCTCAAAGATTTCAAGCCTCTCTAAAAGAGGTATTTCGATCGCCATTCTTGCGATTCCTGCTGCGGAATCGCAGGATGTAACAGATAAATTAGTGAATGCAGGTGTCGGCGGAATTCTGAATTTTACATCTTCTTACCTTTCTGTTCCTGCTAATGTAAAAGTCATTAACATTGATATCGGGGTAAGTCTTGCTTGTCTGCCTTATTATCTTCCGGTCGGTGCCTAAAAGTCTCCGAGGTAAACAAAAGTGGAAACGGTTTTTTTAAGTAGGCTCAAGCCGCTGTTCGACGTGATCGCCGGACAAAGGGAGTTGTATATCCCTCATCACGAGGAAGGGCATTTTTCTTTCGCTCGGTATAACCCCCAACTCCATCAGGAAATTGCGTTTAATGAATTACGCCTTTGTCAGCCCGTCAAGCAATTTCTTTTTCCATTGCGAGAGATTGCCGCGGTATTTCCTGATCCGGTAGAAAGTCCTGTTGTAAAACCGTTTGCCGTTTACGGGTTGAAAGACTGTGATCTACGATCCATCCAGGTTCTGGACAAGGTTTTTGCGGAAGAAGAGTTCTGTGACCCTTCCTATCTTAAGCGAAGGGAACAAATGCTGATCATCTCTTCAGACTGTTACAATCCTGCCGAAAGCTGTTTTTGTACGATGATGGACGGGGATGTCTTTCCTCAGCAGGGTTATGATTTGAATATTTCGAAAATTAAAGACGGATATATTATCCAGGCCGGCTCTGACAAGGGATTGATGCTCCTGAAAGAAAATGAATCGCTCTTTGCAGATGTTCCTCATGCGGCGATTTTGGAAAGAGACGATAACAGAGCACAGGCCCGGAGGCAAAGCGAAGAAATCCTTACGGATTATCAGTTTGATGTGCCTGTCAACCAGATTGTGAACAACGGATGCGAATCAGAGTTGTTTGATAATGAAGCCAAAGGGTGTGTGGAATGTCAGGCCTGCACAAGGATATGCCCCACCTGTCACTGTTTTTATCTGTATGATGAAAAACAGGATGATTACTATCAAAAGATGAAAATCTGGGACAGTTGTGTCCGGCTTGATTATGCAACTGTGGCCGGCGGTGAAAATCCCCGCAAATTGCTCACCAATCGCACGCTGCATCGGCTGATGCATAAGTTTGTATTTTTCCTGGACCGATATGGGATTCAAATGTGTGTCGGCTGCGGTCGGTGTATCGATGCGTGTGCCGGTGAATCAAATATTCGTGATGTATTGAAAAAGCTCTATGATGAACCCAAGACTGAAAACAATCAGAAACTGAAAAATGGTAAAAAATCCATACCAACCGATTAATGCCCACATTGTTGATGTTATCGATGAATCGTCGACGATCAAAAGTTTTGTCGTTAAGCCGGACGAGCCGATTCCTTTTAAAACAGGGCAATTTGTCGAGCTGACGCTGCCGGGTGAAGGCGAAGCACCCTTTACGCCCTCCTCGTCGCCAAATCAATCTGACCAGATGGAAATCACCATTATGAAGGCCGGGCGGGTTACGAGTCTGCTTCACGACTGCAAAAAAGGGCAGCCGGTAGGGATTCGGGGGCCTTACGGGAATGGATATCCTGTGGACACATTTACAGGAAAAGAGGTCTATATCGTCGGCGGCGGTGTCGGTCTTGCCCCGATTCGCTCATTGCTTTTAACGCTGATCGACCGAATCAAAGATTTCAAGAGAGTTGTCTGTCGTTTTGGGGCGAGGACGCCGGAAGATTTTATTTATAAAGACACCCTTTTTGGTCAATGGCAGAAGATTGGCGGCCTGGAAATCAAATTAACCGTTGATAAGAGCAATGGCCAGTGGGATGGAAATGTCGGGGTTGTCACGACGATTCTTAAATCTGACGATGTGGACATTCAAAATGCTGTCGCTGTTGTATGCGGCCCTCCGATAATGATGAAGTTTGCATCTATGGATCTTGTTGAAAAAGGCTTTAAGTCTGAAGACATTTATTTGTCGATGGAGAAAAACATGAGTTGCGGCATCGGCAAATGCGGGCATTGTATGCTTGGAAAATACTATGTCTGCAAGGATGGGCCTGTATTCACGCTCAATCAAATAAAGGAATATCCTGATATCTGGGATTGATGGAATAAGTTTATGGCGGAAGTCGATATGGTAAAGAAATTAATCATCGATCTTTCAAAATGCAAACGGCAGGATTTATCCCGTGTGCAGTGTTCCTACAAACATCACGTCGGGAACAATGGCGTTAAAATGCTTTTGGAAAAAATCCATTTTGCGCTGATCTGCCGTAAATGCCACAGTGCCCCCTGCGTCAAGGCATGTCCGCAGGAAGCATTGGAGAAAGTACCGACCCAAAATGATGATGAAGGTGTTCTCAAACGAGCTGAGATGCTGTGTACCGGCTGTGGGACATGTGCGATTGCCTGCCCGTTCGGAACCATTTACACCGACTTAATTCCTTTTGTAACGGATCTGTGTGATGTATGTAAAAACCGGCTGAAAAGGGAAGAAAAACCCTTATGTGTTCAGACTTGTGAGGACGGAAGTATCGATTATGCTGTCGCACCGAAAGATCCTGACTCTATTGAACCGTTTGAAAACATTGTCGTTAAAGTACCGGAAGGCACTCTCTGGGAGCCGTTCTTGAAAAATAATCAGGGAACTTAAAATAATGGAAGTTATCAGGCATTTATTTTGGTTGTTGGTTTTTCCCGGGTTTTTATTCACTGTCATCCTTGGGTTATACGCATGTTGGATTGTCAGGAAAGTTACGGCCCTTATTCACCACCGGATTGGGCCGCCGGCATTACAACCGTTGTACGATGTTTTAAAATTGTTGGGGAAAGAGACGCTGATTCCCGAGGCAGCCAACAAGGCCGTATTTATTTGGGCCCCTGTTGTTGGTTTTGCCTCGGTGCTGTTGCTGGCTATATTGCTTTGGGCAGTGGATTTTATTCCCGCAAGGGATAATGGGATGTTTTTGGGAGATGTGATTGTTGCTATCTACCTGATGGTGATTCCCTCTTTGGCGCTGATATTAGGCAGTTCGGCCAGCGGCAGCCCTCATGCGGCCATTGGAACCGCCAGGGAGATGAAACTGGTGATGTCTTATGAATTGGTGTTGGTGATGGCGTTTATCGTCGTACTGATTAAGACGGCAACGTTTCATGGAATTTCCGATTCCCAGAATGATGCTCAATTACTCAGCTTATCGTCAATTGCCCAATACACACCGGCTCTGAGTATTTCCGGGCTTTTGGCATTTCTTGCAGCTTTATTGTGTGTTCAGGCGAAACTGGGGTTTACCCCATTTGACATCCCCGAAGCGGAAACAGAAATTGCCGGAGGTGTGTTGATTGAGTACTCAGGGGCCTTGCTGGCTCTTTGGAAACTGGCGCAGGCGGTGATGCTTGTGGCCTTTCCGCTGTTTTTAGTGATTTTGTTTATGGGTGGAATCGGTACTGGTTTCGGTTCAGTTCTTTTGGGGTTAGGCAAGTATGTGCTTGTTTTGGTTTTGTTGATTCTGATCAAAAATACAAATCCCCGAATGCGAATTGATCAGACCGTTAAATTTTTCTGGTTTTACTGTGGTCCAGTGATGGCTGTCGCAATTGTCCTTGCGATGTTAGGGAACTATTATGATAAATGGTGGTTATAAGGCAGAACGATGAACTGGAAGATTTGGTCCCTTAAAAAATCGCCTTGGGTTTTTCACGTCAATACAGGTGCGTGCAACAACTGTGACATTGAGGTTGTCAATTGCCTGACTCCGAAGTTTGACGTAGAGCGATTTGGCGTAACGCTGGTGGGTTCTCCTCGGCATGCCGATGCGCTCCTGGTCACAGGCGTCGTAACCGCTCAGGCCGCCCCTCGGCTGATACAGGCATATCAGCAGGCCTCGAAGCCCTGCGTTGTTTTTGCGATCGGTGCCTGTGCCTGCGGGACGGGTATCTTTCGTACGGGCTATCATGTGGTGGGTCCCGTTGATAAAATTATAAAAGAAGTTGATCCTAATGCCATCATCGCTTTTGTTCCGGGCTGTCCTCCTAAGCCGGAGGCCATGATTTCCGGTATTGTGAAAATGTTAAATGCGCTTTAGAGGTAAAAAAGCATGAGTCCGGATGAATTATTTGAAAAGCTGAATACGATCAAATCGAGTCTGACTCTATTTGATCAACCGCTGGATAACAGAATATATCTGCACTGTGAATCTGAGAATTGTTTTGAGATCAATAAGTTTTTGTTTCAGGAGGTTGGAGCACGATTTGTGATTGCTACAGCAATAGACTGTGAGCAATATTTTGAAATACTTTATCATTACAGTTATGACCAAACCGGTTGTGTTATCAATCTCAAGTGTTTCATTCGAGATCATGAAAACCCGCAGGTAGAATCAATTACTCCTCTTATCCCGGGAGCGGAATGGATCGAACGCGAAATGCATGATCTTGAAGGCATTGATTTCAACAATCATCCTTGCCTGGAAAGATTGATTCTTTCTGATGATTGGCCGGAAGGCGAATATCCCTTGAGGAAAGACTGGACCCATGAAAAAGAAATATAAATTGCCCATTATTGCTTCCGGACCTGTCCATCCGCTTCAGGAGGAAATGGAGTTCTTCCAATTATATGTGGATGGCGAAACGGTTGTCGATATTGATGTGCGGTTGTCGTATAACCACCGGGGTATTGAGAAGATCAGCGAATCATTGCAATTTGACCAGGTACCGTTTCTGGTTTCCCGTATTTGCGGGATTTGTTCGGCTTCTCATCCTTTGGCTTATGTTCAGGCCGTTGAGGAAATTGCAGGTATTACACCGCCGGAACGAGCGCTGTATGTACGAACCATCATTAACGAACTGGAACGCATTCACAGTCATATTCTATGGGTTGGATTAGCAGGACACTTTATCGGTTATGAAACCGTTTTTATGTGGGCCTGGAAATACCGCGAACCGGTATTAGATATGCTGGAGAAAATAACGGGAAACCGGAACAATTACGGCAATGTCAAGGTCGGCGGCTGTCGCGAGGATTTACCGGAAGGGATCGATGCAGAAATCAATCCGATTCTGGACCAGATCGAAAAGAAGATGGACATGCTCACAAAGGCGGTTCTGGATGACCCCATCCTGCATGCCCGGCTTAAAGGTGTAGGGGTATTGAAGAAGGAGGACGCCGTAGCGTATGCTGTCACCGGGCCGACGGCCAGGGCCAGCGGGATACCGATTGATGTCAGACGCGACGATCCCTATGCGGCATACGATTTGGTGGATTGGAATGTATGTGTGCAGAAAGAAGGCGATGTTTTCGCTAAGGCGGTCGTTCGGTTACTTGAAACCTTTGAATCGATCAAGATGGTTCGTAAGGCAATGGCAAAGCTGCCGAAAGGTCCGATTGCTGTGGAAGTAAAGGAAATCCCCCCGGGAGAAGCGATCGGGCACGCAGAAGCCCCGCGCGGCGAAACCTTTCATTATGTCCGAAGCGAAGGGGGAAACACCCCCGCGCGACACAAAGCCCGAGCGCCAAGTTATGTGAATGTTCCGTCCTTTAAGGCGAGCTGCATCGGCGAGAAAATATCGGATGTATTGATTACGCTTGCCGCGGTGGATCCCTGTTACAGTTGTACTGAGCGTGTGGGTGTGGTGGAACGACATACAAATAGGGTGATCTTTGATTTTGATAAGCTGCTTCAATTAAGCCGGGAAAAAACAGAGAAGATACGAAAAGGGATATAGCCGGAGATTCGATAAATGGAAAAATTATTGCTCACGCTTATCTTTGTGCCATTAGCTGCGGGGTTTGTCCTTTTGTTTACTCCGGCTAAATGGAAACTGCTGCACAAGGGATGCGGGCTTGTCATTTCGGTCTTTACTTTTCTCGCAGCCGTCAAACTCTTCACGGCCGGAAAGATTGTGTTTGATCAACCGATACTTGATATCTGGCAGGTGAAATTGAACCTGCTTTTTGAAACCAATCATCTGAACACCTTTATTCTGCTCTTCGCCATGGGCTTCGGTCTTCTAATCAGCATTTATTCGTTGAAAGATGCCTCGGCTCCCCGTCAATCCAACTTCTTCTATGGCGCTCTTTTGCTGGCTGTCGGTGGATCTGCGGGAATTCTTTTGACGGGACATTTGATTTTCCTTTTGATCTTTTGGGAAATCGTGACGGTTTCTTTATACCTGTTGGTTATCACCGGCGGAACAGAATGCCGCTTTGCGGCCACAAAAAGCTTTGCAATGTTAGGGGCCTCTGATGGTGCTCTTCTGCTTGGAATCGGGATGATTTGGGTATTGTCCTCGGGAACATTTCAATTTACCGGCCTCGGTCTTCCTACAGATTCGGCTCTTTCGATTGTCGCATTTCTTCTGCTGATGCTTGCGGCCGTCACCAAAGCCGGAGCCATGCCTCTGCATACCTGGCTTCCCACCAGCGGCGAATGCACCAAAGCTTCGATTATGGCGATATTGCCGGCGGCTCTGGATAAGTTATTGGGTATATATCTATTGGTCATTATCGTAAAGGAAATATTCCTGCTTCAGTCCGGGCCATTAAGCTTCATTCTTTCGGTAGTCGGTGCCGCAACCATTCTTTTTGCAGTGCTGGTTGCTATGGTGCAACACAATCTTAAGAAGCTTTTGTCTTATCAGGCAATTGCACAGGTTGGCTATATGGTACTTGGGATAGCAACTTTAACGCCGATCGGTATTGCCGGGGCGGTCTTCCATATGTTGAATCATGCAACCTATAAATGCTGTCTATTTCTCTGCGGCGGTGCAGTCGAACATGTTTCGGGGACAGCTGAATTAGACCAGTTGGGTGGATTAGGTAAGAAAATGCCCTGGACGTTTATGGCTTTTCTGGTTGCCACAATGAGTATGTCAGGTATTCCTCTGTTTGGCGGTTTTGTATCAAAATGGATGGTGTATCAGGGTCTTGTGCAAATGGAAAGTCAAGCGGACCCTGCGGCAGGATTTTGGCCGCTCTGGCTATTGGTTGCGATGTTCGGCAGTGCCCTGACATTAGCGGCATCTGTGAAAATTCTGCACTCGATTTTCCTTTCTCGTAAGCCCGATCACTTGCGTAACGTTCGTGAAGTGTCTGCAGCAATGCTGATCCCCATGATGATTTTGGCCTTTTTATGTGTCTTTTTCGGTGTGTTTTATCGTATTCCGCTTAAATACTTTATCTACCCGGCTTTGAATATCGAAAGGGAAACGGCCATTATGGGGAGTTGGAATTCATGGCTGGCCGTGATTTATCTTCTTGGCGGGGTTCTCATCGCGTTACTGATCGTGTTGCTTTCGCGGAGCTTGTTGAAACAAAGAAGCGTTCCGACCTGGACGTGCGGAGAGGTTCAGCCCAACGACAAGATGATTGTTCCGGGAACACACTTTTACAAGACTATTTCCTCTTTGTCACCGTTTAAGCAGCTCTATCATCTTCAGGAAAAGGAACACTTTGATTTATACAACCATGGCGGAAAAATAGGGCTCCTTTTTTCCGGCTTCTTAAAATGGCTGCATTCCGGTCTCTTGCCGGTCTATTTGGTATGGACAGCGTTTGGATTAATCGTCATCTTAACGGTTCTTTGTAATATTTGGTGAGTAAAATGGAACACTTAGAATTTTATATCCTGTTGTTGTTCGTCATTATCGGATCCTTGGTAGCCGTTGAAACGAAGAATCTTCTCAGTGCGGTTATTTGTATCGGAGCCGCAGGGTTCGGGGGCTCTTTAATGTTTCTGTTTCTACGGGCCCCAGATATCGCCATCACGCAGATCGTGGTGGAAGTGCTGGCTTTGGTTATTTTGATACGCGTAACGATATCCCGTGACAAAACCTTTATCAGTGGTGACTGGGAGCTGGTCGGGGTCCTCTTTTCTGTCGGCTTCCTGCTGATTATATTCCTGGCGGGAACACAAGTATTTGACGCATTGCCGGAATTTGGCTCTCCCTCATTTATTGCAAATAATCACGGAGACACGGCTTCTGGGCATTACATCCAGGAAGGGCTCAGTGAAACGGGAGCTGCAAATATTGTTACCTCTGTTATCTTAGACTATCGAGCGTATGATACTCTGGGCGAGGCAACGGTCCTGTTTACATCTATTTTGGGAGCGGTGGTTATCCTCAGAAAGCAAAGCAGGAATCGATTGGAGACGGAACCATGAAAGGAATGACCCTGATTGTCAAAACGATTAGCAGTTGGGTGAAAATGCTGGTCTTTTTATTCGGTATCTACATCATTCTTTTCGGTCATATTACGCCGGGAGGCGGATTCGCCGGCGGTGTGATCCTGGCCTGCTCTTATGTGCTGATCATGCTGGCCTTCGGCCGCGATTACACGGAGGAAAATCTGTCTTTGAAATTGGCTTCAAAACTGGATTGCACGGGCGCCTTATTGTTTATTGCCATCGCCTTGGTTGGATTTATGTATGGGGGATTTTCGTTTTTCTATAACTTTATTCAGCAGGAATACCTTGCCGGAAAAGAAACGGCGTTTAAATTGATAAGCGCCGGTACGATCCCTTTGTCAAATATAGCCATCGGCCTGAAGGTTGGCGCCTCCCTGTTTTTGGTTTTATTAATGTTATCCGCTTTTCGACCCAGTGATTCATCGGAAAAGGAGAATTAGTTCGATGTTGTATTCGATGTGTTTTTTATTGTTTATCATTGGTTTGTACTGTGTTCTTGTTAAAAAGAATATGGTGAAAATCGTTCTCGGGATTGTCATTATGGAGTATGCCGTAAATTTATTTTTGATCATGCTTGGATACCGTTTGGGGGGTATCGCTCCAATCGTCGGTCAAAATGACTATGCATCCGGGGCCGTTGATGCATCATTTACTCAGGCAAGTGTCGATCCTTTGCCGCAGGCGATGGTATTGACTGCCATTGTGATCAGTCTGGGTTCTTTGGCGCTGATGATTTCGATCTGTATCCGAACGTATGAGAGATATGGAACTTTTGATATTACGCAAATCAGGAGGCTGAAGGGATGATGATACCGCTGCCATTATTTGTTGCTGTTCCTTTAGCGGTGGCTTTTATCGTGCCGCTGTTCGGGCAGAAAACAAAATCCGCCGCCACGGTCCTGGCAAACGTTGCCACGGCATGTCTCTTGATTCTGGCAATCTATATTATGAGGACGGGGCAATCGGGTATTTACAGGGTGGGGCAATGGTCCATTCCGATCGGGATCAATCTTGTTCTGGACGGCTTAAGCGGTCTGATGTTATTGACGATCAGTATTGTGAGTTTTGCCGCGATGCTTTTCAGCATCCGCTATATGGAGCAATATACAGCCAAGCCGAAATTTTTAAGTCTGTTTCTTTTGATGGTTGCGGGGATGAACGGGGTGGTTCTTTCCGGCGACATCTTTAATCTGTTTGTTTTTCTGGAGATCGCATCGATTTCTTCGTACGCACTCGTAGGATTTGGCTGTGAACACGAAGAGCTTGAAGCGTCATTTAAATATATGGTCCTTGGCAGTGTGGCATCGATGTTTATTCTGTTTGGAGTCGGATTGGTATATGGAATGACAGGGACGCTGAACCTTGCTTATATTTCCAAGACCATTCAACTGGCAGGGCTCAACAACGGTCTGTATTTTGCTTTAGCTATGTTTATTGTCGGTTTTGGCTTAAAGGCGGCCCTTGTACCTTTCCATGCGTGGCTGCCGGACGCCCATCCATCAGCTCCGGCGCCTATTTCGGCAATGCTTTCGGGCGTTTTGATCAAAGCGCTGGGAGTCTATGCATTGGTTCGAGTCATATTTAATGTTTTTGGAGTTAGCATCCCGATTGGCTGGATTCTCATTACGCTTGGCGTTCTCAGTATGGTCATTGGGGTATTCCTGGCTGTTGGACAGTGGGACTTCAAGCGTTTATTGGCCTATCACAGCATTTCCCAGATGGGATATGTTGTCCTGGGCGTGGGCATTGGTGCGGTCGTTCTGGCCCAGGGGAAAGATCCGGCATGGGCGTCTCTGGCCATTTTAGGGGGACTGTTCCACCTGATGAATCATTCTGTCTTTAAGTCTCTGCTGTTCCTGACCAGCGGTTCTATTGAAATCGCTACGGGAACCCGACAACTCAAGCAGCTTGGCGGGCTTGCTGAAAAAATGCCGGTGACACGTACCATGTGCACCATTGCTTCGGCGGCAATCGCAGGGATTCCTCCTTTTAATGGGTTCTGGAGTAAATTATTGATCGTGCTTGCGGCCGTTAAGGCGCAATTTTATGGTCTGGCGGCTGTCACTGTTCTCGTAAGTCTTGTGACATTGATTTCATTTCTAAAAGTCCAGCGTTATATCTTCCTTGGGGATCTGCCGGACAATCTGAAAGAAGTCAAAGAATCCAAGGGCTCCATGGCTTGGTCCATGGGTGTTCTGGCCGGCCTTTGTGTCGTGATGGGGATATTGCTTCTGTGGGAACCTTTACGCGAACAGATATTGACGCCTGCCGTGCAGGTGTTGGTGGACAATGTTTACTCAAGCAAAATTATTGCTATGCCGTAACAGAAAGGGATCTTAATGAGACGGGTAGTTTATTTTATCGTATCATTTATCATCTGGATACTCCTGACATGGCCTTTTGCTGAAGGCGGGCAGGACCAAACAACCATGGATATTCAAGTGATTGTGGCCGGGGTGTTTGCCTCTTTTGTCGTGGCGATTCTATTTCACGAAATCCTTCCCAAGGAGCACCATGTTTTCCTTTCGGCCAAACGAATCTGCTGGTTTCTTTTCTATATGCCGGTCTTTTTTTACTATGTGATGAAGGCCAATCTGGATGTGGTCTACAGGGCATTGCATCCTCAAATGCCCATTCATCCCGGCATTGTAAAAATAAAAACCAACTTAAAGTCAGACTCGGCAATAACGGCATTGGCCAATTCGATCACACTGACGCCGGGCACATTAACGGTTGATGTTACAGAGGAGGGTTATTTGTATGTTCACTGGATTAATGTAAAGTCGACCCATGTTGAAGAAGCAACACAGTTGATCTCGCAGAAATTTGAATTTTTTATAGAGAGAATATTTGAATAGGAGAAACCGGAGATGATACCGCTGTTCTATACCGGATTAATGATTTGTTGTTTTTTGTGTCTCTATCGTATTGGATGCGGCCCCAGTGCTCCGGACCGGACGGTGGCGATTGATATACTCGGTATTGTCGTGGTGGGTTTTTGTGCGATTTTGAGTCTGGTGACCGGGAAAGATTTTTACTTAAATATTGCATTGGCCTGGGCCCTTTTAAGTTTTATTGGAACGATTGCTCTGGCAAAATTTTTGGAAGGTAGAAACTTCGATGATTGATATTATCGGCTATATTTTGATTACGATCGGTATCATATTTGATATTTGCGGTTGCATCGGATTGGTTCGTTTTCCGGATGTGTACAATCGTCTGCAGGCCGCAACTAAATGTGTGACCTTAGGCACTGTGCTGCTTCTGGCAGGTGTTGCCTTGGGTTCTCATTCAGGCGCAATCGCATCCAAAGCGATTGTTTGTGCCGTATTTATTTTAATTACTTCACCGACGGCGGCTCACGCGATCGCAAAAGGCGCTCATTCTGCCGGTGTGCAATTGTGGAGTAAAAGCGTTGTGGATAAATATCAGGAAGAAGTAGATCGTCATAACGAGTGGTTAAAAGATAAGGAGTGACTAAAGGTGTGGCTGCCAAAATTGAGAGAACTTAAAGAAGCGATTACAGTTCTTCTGTCGCCTCGCTTTACAACAAAATTTCCGGCCGAGCCGTGTCTGGTCCCGGAAAGCTACCGCGGAAAACCGGAGTTTGATGATGAGTCTTGTATCGGTTGCGGTGCATGCGTCAATGTTTGTCCGACAGAGGCGCTAACCCAGATCGATGACCTTGAAGCCACTTCTCCCATGAGAAAAATCATCAGTCGTTACGACACCTGCATCTTTTGTGGTAATTGCCAGGATTGCTGTACAACAGAAAAAGGAATCAAATTAACCAATGAATGGGATTTGGCAACGCTTGATCGGAATGAAACGATTTCTGCCCATGAATACGAACTTCAGCTTTGTGAGAAATGTAACGCCGTCGTTGGAACAAAAAAACACTTGATCTGGCTGAGTAAAAAACTCGGTCCGCTTGCATATACAAATCCATCATTGTTACTGAGCCATGATGCCAAAACGCAGGACATCAACGAAACACCCCCGGTTCAAGCTGCCAAAGGGCCTGAAGCTGTTACAACAAACGACTTCATGAAAATTCTTTGCCCGAAATGCAAAAATGAATTAAACATTAAATTATGATTGATGAAAAGACAGCGGCGTTTTTTGCCGCACTCCGGAAACTATCATCTAAGGATGTTCTTTTTGTAGGGATAGGCAATACTCTAAAAGCAGACGATGGAGTTGGGCCGGCGACTTGTTCTCTGCTGAAAGAAATCTTTCCAAATAATGTAATCGACACGGGAATGGTTCCTGAAAACTATATTCAGGTTATCATAAAAAGAAACCCTAAAACCATCCTTATCATTGATGCGATCGACTTTGATGCTCCCCCCGGCACAATTAAAGTTTTTGAGACAGCAGAATTGTCGACGGGGGGAATCACAACGCATACATTATCCCCTCGGTTGTTAAGTGATATGATTGCGCGAGGCATTCCCGCAAAGATTTATTTTATTGGTATCCAACCCAAATCAATGATGATCGGGCATCCGATGAGTCAAGAAGTTGAATCGGCGAAGAAAGAACTTTTGAAAATATTTGAACATGTGTTCTCGTTCAATACGATTTAATTGCTCGCCCGGCCACGATCGTTTTTATGCTTTTCACAATTGAATTTTCCCGTTTTCAAGCAACTTGAATGTGAAAGTTTTCAGCCAGCAATATTTCCGATTCCGGCAGGTATTTCTGGTAGTGCAAGGAATCTTTCGCTTACTATGTAAATGGCCATGATAATTGGATCATGATGTTGCTGCGCATGAAAAAAGGCCAATATCTTATCGACACTGACCTTTTCTAGCGGAGGAGGGTGTCTTTTCGGTAAGCCTGCATGACATGAATTTTCGCGGGTGGTATTTTAGTTAAGTTTCGCACTTTTTTAAAATGTAAAGATAGGCAAACTGGCCTATAGGTTACTTTTATGATTTTTTAGCACTTTCGGGGCTTTTTCCGAAAGTGGCATTAATTCAAAACCCCCTTTTTGG
>Ga0224495_10000839_pt1 | contig 23131 bp, 15 predicted proteins | sample SF_Jul11_sed_USG_FD_168128 | JGI IMG/M metagenome (GOLD analysis project Ga0224495, IMG submission 168128) | Sediment microbial communities from San Francisco Bay, California, United States - SF_Jul11_sed_USGS_4_1 | ecosystem: Environmental > Aquatic > Marine > Sediment | place: USA: California...
ACGATGTGGTACCGCTACCTTGCGGTGTCCATGTTAGCCCGCCATTGGAGGTGTGAAAGATGAAGCCGTCGCCACCTACCGCCCAGCCGGACATTGCGTCCACAAAATAGATTCCGCTTAACGCAGGTGCGTTACCGCTTGCCTGGATCTGCCATGTTGCTCCACCATCCGTCGTGTGCAGTATGGTTGCATAGGTCTGCCCGTATCCGCCGCCACCCCCCGCCGCCCAGCCGTTCAGGGCATCGACAAAATGAACATCAGAGAGCCAACTGCTTGTACCGCTGTTCTGGTTTGTCCATGTGTACCCGCCATCATTTGTGTGGAGGATCGTGCCGCTGCCGCCGACCGTCCATCCTGTGTTGGCATCAACAAACTTGATCGCGGAAAGTGATTCACCTGTCGGCCGTGGTTGTACCCACGACCAGCCACGTGAAAGAAGTGGCTGAATCGCGAGCTGTAACGATTCCGCACTTTCACTTCCGGCATTGATCGCCGTTACCGTATAAAAATAAGTTGTCGAATTCGCCAGATTGTGGTGAACGTAGGGCGAATTCGCGCCCAGTATCCGTCCACCACCTTGTAGAGTCGTATAGTTGGATTTCGTCACGCCTGAGACGTTGGCGTAGTAGATGTTGTACGAGGTTGCATCGGCGACAGCATCCCATGCGAGCGTGACCTGTCCATCGCCGCTCATTGCATGTAACCCGGCTGGCGTTGCAGGGGCGGGTATTGGGATTGGGGTAGCCTCAGTGGTGAACGTCCAGGTATAGCTGCTCGACATGGCGTTCCCTGCCAAGTCCTTTGCTGCAGTACTGATCGTTGCCGTGTAAGTGGTCGAATAGGCGAGATGCGTGTCAGGGGTGAATGTAGCTGCCGTTGCCATGTAAGTAACGTTACCCGTTACGGCATGATTGGAAACGTCTTTCAGCGTGAACGTCGATGAATTTATCGAAGAGGCGTCCATATTCTCGCTGAATGTGACTGAAGGAAGATAACCCACTGACACACCCGTGGCACCGCTTGTCGGGCTGTTGAAGATGATGGTTGGTGGCGTTTTATCGGTATCGCTCCCATCCCCATTACCATTACTACCGCCCCCGCCGCCTCCGGGACATCCGCCGAGCAACAAACTGAAAAGCACAAGCAGGCCGACACCGAAGCGGGATGCGCTTTGGTTTAAATTGAGCTGCCGCATGATAATCTCCCTCAATATTTGCGAAGGTCTTATACAACCAAGGGCATTAATCCAGAGCTCCAAATCGTAAGTGTGGAAAACCTCTGCTACCCCACTTATCTGCTACGAGGAAATTACTCCTGTTCACTAATATTACGTATCAGACAATTTCCTTTTTTTGCATAGGAAATAGAACTCATTGGGCATCAGTGTTTGTCTGATGTGGCGCAAACAGGCGTGGAATGGGCGATTGCAGCATGCTGATGTCGAAGTATTCGACGGACATAAATATATCCCGGGATTGGATGTCATACTTGAATCCAAAATAGGCATAGAATATAAACATGCTTGGGTATTGAGCAGGAAAAGCGGGAGGTAATCATGTATCAACGCATTCTGGTTCCAATCGATGGCAGTGCGACAGCCGAGCATGCATTGCAAGAGGCGATCAAGCTGGCGGCTGGCAAGGCTCAATTACGTTTGGTTTATGTAGTCGAGGAAGCATATCCGCTGGATGCCGAGGGTTTTGCCTTTATTGATTATGCCGCCCTGCAGGACGCGGTGCGCAAGACAGGTGAACGTGCTCTGGCGCAAGCCGCTGAAAAAGCGCGAAAGTCGGGTGTGACTGCGCAAACTGCACTACTCGAGGCGAGCGGAGTGCGCGTCGCCAGTGTGATCGACGACGAGGCCCGGGATTGGCCGGCCGATCTGGTCGTCATCGGCACGCATGGGCGCTCGGGACTGAGCCGCTTGCTGTTGGGAAGTGTCGCTGAAGCTGTGGTGCGCGGGGCAACGGTTCCCGTGCTGCTGGTTCGCGCTGAATGAAGACAGCCATCCGGAAAGGGCAATAGCCGAAAACAGGTTAATCGGGGAGGCGGGATGCAAGCCGTAGACTTGCGATGCGAACGCTTGAGGATATCGCCCGCCAGACACCAAAGCGTTGCTTGCCGATATTATTTTCGTCGCGCATCCTGCGGCAAATCGACACGCTTTATCACACCGCCTTCCGAAAGCAGCACATGGTCCCTTTGTACTTCCTTGACCGTTACGCCGGGTATGACTTCATGATTGGTTCTGATCGCTTTTGCAGGCTTGCCGTTAGCCGCCAGGATGGCGACACTTTCTTTCGGGTCGCTGGCGACCACGACCCCTTTTAACTGGAAATTGCTGGTCACTGCAAAAGACGAGCGTCCGCCCAGCAAACCAACCGCCGCATCCAGCGGCGGGACGGGGCGTTCAATCAGGGGGGGCGCTGCGATGGCCCGCACCGGCGGTTTGATAAATTGCATCGCCCAGTATGCAACCGACGCGCATAGTGCGACGAACAATACAAAACTGGTGATCAGTGGCAGGCGTTTCATTTAGTTTCGTTCAAATAAATCTGAGTAGGTGTCGAGAAACGTAGCAAGCGCAGCAGTTTTTCAGCATCCTATCTTACCAATTGATTGATCTCGATGATGGGCATCAGCACCGCCAGCACGATCAATAGTACCACCACGCCCATCGCCAATATCAACGCGGGCTCAAGCAATCCTGCCATGGTCATCGCGCGGCGCTCCAGGTCTTGTTCCTGCGCATTCGCGGCGCGCTCCAACATCTTCGGCAACTCGCCGGTTGCTTCGCCGGAGCGGATCATGTGGATAAGCATCGCCGGAAAATGTTTGTGCGCAGACAGTGCGCGCGCCAAGCTAACGCCTTCGCGCACGCTGTGGGTGGCTTCCTCCACCTGCACACGCATCGCGACGTTGGTCAGCGTGTCGCGGCTGGTTTGCAGCGCGCGCAATATCGGCACGCCGGAGCCGGTGGTAATGGCCAACGTGCTGGCGAAGCGTGCGGTGTTCAGGCTACGCTCGAATTTACCATACAACGGCGCGGTCAGCAGCCAGGTGTGAAAACGCAGCTTGATCGCGGCGCTTTGCAGCGCGCGATGCCAGGCATAACCCGCAGCCACGGCCAGCAGAAAAACATAGATTCCGTAGTGGCGTACGAAATCCGACACGCCCAGCATCACCGTGGTCAGCAATGGGAGTTTCTGTTTGGTGTTGGCGAACACCGAGACGATCTGCGGCACCACATAGGTCAGCAAAAAAATCACGATCAGGAACGCGACTACCGTAACGATGGCAGGATAGGTGAACGCAAGCTTGACCTTCTGCACCAGCGCGTTGCGCCGTTCGATGTAGTCGGCTAGCCGCGATAGCACTTTCGCCAGTTGGCCGATCTGTTCGCCGGACGCGACCAGCGCGCGGTAGATGTCGGCGAAGTCGCGCGGATGTTTCGCCAGCGCATCGGACAGCGAAGCACCGCCCATCACCTCGGAGCGGATCGACGCGATCAGGTCGCGCACATAGGTGCGCTCGGCTTGTTCCAGCAACGCCGAGAACGCCTGTTCCAGCGGCAGGCTGGCTTCCAGCAGACTCGCCAGTTGGCGTGTGAACAGCGCCAGCTCCACCGTGGACAGCCGGTTGCCGAACGCGCTACGTTTGGTTGTGCCCGACTCATCGAGCTGGGTTGTGATGGTATCGACGCTGATCGGCGTTAGCCCCTGCCCGCGCAAATCCGAGCGCGCGGCGCGCGCACTGTCGGCATTCACCACTCCTTTGCGGGTGGCGCCTGTGGCATCGACGGCTTCGTAGCTGAAAGCGGGCACGCTATTCTTTCGTCACGCGCAGCAACTCCGCCTGCGTCGTCGTGCCGTCCAACAGCCATCGCTCTCCATCCTCGCGCATGGTACGCATGCCGTCCTTCAATGCTGTCTGGCGGATGTCGGCTTCCGAAGCCTGGTTATGGATCTGCGCGCGGATCTGCTCGGTGGTCAGCAGTAATTCATACACACCGACCCGGCCCTGATAACCGGTCATGCCGCATTTGTCGCAGCCGACTTCGACCCAGTATTGTCCTTCTTGCCGCTTGCAGTGCGGGCATAGTTTGCGCACCAGGCGCTGTGCGACGACGCCGAGCAGCGAGGAAGAGAGAAGGAAGGGTTCAATACCCATGTCGAGCAGGCGCGTGACGGCGGCGGCCGAGTCGTTGGTGTGCAGCGTGGCCAGCACCAGGTGGCCGGTCAGCGAGGCCTGCACTGCGATCTGCGCGGTTTCGAGGTCGCGTATTTCGCCGATCATGATGATGTCTGGGTCTTGCCTCAGGATCGCGCGCAGCGCTTTGGCAAACGTCATGTCGATGCGCGGGTTGACCTGGGTCTGGCCGACGCCGTTCAGCTCGTATTCAATCGGGTCTTCCACTGTCAGGATGTTGGTGCGGGTGTCGTTCAATCGCGACAGCGCGGCATACAGCGTGGTGGTCTTGCCGGAGCCGGTAGGGCCGGTAACCAGCACGATGCCGTGCGGCTGGGCGATCAGCTTGTCGAATTGTGTCAGCACTTCCGGGCTCATGCCCAAGCTCTGCAAATCAAGCTTGCCGGATTCCTTGTCCAGCAAACGCAGCACCGCGCGTTCACCATGTCCGGTGGGCAGTGTGGAGACGCGCACGTCCACCGCCTTGCCGCCGACGCGCAGTGTGATGCGGCCGTCCTGCGGCAAACGTTTTTCGGCGATGTCGAGCTGCGCCATGATCTTGATACGCGAGATCAGCGAGGCGTGGATGGCTTTCTTCGGCTTCACCACATCGCGCAGGCTGCCGTCGATGCGGAAGCGCACCACCGACACCTGCTCGAACGGTTCGATGTGGATGTCCGACGCGCCCTCGCGCAGGGCCTGGGTCAGCAGTGCGTTGATCATGCGGATCACCGGCGCGTCATCGGCAGATTCCAGCAAGTCTTCGACCGCAGGCATGTCCTGCATCAGTTTGTTCAGATCAAGATCAGACTCGTATTCGTCCACCACCTGCGCTGCATCGCCGCCCGCGTCAGCATAGGCTTTGGCGATCTCCGCTTCGAGCTCTGCGCGCGGCATTGACTTGATCCTGATGTGCCCGAAATTGCGGCTCACCTCGGCGATCGCGCTGGTTTTGGTGGCATCAGACACCAATACCTCGACGGTGCTGGCGGCGCTGTCGTCGCGCTGCGCCAGCAGCCCGAAGTCGCGGGCATAGGCATAGGGTAGAAGCCGGGCATCAGTCATGGCATGAGTACATTTCGAAAAATTCCGGTTTCAATGATCAGGACGCATACTTGTCGCCAAGTTTACGGGCTTAATCCATTTTTCGCCACTAAGGCGGTTACGCAAATATCATTGCAGTCCTGTCGCGAGATTTTGACTGCACCTGGCATATGTAGACCGTCCTCCATTCTTTCACGGGAAGTGCCGGGCATCCCGTGTACAGCCAGGATGCAGTCTGGAATAGATGAGGATGGGATCGGTCGTTTCGCGCTGGTTTGACACGTAGAATGAATGATGCTAAAACCTCTTCGGAAAAAATGCCATTCTCAAGTTGAATTTGTCTGGACTTCAGTTCTGGGGCGGGCATGCGGATGCTTAAAACGAATCAGGAACTCAATTGCAGTAGCGAGGAGATAGCCATGGTACGGAGTCAGGAACGCACAAGCAGCTTTTCGTCGGTATTGTTTTCTTTGGCTGTGGCACTGTTGCTGACCAGTTGCGGAATTGGCGACGGGCTGGACATCACTTCTTCAGCTACAACAACGATATCCGGCAAGGTGACGTTATCGAGCACGGTAACCGCTAAGCCGGCCATGATGGCTGCTACGCTGGCAAAAGCGCGGCAGCAACCGGGTGCATACAAACCCGGCTCCAGCGAGGGTTCGAACCTGATGGCAACCCTGTCAGCAACCAAGCTGGGTGCCCCGGCGATCGCTTTTCAGGCTGCCAAGATCGAGCTGTACAATGCAGACAGGGCGGAGTGGACCCTTCCCGTTGCCTCTGCCAACACCAATGCCGACGGCACGTATACGCTGGGTACGCTCATCAATGCAGCTTCAAATTTGAATCCGGACGGCACGGCCGCTTATGTCGACGGCAATCCGCTTCCATCTGGTAATTACACGGTCATCGTCAGCAAGTACGACACTGCCTACGGCAAAACGCTGGTTGCCGTTCAGGCCATCGTCAAGAAGTTTTCCGGTGCGGTCATAGGCAACGATCTTGTGGCGCAGGACAGCGACGCAGTCCCCGCAGTATCTTCCATGCTCGGCCTGGCAAAAAGTTCCGACGGCACTTTCGGCAGCTCGACCTCGCCGGTGCCGGTCAACGCCAATATCCAGGTGATATTCAGCATGGCCATGGACAGGCAAAGCGTGATGAGCGCGATGAAAATTGTCCCGGCTGGCGATACAGTTCCCATCGCAGGCAAATGGAAAATATCTGCTGATCTGACTGCCGCGACCTTCTATCCCACCAACCCATTCAAACCCAATACCGTCTATACGATAACGATAGGCGGCGGCAAGTCGTTGAAGACCGCCAGCAACGTTTATGGCGTGGCAATGGCCGCCGATGTCACTGGTACATTCCGGTCCGCACCCAAAGATGTCACACCGCCAACGGCATTGAGGAACAGCCCCGCAGGCAATCAAAAAGCGAACATGCCCATCATGACGCCGATCCGGATCGCTTCGGATGAGGAACTGGATATCACCTCGATCAATGTGGAGTCCAGCCCGTCGATAGGTGACAAGCCAACCATCAAGTATGTGGGCAGGAGCAACGCGCCGGCCGATGCTGCATACCCCTTTGTCTATGAGGTGTCACCATCGAGCGCGCTGCAACTGGGCACGACCTACACCCTGACAGTGAGCGGCGGACTGGATATGGTAGGCCTGCCCATGGATGTGCTGACGACCAGTTTCACCACCGAGCCCACCTCTTTAGGCATATCGACGCTGGTACCCGGCACCAACGATACCGAAGTCAATACGCAACTGTCGGTCAAGCACGTGCTCGGTAAATGGGTCAATGCAATGAACTCCAGGAATTCGGCATTGCTCATCTCCTATATGAGCGGAGATTTTTTCCTGATCAATGACAGCTCGCGCGGCATGAGCAGCAACGACCTGAATCGCGACGGGCGGTTGAGCCTCAACGAGTTTACTGCCATGTTAAATAACTGGTTCAAGGATCTGGACCGGTGCGGCTCCAAAGTGAGCGGTGAAGTGGACGTGGCCAATACCAGTATCCCGGGAGGCATTGCCGTCAATGGCTCCACCGCATCCATCGCCTTTACCATCACGGCCACGCCGACCAATAAAACCGACCCTACCTGCAACAATGGACCGAACAACACCCTGTATGCGGTGATGGAAAACATCAACCAGGGCTGGCTGATGACGCACGGGTCTGAGGTGCCGCTGGCGACCTATACGCCGCTGGCCGTGATCGACCTGATCTCGCCGGCCAATGGCAACCAGTATCCCGAGCCTTCTGCGACCATCCCGCTCAAACCGGAATTCAAATGGACAGCCGGAACAGGGATAAGCACCTATCTGGTGGTGCTGATAGACAATAATTCCCGGCAGATGCGCACCGGCTGGGCTGCATTGGTGGACGGTACCACGACGGCTGCTGGCGCCCCGGTATCGGTTAAATTCAACGGCACTGCGGGTGACTATGGCAACGCCATCGTCCTGTGCCTTGATAATTGGTGCAACCAGAAAAACCCCTTGGGCTTTGAAAAGATGATCACCGAGATCAAGCCGGGAGGCAGTTACACCTGGGCGGTGGTCGGATTCAAGACCAAGACACTGGATAATTTCAAGATACTCAACTTCGATCCGGCAGCATACTTGACCGCTTCCAGCGCGAATAACGGGTTTACGGTCGGTGGCACATGGAAGGAGCTGACGATCAAGCTTACAGATCTTGCGGGGACCAAGGTTTATAACTATTCCGACAGCCTGAACGGATACTACGTCGGTGCCGCTAGCAGTGTGCTAGCAACGGTCACCACACCCAATTCGACCGCAACAACCGGCTATATGAATGTACAGGGCTACACTTCTTCCAACCCTGCTCTGGCATTCAGCAATGTAGGCGGCATAACTACCGGAACCGCCACCATCAACCTTTCCAACAAGCGCAACTCGGTATATTTGGGTGACAATGTCAGCTTGTATACGGATTTCAGCATATTGACGACCGGCGGTGCGCAACCCCTGATAGGCATCACTACGATCACTCCCAAGAAATGTGCAGCAGCAGGAGGAGGCGCAGCGACTCTAGTGGGACCGGACGCCTGGGAAAACTATAACAGCGCTGATGTCTGCACCCTGGATATCGTGGTCACGACCGATCCCACGCTCACCGGCACTTTGTCCCTGAACGTATGGAACAATGACGGCAAGGGTTATTACAACAATTCGGTAGCACTTGTTGCCGGCACAACCTCCTACACAATAACTGGTGTTCCGGTCTTTCAGGGACAGAACGGGGTGAAGTTTAGCAACTCGATGGGTACTTGGCCGAATCAGATCGATAGCTATAACGGTTTTGGCGTGAATACTACGGCGGGAACTACTTTCGCCATGCCGATCCAGACTACTTCAATAGTGGACTCGACTTCCTTAGTGCCCATCACCAACGTATCCACGAACATCTGGCAATCGTATTGGGATGCCGGTAGCGCAACCAGCGTTACGATCAACCTATCCATGCCCGGCAATACCACGTTGGGAACTTATTCGACCTATGCGGAGCCGGGCTGGACATCACAACTTGTCAATCAGCCTCTTGCGGGAGTAGCTCCCAGCATCGTCGGCTTGACCCTTTACAAGGGCTGGAATTACATACAGCTTAGCGATGGCATAGGCAACTGGTATACATTGAATATTTATGCCATAAATGGCATTCCCTATGTGCCTCCCCATGCCGTGACCAGCATTACGGACGGAGCAACCCCGCTGAATATCGCGTCACCGTCTATGAACTATTACCAGTATCCGGGGGGTGCCGGAAGTACTGCTGCTTGTAGCGTGACCATCACCGGCACCACCACCAATGCCGGTAATCTGTATGTGTACCTGAATTCCTACAACAGTACGACCAGTGCGTCGGTTTATGAGAACCAGACGGTTGTTCTTGCAGGAGCCGGGCCTTACACCATCACCCAGCCAGTCTATGCCGGTACCAACACGATAGATATCTACGATGGCATGTGGATCAGGCAGGGCGTGCAGGTCAGCTCGACATGTCCGACACCGCCGATAGTGTTCGGCGTGACCGGCGTGACTGATACAGCCGCTACTCCAAAAACGTTTAAAACAGATAACTACGGAACGTATCAGGTCACGGTTCCAACGGTAAGAGTAAGCGGTGGAGCCAAGACGGGCAGGACCGTCACCGCCTATATTTCCGGGATGTATTACGGCACCGTTTCGACGGTGGCGGCTGGGAATACTTACAGCATAGATCTCCCGGTATACACTGGCTACAACTACATCTCGCTGACTGACGGATCTAACTGGTCTTACCTGACGGTTAACACCACCAATGGGACGGTCTGGGTGCCGCCTATCAATGCCGTTACGGTATCAGGATCTACGCTGTCATCGGGGGGGCAGGCATCCGATAGCTGGAGTTCCTGGAACACCGGGTTGGGTACGGTCAATATCACCGGGAATAGCACGGTCAGCGGGACAGGTTACTATTACCAGTCCGGGGCGCTCTATGCCTCTGGCTCATTTACCAGCAACGGTACGACATTCTCGATCACCGGCGTTGCGCTGGGCTATGGCTACAACTATTTCACGCTGTACGATGCCAACTGGAATTCCTATTCCCTGACTATCTACACGTCTGGCGGCATAGGTGCGCCGCCCAAGATCGTGGCCATCACCAGCCCGGCGCAGGGCGCATCAGCCAGCGGCTCAACGGCTGTAAGCGGAACAATAGATACAGCCAGCTTCACACCGGTTTACGTCTATGGCTATGCCTACGACTATACAACCGGTACGTCGACCTATTATTCGAACCAGGCGGCCGATTCGACATGGGCGCAGCCGCTAACCTATGATGTTGCAACGGGCAAGTTTTCGTTTAGCGCATCGGTAACCAACCCGAATACGACCTACATTTCCGCCTATGCATATGACGCCTCATGGATATCACATGGACACAGCATCTATGTGAACAACGCCTCTGGATATACTGAGTACTTCTGGAAGCCCGGTGCCAAGTCATCTGCAGGGGATGGCAAGGCAAAAGCCCATCAGACGGAATTCCTCAAGAAAATGATGCGGCACTAAGCCAGGAAATTCTGGATTGAAGGTATTGAATCAGGGGTGGGGGCTCTTCCTCACCCCCTTTTTTTAGCAGAGATGAATTGGTATTCCAGTTCAAAGCAGGAAGCGGGCAATTATGTGGTGCGTTTCACACACCGGTATTATGTGCGCGCGGAGCGCACCCTGCAAAACGCCGGCCTTGCTTGAATTGGTATTTCAAGCGATCTCTAAGGAGCGTCATGAAACGAGTCGTACTGGCTTTATTGATGTCATTGCTTCTGGCACCGCTTGCGCTTCATGCGGCCAAGCCGCGTACCCCGCTGCAGGTAAGTATCACTCCTGTGCAGGTCGGGCTCGTTCCCGCCGATATCAAGCCTGGCGATGCCGTCGAATTTAAAATCACTGGAAAATCCTTTGCCGATTCCGCCGAGTTGAGTATCAATGTGGAACTTCATGGTGGTTTGGAGCTTTTATCCGGCGATACGTCATGGACTGGATCCGCCAGTAAAGGTGAAAGCAAAGTGATGCTGATAACAGTGCGTGTACCCAAGCATGGCAATGGGAGGATAAAAACGCGGATATCGATGTCACCTTCGGCTGTCGCTTCGTTTTCCACCGTGGCGGAATACCGTTTCGGCAAGCAATCCGAGAGAAAATCGGCGGCTCTGCCGGCGGTTAAAAAAGACAGCAAGGGTCGAGATATCAGGGAGTACCGGGTTGAGTAAAGCTTGACCCTTTGTTGCTTGTTTGCATTTCCATGTGAGCAGCATTGTGATTGTTCCTTGCAACTTTGCAGTAATTGCTTAATTTGCATAAATGAAAACTTCAAAACTTGATAAGTTAAAATGAAAAGTGAGAAATGCAAGGTGCCGAATGCATTTAGCATTACCTTTTTTTCTCTTTTGATACTTTCCCTTTCGGGATGCGGAGGGGATGAGGTTACGTCGATTGTGGTCGAGGGTCCTCCGAGTGTTCCAATGGGGGTCGGTGTGTCTATTACTTCCCCAAACACGTTGACGATAAGCTGGAATGCCGTTGCGAATGCCACCTCCTATAACATCTATTGGTCGAACACGCAGGGCGTGAGTAAAATGAGCGCAAAAATTTCCGGCACATCTTCGACTAGTTACACCCATAATGGACTTATCAGTGGCAATACCTATTATTATGTTGTGACAGCAGTCAACAGTTTTGGCGAGAGCGGTGCATCTGCTGAGGTGTACTCGTTGCTGGGTGCAGCCCGCCCACCGGCTGCGGTTGCTGTTGTGGCCGGAAATGGACAGACGACATTGAGCTGGAATTTAAACGGCGCTACGTCATACAATGTTTATATGGCTTCCCAGAGCGGCGTTACAAAATCGAGCACGACTCTGCCAGGATGGGTGGCCTATAACAATATTATCAGCCCCCAAACGATTACTGGGCTTACAAACGGAACGACTTATTTTTTTGTTGTGACTGGTGTAAACAGTTCTGGTGAAAGCGGTGAATCGAGCGAGGTATCGGTGAATCCGGCTCCCAACAGCAGCCTGGCAGTTAGCGGTTATGTGAAATACGAAGACAAGGAATATGGGGCGGGGTCGGTGGGCTTTACCGGAATGACGACCCCCAAGCCTGTGCGCTATGCAGTGGTCGAGGCTGTTGAATCGGCAAACGGCATGCCAATTGCAACAGGAACGACAGATGCTGCCGGATTTTATAATCTACCCATACCTCCCGGTGATAGTGGCAAGTCAATTTACATCCGGGCTATTTCTTCTGCCACATCTCCCGGTTCAGCCATCACCCCATTGGTTGCGGTGAAAGATCTTTCCAATGTATATCACGCCGCAGCAGGCTCAAACTTTACTGTGACCGGGGCCGCAATGGCGAATCTTTCAATTCCGACTACAAGTCCAGTAGCCGGGGCATTTAATATTCTCGATGTTTATACAAGCGGGGCGCAATTTGTGCAGTCTGTTTCTGCGGGGGGCGGGTATCCACCAGCCCTTTCGGCTTTCTGGCAAACCGGGAATTCGAACGGCACGTATTTTTGTGTAGCTGGATCCGGTTGCGGGGCAGAAGGAATATATATCATGAATTTTGCCGGGGACACGGATGAATACGATGACGACGTGCTGTGGCATGAATATGGACATTTTATAGCGAACAGATACTCAAAAGACGATTCGCCTGGCGGTGCTCATTATCTGACTTCCAATGATCTGGATCTCCGGCTCGCCTGGAGTGAGGGATGGGGGGACTTCTTTCCGGGGGCGATTAAAACGTGGCTGAGTGCCACCGCGCCGGCCTTGCTTTCGACTGCCTCAGGTATGTCGCCAACCATTTATGTTGATACTTTAAACGGGGGCGGCTTGTCATTTAACTTTGGTAATCCCATTGGTGTTTCTTCTTTATATTCCAGCAACGAAGTTGCGGTTGCAAAATTATTGCTGGATCTGAGGGCGGCTTATACGATGCAAAATGTATGGGATGTCTTTAGCTCGAACTATGTAAGGACATCGTCTGCGCCAGTCAACCTTGAAGTGTTCTGGGAGGGTTGGAATTCGCTCGGCAAACCCGGCATTACCTTCAACCTTAGCGCAAGGTCGATAAATTATTTTGTTGATACGTATGAGGCCTTGAACGAGAACGCCCCCAATAGCTCAAGAAAGGCGACGGTAGGTCAGGCTGAGAGCCACACATTATTCGGCAGCCAAGATGTCGATTACATCGCTTTTGACGCCATGGCCAGCACGCAATATACAGTCAATACGATGTTACTCAGGAACGGTGCAGATACGGTAATCAGGATTATTGCACCGGACGCAACCACTACAATTACCAGCAACGATAATGCGGGTGGCGGAAACTATGCCAACAGCCTCCCGTGCACACCAGATTTTTTCACGGGTGAATGCCATGCAAACGGAAATGATGTCCTCGGCTCAAGGGCAAGCTTTACCGCCACTTCCACCGGGACATATTATATTGAGGTCAAGAGTTCGCCCAATCGGCCGCTTTCTGCAGGAAAATACGGGGATTACTCCCTGACGATCACGTCGCCATGATGAATTTTCCGATAGGGGATAACACTGATGCTCGGGTCCGTTAATAAAAAAATTCTGCATGGCGCGCTGATTGCCCTTTCTGTTGCGATTGCGGTCAACCTGGGTTTTCATCTTGGCCTGTTTGATGGCCTGGAACTCAAGGCGTTCGATATGCGCGCCAAATACAACGGCAGGCCGCCATCATCCGATGTGGCGATCATACTGGTCGATGAGGCTTCGTTGCGCGGGATGAATCCCATCGTGGGGCGTTGGCCTTGGCCGAGGTCGGTGCATGCCGATGTGGTGGATTTCCTAGCGATGGGCGGCGCGAAGGCGGTGTTGTTCGATATCCTGTTTACCGAAAACGAGAGGGTGTTCGGCACGCCCAAGGGCATACTTTCGCCCAGCGACAAAAGTCTGGTGGATTCCACCGCTACAGCCGGCAATGTCTATCATGCAGCCCAGATCGTGATCGACGAGGAAGACGAATACAACAAGACCCTGCTGAACAGGGCGATGCCCAAGGGTTTTACCGGGCGGTTTTCAGTCGACCTGCAAGGCGGAGCTGCCAGCGGGCACAACAATTTCTACCTGCCGTTCAAGGAGCTATATACCGCTTCAAAGGGAATCGGAATTGTGGAGTTCCTGCCGGATCACGACGGCGTTTACCGCAGGACAAAACTGTTCCGGCATTACCGGGGGAATTTTTTCCCGGTGCTTTCCCTGTCTCCCATGCTGGATATCCTGCAACCTGCATCCATTGGTCAGCAAGGAAACCTGCTGGAATTGTCGGGTGCCCACGATAAGAATAACGGGGGGCCTTTGCACGCTTCAAAGCGGGAATCAGAACCCGGGCGCGTTTCGATACCGCTGCAGAAGGGTGGCGATTACCTGATCAATATGCACAATGACTTCAAGCCTTACTCCATGAGCGGCATCCTGTCTTCCTACCAGAAGATTAAACGGGGTGACATGGAAGAGTTGCCTGTCAGTCCGGATGAATTCAAGGATAAAGTGGTTTTCATCGGGGGAAGCGCCGTGGGCATTGAAGACCTGAAGCCGACTTCGATAGGCAGCAGCACCCCCGGCGTTTACCTGCACGCATCGGTCTATAGCAACATTGCCAGGAATGACTTCCTGAAATATACCGGCTCTTCCGTCACGTCGATTGCTATCCTGCTTCTTGCTATTGCGGTGACCATCGCCATATTATGGAGCCGCAACTCGATATATTTTCAGCTGGGCGTCCCGTTCCTCATAGCCTTTGCGTATATCTCCATTTCTTTCTGGTGGTTCAGACACAATCTGGTGTTTGATATGGTTGCGCCAACCACATCGATCGTGCTCTCATGGATGGGTTCTTTTGCCTTGCTCAGTTTCACCGAGGGTAAGGACAAAAGGAAGATCAAGAAAATGCTCTCCCAGTATGTTTCTCCCTCGATATTGACCACGTTGATCGACAAGAATCCGCAGGATGTATTAAAGGCGGGGGGCGGGAGCAGGGAGAACCTGACCATACTGTTTTCGGATATCCGGGGCTTTACCACCATATCCGAAAGGCTGGATGCGGAGCAGGTGGTCGAATTGCTGAACGGTTACCTTTCGGAAATGGTGGATGTGATTTTCAAACATGAGGGGACGCTGGACAAGTTCATTGGCGATGCAATCATGGCTTTCTGGGGGGCGCCTGTTCGCGTCAGCGACCATGGCAAACGGACTGTACTTGCCGCATTGGATATGCGGAGAAAACTGAAAGCATATAACAAGACGTTGCTTGCCAAGGGTGTGGCGCCGATAGACATCGGAGTCGGAATCCATACCGGCGAAGTGATACTGGGGAATATCGGCTCCGAAAAAAAACTTGACTATACCATTATTGGTGATAACGTTAATCTGGCGTCGCGCATGGAGGGCCTGACCAAGGGCTATGGCTCCCCGATACTCATTACCGAGCCGACCTATCAGGAAATCAAAGCATCCATTCCTTGCCGCGTGGTCGATATGGTCAGGGTGGTGGGGAAGCAGAAAGGGATCAGGATCTATGAGCCGCAGGACACGCTCGAGGGCGATATAAGCGGAGAGATACTTTCGCTTTCAGAGTCAGGTTTTACTCAATACTTGAACCGGGATTGGGACTCGGCAATTTTGAGCTATTCCAAAATTTTGAGTATGAGGCCCGATGACAAGATAAGCCAGGTATTTGTCGGCAGGTGCAAGGGGTACAAAGCCTTCGAACCACCGGCGGATTGGGATGGTGTTTATACGGCGCAAAGCAAATAATCTCCGGCGAGAGCCGGACAGGATGGCCCGGACGGTTTGCGATTGATATATAAAGTGCCTGCTAGCAACACGAAGGAGGATTTGCTGTGAAAATTATAACCCGCTGTACATTGCCCATGCTGCTGTTGCTGGTGGCACCTTCGGTGCAGGCCGCAATTATTTATGTTCAGAGCGTTAGGGCGCCCATCCTTGCATCCCCTTCATTCGGCTCATCCAGATTGGTCGAAGCGGTGAAGGGTGAAGCGCTTAAGGAGCTGGAAAGCAAGGCGGGCTGGCACAAGGTCAGCTATAAGGACAAAACCGGTTGGGTGTCCAGGTTCCTGGTCGGCGCCAAACCCCCGGCAGGAAGAGTTTCTGTCCTGGAGGGGAGCAGCGAAAATCTGCAAAGCGGCGCGAGAAGGAGGGCATCTGCATTTACCACGGCTGCTGCGGCCAGGGGGTTTGCGGAAGATCGCACCAGGGTCAGCGACAAATATAAAGTCAACTTCAACAAGGTAGAGCGCATGGAGGCCATCAAGATCAGCGATGAAGTGGCGATGTCGTTCATTCGTGAGGGGGTGGGAAAATGAATGGCAATTTCATGACTAGAATTCTGCTTGGCGCACTATTCATTATTCAATGCTCATCGTTCAATGCAGTTGCTGCCGATGACTACAGGAAGCGGATTTCCCAGACAGGGGAGATGTTCTCCGAGGAAGAGGATATCAAGGCCGAAGTGGTGTTTGGGCGTGTGCTGGCCGCGCGGATACTGGGCCGTTTTCCCTATTATGAAGACGACAGGCTCAACGAGTATATAAATAAGCTGGGCAAAGGGCTGGCGCAGTTCGCCAACCGGCCTGAGATCGAATTCAGGTTCGCCGTGCTCGATACCAGCGCCATCAATGCGTTTGCCGCACCCGGCGGGTATATATTTATTACCAGAGGGGCTCTGGCAAAAATGGGTGATGAGGCTGAGCTGGCCGCCGTCCTTTCCCATGAGATTGCTCATGTCACCGAGCGGCACATTGTAAAAGAGTTGAACATTAAGGGGACAGACAATTCACCTGTCTCCGGTTTTGCGATGGTGCTGGGGGGAGGGTCAGGTGCGGTGCGGGCGGTTTTCTCCCAGATGGTGGACAAGGCCGCCGAGATACTCTTCGAAAAGGGGCTTAAACAGCAGGATGAGTTCGATTCAGACAGGGTGGCGACCATCATCATATCCACGGCGGGCTATGATCCCACAGCCTTGAAAAGGTACCTCAAAAAAATATCAGGCGCAGAAGCGGAGACCAAGTCGCTGACCGATACGCATCCTTCTTTTTTCGACAGGATAAAAAGCGCAGACCAAGTGCTTGCCGACAACCAGTTGGCGAGTGTTAAACAAGCCATCGTTAAGGAAAGGTTTAAAGACAATGTCAAAATCAACTGATAGCGCCCGGTTGGCTGATGTCATGGCCTTGCGTGGATTATTCAAGGTTACCATTTATCTGTCCGCAATTTTCCTGTTCTGGAAGCCTGCGGTTGCTGATGAGTACCACTACAACAACATCCTGCTCGGCGACAGGGCGGCTGGAATGGGCGGCGCATATACCGCGATATCGGATGATCCATCGGGCCTATTTTATAATCCGGCAGGCATAGTCTATTCTCAGGGAACGAATGTTTCGGTCAGCGCCAACGCATTTCATCAATCGACCACCAAATATGACAACGTCATCGGCGGCAATGGCTGGAAGCGCACCTCATCGGCTTTGTTGCCGAATTTTTTCGGGGTCATCCAGCCGATAGGCAAGGGGAAGGTGGGCTTTTCCTATGCGGTACCTGATTCCATAATTGAGGACCAAGACCAGGCATTTACGAATATTCCCGGCTATACAAAATATGCCATCAACTTCAACAAGAACGATAACACCTATTGTTTCGGGCCCTCTTATGCGGCTGAAATTTCCAGGGGTTTCTCTGTGGGTGCGACGCTGTACGCCCAGTACAGGAGCAACCAGTGGATACTGAACCAGCTGGTCTTTCTTACCAACGGTACAAATGAGTGGACCAACCGGTATTACCAGACGTCGGAATGGGGATTGCGTCCCATAGTGGGCATGATGTGGAATACGACCGAAAAGCTATCGGTTGGCCTGACAGCCAGCATGACACAAATACTGAATTCAACCACAACAGACCAGACCAATTTCTTGGGCGTAGGTTCTACCACGATCAATCGTACCAGCATCAAGACCAATGAAAAGCGGCAGCTGCCCTTGACCGCAACCTTGGGTTTTGCTTATTTTCCCTCTAACAGGTTGCTGTTTTCCGGGGACCTGAGTTTTTATGGCAGCGCCAAAGGATTCAAATCCGATCCCGGTGATGACCGCGTGGCGGTTATCAACGCGGCTTTCGGCACGGAATATTACTTGAATGAAAAATGGGCGCTCAGGGGCGGTTTGTTTACGGATAAGGCGAATACACCGAAGATCAAGAGCGGCGATTCGAATGCGCTCGACCACGTGGATTTGTATGGCGCCAGCCTGAGCGCCTGCTACTTCACCAGGCAATCAGCCATCACCTTGGGCACTACTTATCGCTTCGGTTCAGGCAAGGCACAGATACTCGGGGGCACAGCGATACAGAATGTGAAGATAAGTGCATGGACCCATACCCTGTCGGCTTCGTATTTCTATTGACCCTGTGCGCAGCAGAAGAAAACCCTGCGCCAGTTTATTGTTGTGTCGGGGCGGCGGGAACCTGAGACTGGGACACTGGTGAAATAGCATGCTGCTGTGCAGGCTCCAGAGGCTGATTGGCTGCGGTGTTGGGTGCAGGCTTGCTGGTTTTGGATAAGGCTCCGCCAACAATTTTGCCATCCTCCAGTGGCGGCAATAACGGGGCGCCCAAGTTCGGCAACACCAGCGAATTTTCCGGCTGCCCGGCGATTTCTGCATTGCGGATGTAATCGTAGCGGTCCCCCGCAAGACTCACGCTCTGTTCGGTGTTGCGTATCACGGTCGGGCGCAGGAACACCATCAGGTTGGTTTTGACGCGAGAGCGTTTCTGGTACTTGAACAAGTTTCCCAGGATAGGAATATCGCCCAGGCCGGGCACCTTCACGACACCATCTCGCTGGCTGTCATCGATTAGCCCGCCCAGCACGATGATCTGTCCATCATCCACCAGCACATTGGTGTCGATCGAACGCTTGTTGGTGATTATGCCAGCGGAACCGGTTGCATCCTGCACGCTCGAGGTTTCTTGGTAGATCGCCATTTTTACCGTGCCGCCTTCTGAGATTTGCGGTTTGACGCGCAGTGACAGGCCAATATCCTTGCGCTCTATAGTCTGAAATGGGTTCACGCCAGCTCCGCTTCCCGATGCCGTGGTCGTGTACTGACCAGTGATGAAAGGCACATTCTGTCCGACGATGATTTTCGCTTCTTCGTTATCGAGCGTGATCAGGTTGGGCATGGACAGGATATTGGCTTCGTCATCCGACGCAAGTGCCCGGGCCAATGCGCCCAAGCCAATCTGACCGGCGGTCTGGCGGAATATGCCGAGCGATAAGCCATTGCCAGGCGGCAGGAAGTTGCCTGTGGTTGCTTGTGCTGATGCCTGGTTGATCAGGTTGTCGCCTCCTGTGGCAAATCCAGTTACTGCGCCGGTCCGGTACTTGCTGGTAATATCCCCGGACAGCCCAGCCCATTGCACTCCAAATTCTGCGGCTCGCGTGGCAGTCACTTCTACAATCAGCGATTCGATATAGACTTGTGCGCGGCGTGCATCAAGCTGATCGATGATATTGCGCAAATTTCGGTATACAGCTTCGTTGGCCGTGATGATAAGGGTATTGGTCGCCGGGTCGGCCTGGATGTATCCGGTTGTACCTCCGGTTGGCAAAGGACCTTGGGCAGGCATAGGTGCAGACTGAGCTGCCGAGCCTGCTGAAGCGTCCGAGGACATTACGGCACGCAAAGTCTGTGCGAGCCTGGACGCTTCCGCATTCCTGAGATACACGACATGCACATTGCCCGGCATCGCGGTGGGCTGATCGAGTTTCGCAATCAGCGATTTGGCCAGATTGGCCCGGGCTTCAGTCGGAGCGCGCACGATGACTGAATTGCTGCGCGAGTCTACCAGCAGACTAGTGCGCCCGGCGTCACCACCGGGGGTGGCAGCACCCGCATCAAGCAAGCGATTGACCATTGTTGCGATATCGCTGGCGATTGCATGTTGGATAGGCACCACATCCAGATCGCTGCGTGCAGGATCATCCAGCGCCGCAATTATTTTACCCAGCCTTAGCAAGTTATCCGAGTAATCGGTGATCACCAGAGAGTTGTTTGCCGGATTGGCGTTAATGATGTTGTTGGGAGAGATCAGCGGGCGTAATACCGTGACAAGATTTACGGCGGATTCGTAATTTAAACGAAATATTTGCGTCGCGACCTGGTCACCACGCACTGCACCTGCGGTTCCCGCCTGCAATTTGGCGTCTGCTTCAGGCACCACTTTGGTATATCCGCCGCCAGTCACTACCGCGTATCCCTGCAATCGCAGCACGGAGGTCAATAGTTGGAATGCCTGCGCCTTGCTGAGCGGCTTTTCGGATACCAGATTTATCTTGCCTTTAACCCTCGGGTCGATGATGAATGTCGTATTGGTATAATCGCCTATCGCCGCAATCACCGACTCGATGTCGGCGTCGACGAAATTGAGCGAACCCTTGCTGGAGGCGCTCCCTTCGTTGGTGTTTGAATTTTGCGCATGTGCAGGCTGCATTCCCGAAAGCAAGCACAGTAATATGATCATTGCACTCCAACACTGCCACTGTGCCGGTTTATTTGCTGATGCTGCCATTGGATTTTTTATCATTTGAATTCGAGTGCAATAACTTCTTTGTCGCCTTCTTTGCGGCGCTGTCCAAGCAAATTCAAGAAATTCTCCAGTTTTTCTTCTTGGCCTGCATCGGCCTCTGCCTTGCCGGAGAACTGCAATTGTCCGTTGCTGAATGTCCCCGAACCGCTTAATAACACAGGGCCCTTGACCGTCTTCAGCATCACGGATGCCTGCATTCCCTGCCAGTCGAATGTCAGAGCATAGCTGCCCATAGGCTTGACCGGGGACAGCCGCGACGCCATATCGATAATTTCCAGGTTCATTGATCCGGTCACCCCGAATATTCCCTTCTGATGCGTCAATTGCAGCGCTTCCCACGACAAGCGCATCTGGCCGGAAGGCAGCACCGTATTCAGCGGTGCGCCCAAGGCAGCCAATCGTTCCGCAGGCAACTGCAAAGTCCCTGGACTCACTTTCCATTCATGCCAGCCGCCTTCCACGCTGATTGGATGTGACAGAGCTTCAGTGTTTTCCAGCTCGGCATCGAACCAGCCTAACAACACAAGCGGGGACAGCCGCCATGAGAAGCGTCCAGGCAACAGTGGCGTTACCACGCCGCTGCTGCCGGCCGAGCCGCCGATGAAGCCCGAACCTTGCCACAATGTGCCATGCGCATCGCCTAGCGTCAAGCGCCCCGCAGTCTGGATTTCTACCATGGATGCGAGCCATGCCGCAGGAAAAAACACCAGCATGGTGAGACAGACACTGGCTATCCCCGACAGCAACCATATCACTATGCGGCGCATGGGGGGGGCATCATTCATTCCTTTGCCGGCTTAGCGTTAAATTCGCATTGACCATGTCGGGTTGAGTCAGCACTACGATATTGGCATCAACCACAGAAAGCAGTGCTGATTTTTGCATTTCGTTCAGCCAATTCAGCGTGCCGGCAAAAGAGACTGCGGTGAGTTGTATTTTTACATAGTCGCCTGTCAGCATCACGCTTTGTGGTTTTAATCCACTACGAGCAAGCGCAGCTTCGATGTTTGCGCCGGATATCGCCATTATTGGAGCTGCGGATTTTCCGGAAAAGGCAGCCGCTTCTTTTGATAATGCTTGCAGTTGCGCAACTTGCTGGCGCAACATCGGCAAGCTATTGCCCAGCTGCTTGCGCCCGGTTAGGGCCGGGTTGATCAGCAAAGCATAGATCAGGACTAGCAAAAGCGCCATGGTGGCGGTAGTAAGTATCATACGCTCGCGCGAGTTGCGTGCTGTCCAGAACTCCGAGAGTGATTGCCTGTACTGATCCAACAGGCTAGCCCAATTCATTTCGCACCTCTTATTTGCCAGATGATCTCGGAGGATCGTGTTGAAGCCAGATCGAGTGACAGATCGCGCTTTGCCAACGCGCCCTTCATGCGCTGCGCCAGTGCCTCACCATCCAGTCCATCTCCGCGGTCTGGGATGGGCTTTAAGCGCACGAACAGGCTGCGTTCACGATATTCCAGTGCGGCTATCGTTGGGGCCACACCCGCAGCCGGTGCGATGCTGGACCACGCTTCGCCGAAGGCTGCGGTAATCGCGGCAAAGTCATCCATAGCGACCAGGCCTGAATTACGTCTGGCAGCGGATACTTTTTGCTGCATTTGAGCAATGGGATCGATGATGGCAGATTCATTTGGATAGGCTGACCTGTAAATCTTGACCATGGCCGTGCGCAATTTTCCGGCCTCACGTTTCATGCGCCACCAGTCGATATTCAAGGCGCTGATATTAACGAGCAGAACCGCAGCGGCCAACACCAGTGGCCAGCGCCAGTATTTCCAGTCGAATCTGTGTCCGGTATTCGCGCCCGACCCAGCCATCAAGTCAAGCGTTGCACTATGGGCTCCGGCTATCCAGCGCGTCCAGTTGTCTATCGAGACACTGATACGCTCATTCAATGCGGGATTATCGTCCAGCGCTTTTTGATATGCGGGTATCGTCGCTTGCGGAACGTAAAGTCTGACCGGTGCTGTGGGCGCCAATGCGCACAATGTCTGCATGACCTCTAGAGCTGCATTTGCATCTGGATCAATCAGGATAGATATGCCGATACCTTCTTGTTCTGATAGCCGCAGGGTCAAATCTATGTTTGCGCCATGCTCGCTGATTGCGGCAGTCACCATGCCATGTTGATCTGATTGACCGGGCTGACTGGACAGGCACAATTGTGCAGGCAGTGCCGAAATATTGTGTGCACCTGAAGCGATAAATGTCCTGGTCAGGAGATCTAGCCAGGCGCGTTGCGTCACCGCTATGGTGCGCAATCCGCCGGATGAACTGCCCGCTGCAAAAGCACACGCGGCCGGATCGCTAAGCAATTGTTCTTCCGCCAGGTTGGGTAATGCAGCCTTCAGCCTGGCGGATGATAATGGCGGCACCTTCACACGCAGCAAGGTAACGTCGCTGCCAGCCAAAAGCAGCACCACGCGTTGTATTTTGGTTATCGTACCGGACAGATCCGACAATGGTGCCTCGCCCTCTTGCTCGATTGCACCTCCATCTGACACCAGCGCGAACGGGCAAGATAGGCCAAGCCATGGCGGTGCGCTGTCGGCAACGGCTTTGGAAGGTAAGCGGATATAGAGTGAGCTCAAAGTGTCTTGCCAGCCTTGCTTGTAGGATTAACTGGAATTCCAGTGTATCTCATTCATTATTCCTAATCTTAAC
>Ga0224495_10000840_pt1 | contig 23120 bp, 17 predicted proteins | sample SF_Jul11_sed_USG_FD_168128 | JGI IMG/M metagenome (GOLD analysis project Ga0224495, IMG submission 168128) | Sediment microbial communities from San Francisco Bay, California, United States - SF_Jul11_sed_USGS_4_1 | ecosystem: Environmental > Aquatic > Marine > Sediment | place: USA: California...
ACGGTATCGGTATGCTGCGCAATCCACTGACCTCCCGCATCCATCCCAACAAAATGCGGTGTAAGCAGAATGGCCGGTTTATCCTTGATGGCTTCAAAATGCTCCATGCCCTCGACACGAATCAGGCTGCTGATACGTTCGGCACTGGCCCACCACAGGATGCTGCGCTCGATGAGGCCGCGCCCGAACATCTTGAAGTGATTGCGCAAGAGTTTCTTCCGCGCCTGCTCGCCCATATCGGGGAAGCACAGCTTCAGATTGATGGCGCCCACCTTGCGGCGCTCGGCAGCCAGCAGATAGCTCAACGAGCCGACACCGCCGCCTATCGCAGCGATGACGCGGAACGGCAAAAAATGAATCACCCACAATATGAAAACGCCGAAACGAGCCAGCATCAGCGCTCCCTGTCCACGTCTGGCGGCAATACACCGCGCGGAATTTTGTAACGGTTATAACTCCACAGGTATTGCGCTGGGCGGGCGCGCACCACCGCCTCCAGCGCCGCATTTATCTGTTTCGGGATGGAACTGGAGATATCGAAAGGCAGGGGCGCAAAATACAACGCATACCCCTCACCTCGCGGCAGGCGATCGACATAGCTCATCACCACTGCGGCTCCACTTGCCTCGATGAGCCGCCCGATCAGCGTCATCGTGTAGGCCGGGCGCCCAAAGAATGGCGCCCACTCGCCCTCGCCGTTGCCCGGCACCTGGTCCGGCAACACGCCGATGATCTCGCCGCGCTTGAGCGCCTTGAGCAACTGGCGTACTCCGCCCAGATCGGTCGCAGCCAATTTCATCTGGCCGCGCTCGCGGCCTTCATGCATCAAGGTATCCAGAAATTTCCAGCGCGGCGGGCGATACATGCAGATCATCGGCAGGCGTGCGGCGATATACAGCCCAATGACCTCGAAACAACCGATATGCGGTGTCAACACGATCACACCCTTGCCCTTCGATCGTGCCGCCTCGACATGTTCCCAACCGTGACATTGTGTAACGCTGGCGACTACCTCCTCCAGCGGACGCCGCCACACCCAGGGCAACTCAACCACACCTTTGCCCGACTCGCGGATATTGGCGTGCAGCAAATAGCGCATTTCGTCCTCAGAACGCCCCAAACCCGCATTGTGCAGGTTCTCGCGCAAACGCGCGGCGTAGCTCCCGGAAGACAGGTAGGTCGCCCAACCCAGCGCCGCACCGAGCCAGTGCAACACCGGCAGGGGCAAGCGGCCCAACAGGTCAAACAGCCCTACCATCATGGAAGAAATCATAAAATCCGAATTTGCGGGGGGTTTGTTATAATGCGCGCCCATTTAACTGTCAAAGTAACCGAACGGAGAGCCATGAGCGAGTATTTCTTCACATCCGAATCCGTGTCCGAGGGCCATCCGGACAAGGTATCCGACCAGATTTCCGATGCAATTCTGGACGCGATTCTAGCGCAAGACCCGTATGCAAGGGTAGCCGCTGAAACGCTGACCAATACCGGACTGGTCGTTCTGGCTGGCGAGATCACCACCACCGCCAACGTCGATTACATCCAGGTTGCGCGCAATACCATCAAGCGCATCGGATACGACAACACCGAGTATGGCATCGATTACAAAGGCTGCGCAGTGCTGGTGGCCTACGACAAGCAGAGCCCGGACATCGCCCAGGGTGTGGATCGCGCTTCCGATGATTACCTGAATCAGGGTGCCGGCGACCAGGGATTGATGTTCGGCTACGCTTGCGACGAGACTCCGACGCTGATGCCCTTGGCCATTTATCTGGCACACCAGGTGGTGCAGCGTCAGGCACAACTGCGCCACGATGGCCGTTTGCCCTGGTTGCGTCCCGATGCAAAATCGCAAGTGACGGTGCGCTACAAGGATGGCAAGCCGCACTCCATCGACACTGTGGTGGTATCGACGCAACACGCGCCGGAAATGAAGCTGGAAGCAATACGCGAAGCCGCGATCGAGGAAATCATCAAACCGGTGCTGCCCAAGGAACTGATCAAGGGCGAGATCAAATACCTGGTCAATCCGACCGGACGTTTCGTCATCGGCGGCCCGCAGGGAGACTGCGGACTGACCGGGCGCAAGATCATCGTGGACACCTATGGCGGTGCCGCCCCGCACGGCGGCGGTGCATTCTCCGGCAAGGATCCATCCAAGGTAGACCGCTCGGCAGCATACGCCGGCCGCTATGTCGCCAAGAACATCGTCGCTGCGGGATTGGCCAGCAAGTGCCTGATCCAGATTTCCTATGCAATCGGCGTCGCACAGCCCACCAGCGTGTGGGTCACCACCTATGGCACCGGCAAGATCTCAGACGAAAAGATAGCGGAACTGGTGAAGAAACATTTCGACCTGCGCCCGAAAGGCATCGTGCAAATGCTCAATCTGCTGCGGCCGATCTACGAGAAGACCGCTGCCTATGGCCACTTTGGTCGCGAAGAACCGGACTTTACTTGGGAAGCAATTGACAAAGCATCAGCGCTTCGCGCAGATGCCGGGCTGTAAGCCCGCGCAGCGGTTTACCAGCGCTTCGGCGTAGGCAAACTTGCGCAACAAGTTTAGCCGCGCCAGCAACCAAGGCCATAACACCGAAGGCATAAGCTGTCTATCCAAAAGCCGCAAAACAGCTTCCTTCAACGCTTCGGCAAGCTAGTATTTCCAATCAGGACAAGCTCGGGTTCCAGCTCTAATATGAAACCCGATACGCTTACCAAATGCAGCCCGAAAAGAACAAGGTTCTGCCCCTGATGTTCACTGCGTTACACAGAGACAGAACCTTTCTCCGCTAGATTAATGTCTTCAATAGAGCAACAAGCTGCTGCAACATGGGGTGGACCATTGCCTGAGCAGAACAAGTCTTGATCCAATCGGTGGCATCGGGCGCGCCGCCTGTTGCACAGCCGTCCGTTTTCCTGATCACATCGTTCTGCAGCTTGTTAAGTGCATCTGCATAACGACCGGCCTGGATATCAGCAAGTACAGCTTGTATTTTATTGGTCAATGCGTTCTGCATGTTCGTGTTTTTGAACACCGTGGGACTCAGGGAATTGATCGTAACCATGGTCTGGCTTGTCTGCTGTGTAGCCTGTGTTACCGAGGTGAGCGCCATCACAGACACATTGCTTGGCGCACTGTCTACAAATCCGTCATTCACCACCAGGCTGACCACATATGTGCCGGTAACATCCGCCCATAGCGATGCAGAAACAGAGTCCGGCGTGCCCAGCGTCGCAACACTCCCTTCGGGCAAAGACACCAGGCTCCAGCGATACGTCAACGGATCACCATTTGGATCGCTGCTGTTGCTGCCGTCGAGCGTGGCCGTATTCCCAGCGTAAACCGTCTGGTTGGTGCCTGCGTTCGCAACGGGTGGCAGATTGGTGAAACTCACCGACACTCTATCGTCAACACTCGAACTCCACGGGTCGTATACCACCAGCGCGGCTGCATATTCGCCTTGGACATCGGCAGTAAAAGTCGCAATGGGTGATGTCTTGTCGGTTTTCAGTACGGCTTTACTGCCCGGCGGGGGGAACAACTGCCATTGATAGCTGATTGGGTCGCCGTCCACGTCGTAGCTTGCGCTACCATCCAGAGTTATCAGCGTACCTATCTGGACCACAGCCTGATCCGGGCCTGCAGCTGCTACCGGCGCTGTGTTGACCGTGCTGACCACGACCGTGTCTGGTGTGCTGGTTACCACGGTCGTCCCGATCGTGGCAGACACAACCAGACTCAACTCGTAATTGCCTGGCACATCAGGGACAAAGCTGGTTTGCACGGCCGTCGGAGTCATGGGCTCAGCGACACTAGCTGCGGGCCGCGTCACCACCGACCACTGATAAGAAAGTGTTCCGCCCCCCGGACTCGTACTGCCCGAACCATCAAGCGTCACGCTCATACCCGGGTGAGCTGACTGGTCCGGCCCGGCGTTGGCAATAACATCGGAGTATGTGAATGTTGCGACATGGATATCGAGGCTATTAACGGGAGTAGCATCCACATAAGCAACCTTGCCTCCCATAACATTGGACAGGAATTGATCCCCGCTGCCGGTAATTAATGGGTGGGTCTGGCCAGTGGGGATGTGGTAAAGATAAATATCGAAATTTCCTGTCACATTCGATTCGTAGGTAATGAAATCCCCGTCGATGGCCGGATTGCGGTTCTGCACGCCGTTTTGGGCAATGATCCGAACTTCGGAGGTATCAAGGTTCTTGGCAATAATGTCGGTGCTGGAGGTGCTCGTCAACGATTCATAGACCACCCAAGGACCCATGGTCACCGGCAGGCGCTCCTGCGCCACGGGGTCAGCCGCCACGCTATGCTTGATCCCCGTGCTCAGCTCGTAGGCGACGACATCCCGGTTCGAAGCAACGCGCTCATCCCAGACCACAAAGCGGTCGCCCACATCGAGATTAGACACTGGGGGTGTCGGTCCGCTGATCACCATCGGCAACAGGCCAGAGCCGAGCCAGTTCACATCCCAAAGCACGGCGCTCGTGGCCCCCGGGCTGCCTTGGATCCACACCACGATGCTGCCGTGGATCTTCGCCTCGCGCACCGCCCCGACTGTGCTGATCGGCACGGCGGCCGCTGCGCCCTGTTGGAACAGCATGATCTGACCCACGCCAACATTCTCAAAGGCGGTGAACACAATGTTGTCGCCGTAAATGTCGTTGAGCTGATCGTCTGTGAAACCGGTGCTGAGATTTTGCGGCGCACCGACTGCGGCGCCGTTCTGCAAGCGTTGGATCATGATCTCACCGGGCCCCAGCACTGAGCCGAACACCTGTTGGGACGTATAGACGACCAGGCTGCCGAAACGGTCCGCCCCTAGAGTGGGGTTCGTTTCGTAGGCGCTCGTGTTCGCGACCACGTTATCGACAACTGAAACACCCCCTGCCTGCACATTGCCAGCCGCGACAAACAAGGCAAAAAGCAAGGCCATCAAACGCTCGGCCCAGCCATTTCTTTGCCACAAATTAACCATTGAATGTGTGCTCATGTCACTGCCCTCCGATGAATTTTCACTATTTATTTCGAAATGCCCAGTCAATCAATTAAATTGCAAGTCCTTTGTTGTGTTGCGACTTGCTAATTTCTGACAATTGAACGGTCACGTTTCTCAAATGACCTCTTGTTAAGTACCTCAAGTTTCCAGGCTTTGTTTTTTCGCATCCGCGTTGCTGCGCCTGGCTCCGGAAAGCATCCCCCACAGTTCATCGATCTTGTTCACGCCAGTCAGTGCTTGCCGTTAACTGGCCTTGGTCATTACCCTTGCTTTTCGAGGGCTCGTTAACTGTCGGCCAGTTCCCTACATCAAAATACAAGCTGGGGGGCGGTTTTACCTATCGTTGTTCCATCTCCAAGTTGACCACTAGAATTAGTTCCCCATGCCCACAAGGTACCATCTGCTTTCAGGGCAAGGTTGAAATGGTAGCTTGCGGAAATTGCACTCCAGGTCGTTCCTGCCGCTATTTGAATAGGAGAAGTCTTACTCACCGTAGTTCCATCGCCAAGTTCACCAATAATGTTGCTCCCCCACGCCCAAAGAGTGCCGTCCGTCTTCAAGGCAAGCGTATGCATTCTTCCAGCGGAAATAGTGCCCCAGGTTGTGTCCGTCCCTATCTGGGTCGGAGAGGTTTTATCTACCATAGTGCCGTCTCCAAGCTGACCGGTAGTGTTGTGTCCCCATGCTCGCAACGTAGTTGCCATGAACTTGCCCGTCATTAAACCCAGAGAGTGGTTCTCACCTGCGGAAACCTTGATCCAACTTGCCGTGCCTACTATCGATATCTGGGTCGGGGTGTATTTATCTACCGTAGTGCCATCCCCAAGCTCCCCATAAAAGTTATGTCCCCATGCCCACAGTGTTCTGTCCGACTTTACGGCAAGGGTGTGAAATCTTCCTGCGGAAATCGCACTCCAGTTAGTGCCCATTCCTATCTGTACCGGGGTGGTTTTATCTACCGTAGTGCCGTCTCCAAGCTGACCAGACAAGTTATTTCCCCATGCCCACAAAGTGCCGTCTGATTTCAGGGCAATGGTATGACCCCCTCCTGCGGAAATTGCACTCCAGTTAGTGCCCATTCCTATCTGTACCGGGGTGGTTTTATCTACCGTAGTGCCGTCTCCAAGCTGACCACTCCCGTTAGCTCCCCATGCCCACAATGTTCCGTCTGATTTCAGGGCAATAGTGTGATTTACTCCTGCGGAAATTGCACTCCAGGTAGTACCCGTCCCTATCTGTACCGGGGTGGTTTTATTTACCTTGGTGCCATCTCCAAGCTGCCCATAAAGGTTAGCTCCCCATGCCCACAAAGTGCCGTCTGACTTTATGGCAATTGCATGGGCGCCCCCGGCAGCAATCTTGGCTACTTTTGGTTGCGCCGCTGTGGTGAATGTCCATGTGTAGGGGGTTACCATGGCATTGCCTGCTGCGTCTTTGACACCCGTGCTGATCGTGGCTGTATAAGTGGTGCTGTAGGCCAGACTGCTGGTCGGCGTAAAGGTGGCAGTCGTGCCGGAATAAGAGACCGTGCCTGTCATACCATTGCTTAAGGTGAAAGTTGCCGCAGTAATCGTGGCGGCAGACATGTTCTCGCTGAAGGTGGCGGTGATGACTGAACCGACGGCGACACCTGTTGCCCCATTCGCAGGGCTGGTGGATGTGACGGTGGGCGGCGTGGTATCTGGCGCCGTGCCGGTTGTGAATGCCCATGTGTAGGGGGCTGCCATGGCATTGCCTGCCGCATCTTTGACACCGTTCGTGATCGTTGCCGTGTATGTAGTGCTGTACAAAAGCGTACTGTTCGGTGTAAATGTGGCCGTCGTTCCTGTGTAAGTGACCGTACCTGTCACGCCATTGTTTAATGTAAAGGTGGCTGCAGTGATCGAGGCCGAGTCCATAGGTTCACTGAACGTGGCGGTGATGGCGGCATTCGATGCAACACCAGTGGCACCATTCACAGGGCTTGTAGATGTGACTGTCGGCGGCGTGGTGTCGGGCGCTGCGGCGGTTGTGAATATCCATGTGTAGGGGGTTACCATAGCATTGCCTGCCGCATCTTTTACACCTGTGGTGATGGTTGCAGTATAGGTGGTGCTGTAGACAAGACTGTTGGTCGGCTTAAATGCGGCTGTTGCTTCGGAGTAGGAAACAGTGCCTGGCACGGCATTGCCTAGTGTATCGCTTAACGTGAAAGTGGCCGAGGTTATGGTGGACGCATCCATCGTCTCGCTGAAACCGGCGATGAGGGTGGTATTGACGTTAACGCCTGATGAATCAAATGCGGGGGCCGTGTATGTCACCGTCGGCGGCGTGGTGTCATTATTTGCAGGCGCGCCACCCCCCCCGCCGCAGCCTGTGAGCGCGACAGCGACCAGAAATGTGACGATTACATTCTTCAGATGGTTTTTCATGATAAGCCCTCAAGCCCTTAAAATTAAGTTTTCAAATCCTGTTTTGCCGCATCCGTGCTGTTGCGCCTTGCCCCGGAAAGGATCTCCCACAGTTCATCGATAGTGTGAAACGCCCTTTGTTCTTCGCGCTCCACGACTTCGACGATGCCGGTCACGGCCAAGCGGTCGTAACCGCGCCTGCTGCCATCGGCGCGCCGTATCGACACAGGGAGTGCGCCCTTGCGATAGATGCGGATGATGTAGCTTTCCTCGTTCATGGCAAAAGCACATTACACCCGGCTGGGTTACATGGAGGTTACATGGCGCTCGAATATCGCTGGCGGACACCAGATGGGTTTACATCCCTGGTTGAGGGGCCTCCGCGCTTGATTTCGTATGTGAGCACCACTGCCGGGCTATTTTCCCGTCAGTTGCACGTAGCCGCAGCTACGGTTACATTTCCCTGGACACCGAGAGTCCAGTTGGCTGCCGAGGTACCTGAAATAAACCGGATCTCGATGAGAATATCGTAAGTGTCGTCAATAAATAGCATGTCGTTCTTGCGGACGGAGACTTTATCTACTGCGCCGTTCCCGAGTTGTGATGAACCGGCCAAATTCCCGCTACACGTATTGCAATAAACAAAGAGATCGTAATCAGTACCCGAAGCTGAAGTCAGGCTGATTAATGCCGACAAGTAGGGATAAGTTAAAATGGAACTGTTATCTTCCCTGATCCGAACGCTGAACCACTGTTCTCCGTTTCCGGTAATCGACAGTGCGGTACTAGGCGTGTCTCCGCTCACTGACCCCTGATATTGGGCCGTTGAGCAGGCAGGATTTGAATTCAATGACACTTCGCAGCCGTTGGCATCGATCCCGTCGGCATTCACATAGCCCGCGTTGCAGCTCGCGATCTGGCACGTGCCAGTGGAGCAAGTCGCAGTGGCGTTGGCGCGTGAGCACAGGGTGCCGCAGCTGCCGCAGTTGGCCAAAGTGGTCAAGCCTGCTTCGCAGCCATTGACCGCGTTGGAGTCGCAGTTGCCGAAGCCAGCCGTGCATACACAGGCATTGACGCCCAAAAGTGTGTTGGCACCGCACACCATGACCGTCACCGTATATTGTGCCGTATTCGTATCGGCGGCCGTGACGGTGTACACCACGGGGTTGGTGAAGTCATTGGCGGTCGTGCCGCTGATCTGGGTTGTGCCGTTCACCGTGACACCTGTTCCGGTGGTTGTAAACGTGGCCACCAGCGCCGTGACATTTGTGCCGACGGGAACTGTCACCAGTATGGACTTTGCAGCTTCGTCGATGACGCCTGTCGCAGACAGGCTGGCGAAGGAAAACGCCGTAATCGCCTTGGCGGGATTGGGAGAGATCGTTACCGTTACCGTGTACGTCGCTTTGGTCGTATCGGCGGCCGTGACGGTGTAGGCCACGGGGTTGGTGAAGTCGTTGGCGGTCGTGCCGCTGGTCTGGGTTGTGCCATTCACCGTGACATCTGCACCGGTGGTTGTAAATGTGGCAACCAGCGCGGTGACGTTTGTGCCAAAAGGCACGACCACAGAAATAGTCCGACTTGCACTATCAATGCTTCCGGTAACGGCAGGATTTGAAAAGCCGAACGCGGTAATGGTCTTGGCTGGGTTAAGAGCAATTGTTATTGTTACCGTATATTGAGCCGCAGTGCCATCTGCGGCCTTGACGGTGTAGACCACGGGATGGGTAAAGTCGTTGGCGGTGACGCCGCTGGTCTGAGGCGCATCACTTACCGTGACACCAGCCCCGCTGGTGTCGAAGCTTGCAACGAGTGCAGTGACATCTGTGCCGAAGGGTACGGTCAGCTTGATTGTCTTTGCTGGCTCGTCGATAGCCGCGTTTGTCGCGATGCTCGTAAACGTAAACCTCGTGATCTCCTTGCTGGCGGACAAAGACTGGTTGCTGCTCCCGCCACCCCCCCCGCCGCAGCCCGCAAGCGCAGCAACAGCAAGGAATACAGCGATCACATTTCTCAGATTGTTTTTCATTATAAACCCCGCAAGTTTCCAAATTAAGTTTTCAAATCCTGTTTTGCCTCATCTGCCTTGTTGTGTCCCGTTCCGGAAAGAATTCCCCACAATTCCTCAATGCCATGAAACGCCCTTTTTTCTTCGCGCTCCACAACTTCTACGATGCCGGTCACGGCCAAGCGGTCGTAGTCGCGTCTGCCTCCTTCAGCGCGCCGCATCGACACAGGGAGTGCATCCTTGCGATAAATGCGGATGACGTAGCTTTCTTCGTTCATGGTGAAAGGAACACTACACCCGGCTGGGTTACATGGAGGTTACATGGAGGTTATATGGCGACCGGATTCGCCTGGCTTTGCAACAGACGGGCTATCCCGCGGGAGCGAAGGATTTGCGCAGGGCTTCGGTGGCTGGTGAGGGGGAAATGCTCATTTCGCGCGAGAGAATATCGCGGCAGCGTTGATAGGTACGCAGCGCTTCGGAGAATTGTTGCAAGTGTTGCTGGCAGCGCATGAGTCCTTGGTACAGGGATTCTCGCAGGGGATCGATCTCGATCATTTTTTCGTAGACCGGGATGGCGGCGGCGGGCTCTTGTTTTGCAATATGGTTGGCAGTCGAGCCAACGATGCGCAGTAGTTTGTTGCGCAGTTTTTCGCGTGCGCCCAACGCCCAAGATGCCGTGTTACCCGGAAAGAGTTCGCCCCGCCAGAGTCCCAGCACTCTTTGCGTAGCGGCGATCTGTTGCGTTGAACTGGGGGAAGCCGCCTGCTCGAGGAGGCCGAGTTCGCGCTCGAGCGCCCACAGGTCTATCCACACCCGGCGTGCATCGAGCGACAACTTTCTGTCCGACCAAGCAAGCGTGTCCCATTTTCCCCCAGGTGGCAGCAGCTTGCGCAGACGATGCACGTTGACCTTGAGGTTTTGCATCGCGGCATCGCCTTCAGCTTCTGGCCAGCATGTTTCCGCGAGCCTGCCTTCATCCACCTCGCGCCCGCCAAGCGCAATCAAGGCTTGCAACAGCTCGATCGGTTTTTTGTGGCTGGCAGAAGGTGTCATGGGCAAGTCGTCCACGAGTATGCCGAATCTCCCGAGAGTGTGTATTTTCACCGGCCAAGGCCAGGCTTCCAATAATTCCATCGGCAACCCATCGGGCACGAGACGGCGCAGGCGGATCAGGCGCCTGACATAATCAACTTCGATATCGTGTTGCAAAGCGGTCAGGCTTAGTTTTGCCATGACTGTATGGAGGCAGCCGGGGTAGGTTAGCAAGTCGTTGTTGCGCCCGATTGCGAATGCCCGGCGTAATGCATCGAGGCTCGTTTTATTCTCGCCACTCAAGTGCAGGAGCGTGTAGGCCTCGTTGCATGCACACTGCATTTCCAGAATGGGTGACCTGATGTTTTCTGTCAGATGCTTTGCTATTGCCAACTCGTGTTGTGCGCCCCCGTGATCGCCGATTTCATGCAAGGCAATGGTTAACAAATTTCGATCCCACACTTCGGCTATTGGCTGGCCGGCAATGGTCGCTTCTTCTGCAGCGCGTTTGCCCAGCATCCGCGCTGCCTGGTAGTCCCGGCGCTGCATCGCGGTCCATGCGGAGAGAAAGTGGTAGTGTGAGTTATCCAGACGGCGGCGTGGATTAAATATTTTCTTCATCTCGGCAAGGTAATGTTCCGCCTGTTCGATATTGCCATCGCTCAGGTTACCGTACACGCCTTGCGTGACGATGCCAACCTCGAACATCCTCGATCCCGATTCTTGCATGATGCCGATGCCGCGCTCGACCGCTTTTTGCCAGTGCGGGGTATCGCACACATACCACCCCCAGACCGAATCGAACAGCCACCAGAGAATACGATCCATCGAACTGGGAATAGCACTTTCGGCAAGCAGACGCGATGCATCGAGCACATTCTTGTATTTTTGTATCTGACCAAAGTAGGAATAGTGCCACATCAGATTCATCGCAAGCCGCAACTTGGTGCCGGGATCGGTGTCGTGCTCCAGTATTCTTTCGCCTCGTTCCACCCATGCATGTAACTGTGCATCCTGCGGACGGCGCAGCAGGAGAGAAGCAATCATCGACGAAGTTACAACGCTCTCGACTTCTTCGTCAGGGAATTGCGGCTGGCGTTTAATCAACGCGGTAAGTTCGTCGAGCCAAGGATCCATGCCGACCAATTCATCCCAAATCATCATGTATGCCTGGAGTATGCCCGCGCCGCTCAGGAACATCCCGGCTGGTTCGTCTCGCGCCTTGAATCCTGCGAATGCTTGGGCCAGATCGGTCTTGGCGGCATTGCCATCGAATGGCATTCGGGCGGTGGCACGCCAATAAAGCAACCAGGGTTCACCGGTGAAGAGCGGTTCCGGCAACCTAGCAAGCCAGTCATGCAGTGACTTGAAACGACCTTGACGAATCAGGCTCCCGGTCTGCGTCAGGATAAGACCTGCGGCATGTGTGAGTGCTCCGGCTGCGAGCAACAGTTCAAGTGCGTCTTCAATTTCGCCCGATCCAGCGAGTAATTCTGCCGCGCGGATTCGTAGCGTCGAGTATTCATCCGCACTCAGTTTTTGAGGTAATTGCGAAAGCAGGAGCTCGCGGAACATTGGATGGTACTGGTAGGCATTCTCCCCAGCTCCGGTGAGTCGTACCGTGAAGTAATTGCGCCGCACCAGATCGTCGAGAATTTTCCGGGAAATTTCAATGCCAGTGAGCGCGTGAGCAGAATCAACCCGGATATTGGGGAGCAGCGATGTCTTGAGAAGGAATTCCTGCACCTGCGGATTGCTGCGGTTCAGAACCTCTGCGGCGAAATAATCGAACAGCAGTTTCTGGTCGGTGTGATGGGTGGCAGTGCCCAAGCCGCCGCTGTTGCGGCTTTGCTCCAGCATCAGCACCACACCGGCGACCCAACCGCCGGTGCGTGCATATAGCGTATCGATGCTGTCGGCATCGGGTCGTTCGTGCCCAGTGCGCAGCCGGATGATGCCAGCAGTTTCTTCGTGCGTGAGCTGGAGCTCGTCCCAGCCGAGGCAGGCGGCCTGGTCGCAAAGGCGCAACCGCGCCAGCATCGCCGGTGGCTCGGCACGCGAAAGTACGAACAGCCTGATTCCTTCGGGTATCTCGTTCATTGCGGTATGCAACACGTTGTGCAGGAGTGAGTCCTCCGGAACATCCTGATAGTTATCCAGGACAAGAACACTGTTCTTCGGCAGGCGGCGGAAGAGCTCGCGGAAAAAATTGCGTGTGAAGGTGGGAACATCTCCGAGATATTCTGGTGTAAACAGCGGCAGCGGAGTTTTGTATCGGGGGGTCACCCTTTGTGCGGTAAGCCGCAGGAAGTAAAAAAACGAGGCGATATCAGTATCGCCCTGATCCACCTGATACCAGAGCACCGGGAGTTTACGTGTCTGGAGATAACTGATTGTCAGCGACGTTTTGCCCGCGCCTCCGGGGGCATTTACCCAGATGACACGATGGTGCTCACACATGCGATCAAGCAATCCGATCAGGCGTGTGCGCACATAGTGCTGTCCCAGACGTGGCGGAAGGATTTTTGCGGGGACCGGATCGGCTATATCCGCAGCCCGGCGCGGCAATGATTTGCGCCTGTCATTTTCTGACGCTTTTCTTCCCGCAACACGAGAAGTGTTGGCCGGAGTTACTCGCTTGCCGACAGAGGCACTCTTGCCAGAACCTCGATTGTTGTTGCCTGATGCTGGCATGATAAGAACCTTCCCAATTTATTTTACCCACAATCATATAATGGATGACGGAGAATTTGTTGGGGAGTGCCGAGATCAACATTAAATCCATGTGCCTTGTTGTGCCCAGAATATAGCGAAGAAATTCCCTTGGGCTGATAACCTGCCGGCCTGCAACAAGAGAATCCTCTGTTGCAGTTACCATTAGTAAAGTGTGCATCCAGCTCCAGCAAGTACCCATTCCACAACCAGTAGAAGGCTTAGCAAAATTTCCCTTTTGCGTTTATAATCCGCGACCTCTGAGGGGTGCTGCAGCGGGCCTGGGCAACCAGTCCCCCGTCAGGCTCGGAGTCCATACCCGTCTCAACCGCACCCATTCATTTGCTATATGAATGGAGTCATCATGAACGCTGCAACAATAGAATTCACCGATTGCAAAATCGCCGATTTGTCCCTGGCTGCATGGGGACGCAAGGAACTCGCCATCGCCGAGATCGAGATGCCCGGCTTGATGGCGATCCGTAAGGAATTTGCCAAGACCCAGCCGCTGAAGGGCGCGCGCATCACAGGCAGTCTGCACATGACCATCCAGACCGGCGTGCTGATCGAGACGCTGACCGCATTGGGTGCGGAAGTGCGCTGGGCTTCGTGCAACATCTACTCCACACAGGATCACGCCGCCGCAGCAATCGCCGCAACCGGCGTGCCGGTGTTCGCCGTCAAGGGCGAGACGCTGGCAGAATACTGGGATTACACCCATCGCATCTTCGAATGGAAAGACGGCGGCTATTCCAACATGATCCTGGACGATGGCGGCGATGCCACCTTGTTGCTGCATCTGGGTGCGCGCGCCGAAAAGGACGCATCCCTGCTGAACAATCCCGGCTCGGAAGAAGAGACTTGTCTGTTCGCGTCGATCAAGGCCAAGCTGGCTGTCGACAAGACCTGGTATTCCACGCGCCTCGCCAAAATCAAGGGTGTGACAGAGGAAACAACTACCGGCGTGCATCGTTTGTACCAGATGCATGAGCGCGGAGAACTGAAGTTCCCGGCGATCAACGTCAACGATTCTGTCACCAAGTCCAAGTTCGACAATCTGTACGGCTGCCGCGAATCACTGGTGGACGGTGTCAAGCGCGCCACCGACGTGATGATCGCCGGCAAGATTGCCGTGATCGCCGGCTATGGCGACGTGGGCAAGGGTTCGGCACAAGCCATGCGCGCGCTGTCGGCGCAAGTATGGGTGACAGAGATAGACCCGATCTGCGCGCTGCAAGCCGCGATGGAAGGCTACCGCGTCGTCACCATGGATTACGCCTGCGAGCACGGCGATATCTTTGTGACCTGCACCGGCAACTATCATGTGATCACACACGAACACATGAAGAAGATGAAGAATCAGGCCATCGTGTGTAATATCGGCCATTTCGACAACGAAATTGATGTCGCCTCGCTCAAGCAGTACAAGTGGGAGAACATCAAGCCGCAAGTCGATCATGTGATCTTCCCGCCCGCGAACGGCAAACCGGAAAAACGGATTCTTCTGCTGGCCGAAGGGCGCCTGGTCAACCTGGGTTGCGGAACCGGACATCCCTCCTACGTGATGTCCTCTTCTTTCGCCAACCAGACCATCGCCCAGATCGAGCTGTACACTCGCACCAAGGACTACCCGATAGGCGTGTATACCTTGCCCAAGCATCTGGACGAGAAGGTCGCCCGATTGCAATTGACCACGCTGAATGCGCAGCTGAGCACGCTGACCGAACAGCAGGCCGCCTACATCGGCGTGCCTATTGAAGGCCCATACAAGGCTGGCCACTACCGTTACTGATGGCATCATGAGTTCTAAGCGTAACGAATTTGTCGATTACGTGGTGGAGCTTATGACTGGCTGGGCACCGGTAACGGCGCGCAGAATGTTCGGTGGATACGGCTTGTATCGCGAGGGGCTGATGTTCGCATTGATCGTTGATGATGAACTATTCTTCAAGGCCGATGCCAACAGCGTGAACCAATTCGAACAAGCGGGTTGCCGCCCGTTCGTTTACGTCAGTAAGGCGCGGACAGTAAAGTTGTCATACTGGTCTGCGCCAGCCGCCAGCCTCGATTCACCTGCCGCAATGAACGAGTGGTGCCCGGCAGCTTATGGTACGGCATTGCGCGCACAGGCGGCAAAAGCCGGTAAATCCGGAAAAAGGAAACACAAATGAAACTGCAAATCGAATTATTGTTGATCTGGGTGCTCAATGCGCTGGCGCTGCTTGCGGTGGCGAATTACGTACCCGGTATCCACGTGGATGGCTTCACCGCCGCGCTGATCGCGGCGTTTTTTCTGGGACTGATCAACACGCTTGTTCGTCCGCTGTTGCTGCTGCTGACCCTGCCGGTCACGTTGCTCACAGTAGGGCTGTTCATCTTCGTCGTCAACGGACTGCTGTTCTGGTTTGTTGGCTCCATACTCAGGGGCTTTGTCGTAGACAGCTTTTGGCACGGCGTGCTGGGCGCGGTTCTATACAGTATATTCTCCTGGGCGCTGTCTGCGGCAGCCGCGCAACTGATGAGGAAGTCATGAGCAAACCGGTGTTCAGTTTTGAATTCTTTCCGCCGCAAACGCCCGAAGGCATAGAAAAGCTCGCCGCTGTGCGCAAGCAACTGGCGCCGCTCAAACCGGAATTCTTTTCGGTGACATTCGGCGCGGGTGGATCAACGCAGGAGCGCACAGTGGAGACCATCAGGCAGATCAAGGCCGAAGGTCACAACGCTGCGCCCCACCTGTCGTGCATAGGCGCCACGCGTGAAAGCATCAGCGCCATGCTGGGCACATACAAAAATATGGGTATCCGGCGCATCGTGGCGCTGCGAGGCGATCTGCCGTCCGGCATGGGGAGCATCGGCGAATTTCAATATGCCAACGAACTGGTGTCATATATCCGCGCCCAGACCGGCGACCACTTTCACATCGAAGTGGCCGCCTATCCGGAGTTTCACCCGCAGGCAAAATCGGCGCACGACGACATCCGCAACTTCAAGCGAAAAATTGATGCGGGGGCGAATTCGGCCATCACACAATACTTTTACAATGCCGACAGCTATTTTCATTTTGCCGACGAATGCCGCAAACAGGGGATCAGCGTGCCTGTCGTACCGGGCATCATGCCGATCGTGAAGTTCGCGCAACTAGCGCGGTTTTCCGACGGCTGCGGTGCGGAGATACCGCGCTGGATGCGCAAGACGCTGGAAGGCTACGGCGACGACAGCGAATCGGTGCAAGCCTTCGGCCTAGATGTCGTCACGCAACTTTGCGAGAAGCTGCTCGAAGGTGGAGCACCGGGATTGCACTTTTACACGCTTAACCAGGCCGCACCGAGCCTTGCGATCTGGAAACGGCTGAAGTTGGCTCAATGAAATCACCTGAACTTCTTCTTCCCGCAGGCACGCTAGACAAGATGCGCGCAGCCTTCGCCTTTGGTGCGGATGCAGTCTACGCCGGGCAGCCGCGCTATTCCCTGCGCGCGCGCAACAACGAATTTCAGCTCGAGGAGTTGCAGACCGGCATACTGGAAGCGCATCAACTCGGAAAAAAATTGTTCGTTGCCAGCAACCTGATGCCCCACAATGCCAAGGTAAAGACCTACATGGCCGACATGGAACCGGTTATCGCCATGAAGCCGGACGCGCTGATCATGGCCGATCCCGGCCTAATTTCGATGGTGCGCGAACGCTGGCCGGAAGTGGACATTCATCTTTCGGTGCAGGCCAACACAGTCAACTATGCAGCAGTAAAATTCTGGAGGTCACTGGGACTGACTCGTGTCATTCTCTCTCGCGAACTGTCGCTGGACGAGATCGAGGAGATACGCCAGCAATGTCCCGACATGGAACTGGAAGTGTTCGTGCATGGCGCGCTGTGCATCGCCTACTCTGGCCGCTGCCTGCTGTCCGGCTACTTCAACCATCGCGATGCCAACCAGGGAACCTGCACCAACTCCTGCCGATGGGATTACAAAGTGGAGAGTGCCGAAGAGAACGGCGCCGGCGATATACAACCGCTTTTATCACCCCCGGAAAAAATAGACTTCGATTTCGACAAGGCGCTGAGCGAATCCGCCTTGTCCGACTGCGGATCGCAGCTGCGTCATCCGCAGGCCGACAAGGTATACCTCATATCACGCAAGGATCACCCTGGCGAACTGATGCCGGTGATGGAAGACGAGCATGGCACCTATATCATGAATTCCAAAGACCTGCGCGCGGTGGAACACGTCGAGCGCTTGGCAAAGATAGGAATAGATTCTTTGAAAGTTGAAGGACGCACCAAATCCATCTACTACGTCGCACGCACCGCGCAAGTGTATCGGCAGGCCATCGACGATGCGGTAGCCGGCAGGCCGTTCAACTATTCATTGCTCGGCGCGCTGGATGCATTGGCGAACCGGGGCTACACAGACGGTTTCTACGAACGCCATCACACCCACGAACAGCAAAACTACATGCGCGGACACTCCGAGAGCTTCCGCCAGCAATACGTCGGTGACATCGTGAACTGCTCCAACGGCATCGCCGAAATAGACGTGAAGAACAAGTTTCAGGTCGGCGACAAACTGGAGATCATCCATCCTTCTGGCAATCATATTGTCGTGCTGAACGAGATGAAGAATCTGCAAGGTGAAGTGCTTACCGTTGCGCCCGGCAGCGGGCATCATGTGCGGATACCGTTGCCGGGTGATTTGTCCAACGGAATGGTGGCAAGATTCGTTTAGGATTCCGCCATGCAGCAAATGTCAAAATCCGGGTCAATCAAACCTTATAATTTTCCCTTGGACAAGCAGAAGCACGGGACGTTAAGTGCCTCAATCAGGAGTACACATGGATAATGCAGGACCAATCAAGCGTACTGTGGATGCGATACGCAATTCAGTCACACTAAAGCTTTTTGTTGTGGGTTTCCTGACCCTAGTGCTGCTCATTCCCGCCTCAATGGTCTCCGACCTCATCCGCGAACGGCAAGGCCGCCAGAGTGAGGTGATCAATGAGATCGCCGAAAAATGGGGGCAGGTGCAAACCATCACCGGGCCGATACTCACCATTCCATTTAACCGTCCTTACACCCGCAAGGACGGCACTCGTGGCTACGAGTTGCGCTATGCATATTTTTTACCGGCCACTCTGGGTATCAGCGGAACCCTGAAATCCGAAATCCGCTATCGCGGCATTTACAAAGCCGTACTCTACAACAGCAAACTTGCGCTTAGCGGAGAGTTCACGCGCCCCGATTTCGCGAGCCTTGATATTGATCCGAATAATGCGCTCTGGAACCGCGCGTTTCTTTCGCTCGGCATAAGTGATATGACCGGCATTCGCGAAGTAATCAATGTCACCAGCGGCAATGTCAAATTTGCGATGAATCCCGGCATTGAAACGCAGGATGTAATCATGAGCGGTGTAGGTGCCCGCTTGCCCAAAGGGGTGGGCAACGGAAGTATAATCCCGTTTAACCTCAATCTCGATTTGAATGGCAGCGAACGCATTCTGTTTGTACCTGTAGGAGAAACCACGCAAGTAAAGCTTTCTTCGGATTGGGCCACCCCAAGTTTCGATGGTGCCTTTTTGCCCGCGGAACGCGAAGTGAATACCCAGGGATTCAGTGCAAAATGGAAGGTGTTGCACCTTAACCGCAATTTCCCGCAAGCATGGATAGGCGAACGCGAGAAACTGTCCCAAGCCAGTTTCGGGGTGCAGATGTTTGTTGCAGCCGATGTCTACCAACAATCCACACGCACTGCCAAATACGCGATGCTGTTCATCGTGCTGACCTTCACCACGTTCTTTTTCAGCGAAATCATCACGCGCAGGAGATTGCACCCGATACAGTATCTGTTGGTGGGTTTCGCCCTGCTGATCTTTTATAGCCTGCTCATCGCTCTGTCAGAGCATATTCGTTTCGGGGTCGCTTATCTGGCTTCCAGTGCTGCAGTGATCGGCCTTATTACCCTTTACACCCGCTGGGTGCTAAGCAGCTGGCGGCTTACCGCGCTTGTTGGCGGCATTTTGATAATTCTTTATGGCTATCTCTACATGATCCTGCAACTCGAAGACTATGCTTTGCTCATGGGCAGCATAGGACTATTTGTTGCGCTGGCCAGCGTGATGTATGTGACAAGAAAAATTAATTGGTATGGCGAAAGCCAGACATACGAGTAAACTTCAAATTACCCGAATATCCCGGCTGATAAACCACACCATGATCTTCTCCACCATCGCCAATGCCGATCGCTACGCCGCACTTCACCCTCTGTTCCCGCGCGCATTCGAATACATCCGCAACACCGACCTGATATCACTCGCACCGGGGTGTTATCCAGTTATCGGTGACAACCTGCTCGCCATCGTGGAGCATATGCCGGGACGCACTCGTAAGGAGGCACTGCTGGAATGTCACCGCAAGTACATTGATATCCAGCTGGTGTTGGACGGGATGGATGAGATGGGCTGGAAACCGCTGATTGATTGCCACAAGCCGGTAGGCGATTACAGCATCGAAAAGGACATCCGCTTCTACCTCGACGATGCGGCAACATGGATCGCCACTCCGTCCGGCTCTTTCTGCATCTTCTTCCCCGAAGATGCGCACGCGCCGCTGGTGAGCGAAGGTTTCATCCGCAAGGTGATCTTCAAGATCGCGGTGGCGTAACACAGGTTGTAGTTTGGTGTGGCAATGTCAAACAGACACTGCCGCCGATTACACCTTAAAACGAAATCCTGACCCCGATATGGGCACCTTCATCCAGTATCGCATCAGGCGCGAATTTGATCCCCAACTTGATTCTGCGATATCCGAGATAAACGACCGCTTGGGGTATGACCTCATAATCCATCTTCAGTCCGGTTTCGGAAATTCGTTCGGCGTCGCCAAATGTGACAATGTTCGGGGACAAAAACACTGATCCGCCCATGCCAAAACGAGTGTCTGAAAATGGTGCAAAGCGCACCACCCCTCCTATTGCCAGCGCTGTAGCACCTTTGTTGTTCGGCACCTTGGCGACCAAAGCTTTGATTCCAACTCCCACAGTGACGCCGGAAGTACTGCTGCCCACTTCATCTTTCACGGTAAGGCCCATTTCGCCGAGAGTATTATTGTTGTTGGTGTACAGAAAACCCAAATGGATTTCAGATCTTCCAAGTGTATCTCGGCCCATTGAAGCGCCATACTGAAATTGGGCGCTGGAGTCGCGCAGGTTGATATCGACCGAATCTGCCAGCGCAGTGCTGCTGAAGGCAAGCAAAGAAAGTGCAAAAATTCGCTGTAAGAACATAACTTCACTCCTAAAAATCAATATTTGATGGGCCACGGGGAAGCGAAAGGTCACGCGATGAGTGGAAAAACATGCCGCGTAAATCTTAAAACTTCCTGCTTTATCTTTGGCAAACATAATACAGTCGATTCACATGGCTAACAAGCAACATTGGACTGTAAAGCTCAAAATTAGCGGCTATGCTGGCGTAATAACTGCGCTTCTCGAACGCCACTACCCCATGTGGTAATAACAATATTCTCGAGATAAATTATCAATCGTGGCCGGGTCATTAAACTTCTTGATCAAACACCACATCGCCTTCTGCCACCTTAACTCCCATCCTGAGATTTTTGAAATCGAACAGCCCGCTGTCCAGCAGATGAGAAGGCGCGACGTTCTGCATCGCGGTGAAGATGGTCTGGCTGCGCCCCGGATATTCTCGTTCCCACGCGGCAAGCATCTCCTTGATGTTCTGACGCTGAAGATTTTCCTGGGAGCCGCACAGGTTGCATGGGATGATCGGGAACTGCATGCCCCGCGCGTAGCGGGCGATGTCTTTTTCAGAGCAGTAGGCCAGTGGACGGATGACGATGTGGTCGCCTTTGTCGGTAACCAGTTTGGGCGGCATCGCCTTAAGCTTGCCACCGAAAAACAAGTTCAGGAACAACGTTTCTATCATATCGTCGCGGTGATGCCCGAGCGCGATCTTGTTCGCGCCGAGTTCGCCCGCCACTTTGTAGATGATGCCGCGCCGCAACCGCGAACACAGGGAACAGGTGGTCTTTCCTTCCGGGATCTTTTCCTTGACGATTGAGTATGTGTCCTGCGTCTCGATGTGATATTCCACCCCAATGGACTTCAGGTAATTCGGCAGCACCTCGGCGGGAAAACCCGGCTGCTTCTGATCGAGATTCATCGCCACGATGCGAAAGTCGATGGGCGCGCGTTTGCGCAAGGTGAGCAGGATATCCAGCAAGGTGTAGGAATCCTTGCCGCCGGACAGGCATACCAACACGCTGTCGCCATCTTCGATCATGTTGAAGTCTCCGATCGCCAAACCGACCTGATGTTCCAGCCGCCCTTTTAGGCGATTGAAGTTGGTCGAGTGCCTCTCGAAATTTACCGGAGAAGTGGCTGCGGTCATTTCATGGATAATATCGTTCATATCTATTTTCATAAATTCACACTGCGTCCACCATCGACTGCAATTATCTGCCCCGTAATATACGGAGAGTCCGCAATTAAAAATTGCACCGTGCGCGCGATGTCCTCCGGTTCGCCCTCGCGCTTGAGCAGAGTGTGCGCGACGATCTTGCGGCGCTGCTCCTCGTCCGCCCACGCCCCGCCTTCCGGCCAGATGATGACCCCGGGGGCAATGGAGTTGACGCGCACCTGCGGCGCCATTTCCTGCGCCAGACCTTTGGTCAGCGCAACCAGCCCGGCCTTGGCAGTGCTGTACAGCAAGTGGCCGTGCATCGGCCGCTCGGCGTGAATATCCGCGATGTTGACTATGGCACCATGACGTCGACGCAGTTCAACCGCTGCCGCTTGCGCCAGGAACAACGGCGCACGAAGATTGGTGCCGATCAGGTCGTGCCATTGGCGCTCATCGATATCCGCCAGTGGGGTGGCATAGAAACTCGAGGCATTGTTGACCAGTGCATCCAGCTGCCCGAATTTCTTGATCACCAGATCCACCAGATGAACGATACCTTTCTGCTCGAGCAGGTCCGCCTGGAATATGGCGGCGCTTTTCGGGCGCAGACTGTTCAGCTCCTTTTCCAGATCCGATGCTTCCTGTTCAGAGCTGCGGTAGTGAATGGCAAGCTGAGCCCCAGCCGTGTGCAAGCGGCGGCAAATCGCCGCGCCGACGCGCTTCGCCCCGCCCGTAACCAGCACTACTTTGCCTTGCATGCCGCTCTCCATTAAACTCGAGTACTGCCTATAATCTTGATCGCCTGGGGAATTATACCCGACCATGCTTAGCCACCCCACCGCCACTTTGCCCGCACCCAACCAGGAAGCCGCCGAACACAGCTCTCATCTGGTTGAATTCATCCGCCGCGATATCGCCTCTCACGGAGGCTGGATTACATGCTCGCGTTACATGGAGCTCGCCCTGTACGCACCGGGGCTGGGCTATTACACCGCCGGCGCCCACAAGTTTGGCGAAGCTGGAGACTTCATCACCGCGCCGGAACTTTCGCCGATGTTTGGACGCACGCTGGCGCGGCAGGTGGTGGAGATCATTTCGCATAGCGCGCTTCATATTCTCGAACTGGGCGCAGGCAGCGGCAAACTGGCTGTGGACATGCTAGCCGAACTGGAACAACTCGGCAGCCTACCGGATAGCTACGCGATCCTTGAAGTCAGTGCCGACTTGCGCGCGCGCCAACAAGCACTATTGCGTGAACGTTTGCCACACCTGCTGGATCGCGTGCACTGGCTGAACACGCTACCGGAAAAATTCAGCGGTGCTATCATCGCCAACGAATTGCTCGACGCATTGCCCGTTCATCTGCTGCACTGGCGCGACAGCGCAATAACTGAACGCGGTGTAGCGGTGAGTGACAGCAACTTCATATGGCAGGAACGTGCCATCAGCGATGCTGCGTTGTTACATGCCGCGCAACAAATCAAAGTGCCGGATAATTACACCAGCGAGATCTGTCTTGCTGCGCGCGGCCTGATCAACAGCCTG
>Ga0224495_10000841_pt1 | contig 23094 bp, 14 predicted proteins | sample SF_Jul11_sed_USG_FD_168128 | JGI IMG/M metagenome (GOLD analysis project Ga0224495, IMG submission 168128) | Sediment microbial communities from San Francisco Bay, California, United States - SF_Jul11_sed_USGS_4_1 | ecosystem: Environmental > Aquatic > Marine > Sediment | place: USA: California...
AGGGGATCGGCGTTGGAGGAGTCGCCCAATTCGGCGGACAGGTCGGCGGGAGGGGTGGACTGGCTCATGAAATTCCGTATCGGTGAGGAGCTGAAAAACAAGGGAACGGGGATGATACCGGATTGCGGGGGGGCGGGGGAATGCAGGGTCTGGCACCGCCCCCGGTCACGAAGCGACCCGTTCACGCTCCGCTGGAGCCCCCCGCCTCGCCCCCGCTCAAGCATCACCCCGTTCGCGCTGAGCCTGTCGAAGCGCAACCCGCTCAGCCCACCGACAGGGTGCGGAGGACGTAAGGCCAGACCGGTAGGGGTGGGTGGCGTGGGCTGTCCTTCGACAGGCTCAGGACAAACGGTTAAATCGCGTGACTCTGTTGAGGCGGCTTTCTGTGTCAAGAGATACGCTCAAAATCCAAGCCGTATTCCTTTTCTTTCTTAACGGCGCGAAACAATTCAACTCCATGGTCTCGTTCTCTCACCCACCCATCTATCAACTCAATGTCCTCATCTTTCATATTACAGCCAACATATATCCTTGTAAGTAGACGGGGGTCTACCCGGAGGTGACCATGCGCATTCTTGATCCACCTCCACTCCTTTTCACTCTCCCACGAAATAGCCTTTGTAAAAAGCACATTATTCGCAACTTCATTATTCTCTTTTGGGTTTACACTGATTTTTGTATTTGGCATTTCAATAGCGTATGAAATATTTGAAATACCATTTGTTTTAGGCATCCGAATAGTTGTGCGTTTAGTTGCATTTAAATCAACTTTTTCTTCAACTTGTAGAGTAAACAATAAACAAACGCCCGAGTGACCGCCTCCATAGTGAGCCCAAGAAACGATGTCGTCATTACGAGCCGAAAAACAACATACACCAATTGCGTTTACAACTTCCCGTAACGCATCATTTGCCTTCTTATCCTCCTCTGGCCCTTCACCTGTCGTCAAATGAGTTCGGCAATCAAATGGATCATTAAATCTTGATGGGGACGAAAAATACAAATTGTTATCTAATACTATTTCTCGAACCCATTTCCTTTCCTCCTTAGTCCCAAACGCTCTGTATCTGTATAGATCTAATTTGTGCATAATTAGCCCCTACACCGCCTCCCCCGCCGCGTGGCCACTGGCCCACGCCCACTGAAAATTGAACCCCCCCAGCCGCCCGGTCACGTCCACCACCTCGCCGATGAAGAACAGCCCCGGCACGTCGTTGGCCATCATGCTTCTGGACGACAGGGCGCGGGTGTCCACCCCGCCCACGGTCACCTCCGCCAGCCGCCATCCCGCCGTGCTGTGGGGGGTGACGCTCCAGCGCGACAGGGTTTGGGCAATGCCGGCAATGGCCGCATCGGACAGGCGCGCAAGCTGAGTGTCATCAACCACCGTCTCGCACAGGCGCACCGCCAGGCGTTTGGGCAGGCGCTCCGACAGCAGGGTGTGCAGCGTCATCTTCGGGTGCCGCCCGCGCGCGGACTTCAGCCACCCGGCCACATCCACGCCGGGAAGCAGGTCGATGCTCACCTCCGCGCCGGGGCACCAACGGCTCGACGCGTCCAGAACGGCGGGACCGGACAATCCCTTGTGGGTAAAAAGAAACCCGCCGGTAAAGGGTTTATTTCCCGCCACCGTCACGGCGGCGGTGATGCTCACCCCGGCCAGTTCTCCCCACGTCGCGCGGTCTTTTTCGTTCAGGACGAACGGCACCAGACCGGGGCGCGGCGGCACCACCGGAAGGCCGAACTGTTCGGCAATGCGATAGCCGAGCGGCGTCGCCCCCAGCTTGGGCAGCGACAGCCCGCCCGTGGCCACCACCAGACTGGCCGCGTGCAGCCCGGACTCCCGTGATCCACCCCGTGGCAGATCGACAAAAAAGCGCCCGTCATCGGCGCGCCGCACCGCCCGTACCGGGGTTCCGGTGCGAATCTCCACCCCGGAGTTGGCGCAATCCCGCAGCAGCATGTCGCGGATCGCCTTCGCCCCCTGATCGCAGAACAGTTGCCCGGCGTCCTTTTCGTTCCAGGTCAGGCCGTGGGCGGTCATGCGCTGCAAAAAGTCGTGGGGCGTGAAACGCGCCAGGGCGGAACGGACAAAATGGGGGTTGTCCGAAAGAAAATCCCCCGGAGCGGCCTCCAGATGGGTGAAGTTGCAGCGTCCGCCGCCGGAGATGAGGATTTTTTGCCCCGCCTCGCGCTGGTGTTCGATCATCACCACGCGCCGACCGCGCAGGGCGGCGGTGTGGGCGCACATCAACCCGGCGGCCCCGGCACCGATCACCACCACATCGCAGACATTTGCGTCTGTGCTGCTCATGGGCGGTCATGGTAGCGCCCCGACGGGCGGCGCAGGCAAAAAAAAAGACCGCCATCGGCGGTCGGGCACGGCAGATCAGGGGCGGGCAGAAAGTCAGGCCGGGGCCAGGAACTGGGTCAGCAGGCGGCCAATCTGGGCCTCCATTTCGGGTGTGGCGGGGGCGAACTGAATGCCCATGCCTTCGTCATCGGTGCGCGCCACCCAACCGGCGATGGTCACCCCCATGGGGGTTTCGCCTTCCCAGACCATGAATTCCAGGCACACCTCGGTTTCTTCGGGAAAACGCGCCTTGCACTCCACAAATACCCCCCCCTGGCTCAGGTTGCGCACCCAGCCGCGCACCAGTTCATCGCCGCCGGACAGGTACACGGCGGCGCGCAGGGGCACGCGCACATCGGCGCGCCGGTCCCGGTTACCGGGGGTCGATTGCTTTTTTCGGGGGCGTTTACGGGAAGTCATACGGGCGCATCCTCGTCCCCTTTTCGGACGCCCGTGACGGGCACTTGATGCCAAATGCTGCCCGAAGTTACCACACCGCTCGCGTGCGGTGTACACTGCAAATGGTGCTCCGCCATTCATTTCCCACGATCTGCTGCCTGTCCGGAGTTGCTGTGCTACCCTAGACGCCAGGTGCGCGGGTGGACGGAGGGGTAGCGGCTGCGGGGGACGGGCGAGCGGGGATCGATCCCGAACCTCGATATTTCCCGGACACCCGGTGTCCGCCAGGCACTTTCTGACAGGGAAGCACGGACGTCGACCCATGCCAGACCAGCGTGATCAGCAGTTTCAGCAGCGGCTGGCACAAATCCGCAGCGAGTTTGTTTCGCGCCTCCCGCAGCGCCTCTCCGACCTGAATCAGGCGTGGGCGCAACTGGCTTCCGGCAACGCGGACGCCGCCGTGGTAGAAGCCATGCACCGCAATGCCCACGGCCTGGCCGGGGCGGGCGGCAGTTTTGGCCTGAGCGGCCTCACCGCCGCCGCCCGCGAACTGGAAGCGGCCATCGCCCCGCTGTTTACCCCCCCCCATCAGCCCGACGCGGCCCTCCGGCAACAAATACCCGAACTGATCGGCAACCTGCTCCGCGCCATGACCGGCGCTCATGGAACGGCACCCCCCCCCGCCGACACCATTTACATCCCGACAGCCGAAACTCCGCCGGAGGTTTCGCAGGCGGTTCAGGCCGTTTCGCCGGACCCGTCCGCAAACGGCACGCAGCGCGCGGCGCGCACCATCCTGTACATCGAGGACGACCCCGCCAACCGGCGGCTGGTCTCGGAACTGGTGGGACGCCGGCCAGACCTGCGCCTGCTCACCGCCCCCGACCCGGAGCGGGGCATTGAACTGGCCACGGGGGAACGTCCGGACCTGGTGCTGCTGGACATCGGCCTGCCGGGAATGGACGGCTTTCAGGTGCTGCGCTGCTTGCGGGACGACGAGCGGACGCGTACCATTCCGATCGTCGCGTTGACCGGCAACGTCATGCCCGCCGATCTGTCCCGGGGCAAGGCCGAGGGGTTTGACGGCTATCTGGTCAAGCCGTTCCGCATCGCCATGTTTTACGAGACCCTGGACGCCCACATGGGCGGTCCGTCCGCACCACATCCCCAGCCACAATAGCCGGAGTCACCCCGAGGCGCGGCCTCCCCTTCCTCCATGCAGCACACCCACCGCTCCCGTCTGGACCTGCTTTACTACCTGCTGGCCACCGCCATCCCCCTGGCGCTGCTGGGAACTCTGGTGTTGTACCTGATTCAGGAACAGTTCTCCGCCGTGGACTCTGTCCGCAAGGAGCAACGCGGCATCCAGACGGTGCACGACCTCTACCATGTGGCCGGCCTGTTCCAGAAGATGCGGGGAAAATCGCTGCTGGAAGACCCGGAAGGCCGCCACGCCGGAGGCATGGCGAGTGTGCGGACCGAGACCGATGAGATGCTGCGCGAGATGCTCGGCAGCCCCGGCACGGCCGAATTCGGCATTCACGATGCCATCCAGCACCTGATCGCCCACTCCTCCCCGGCAGCCAGTGGCACCCTGGCGGATGGCGGCCAGTTCAGCGACGCCGCCGCCGAGGCACTGCTGGCCATGCAGGTGGTGGCCGACCACTCCGGCCTGATTCTCGACCCGGTCCTTGACGTCCACTACCTGGTGGACCTGGGCACCCGGCGGCTGGGCAGCTTTGTCGAGGGTGTGGGGCTGGTCCGCGCCACCGCCGTGGACCACATCAACAGCGCCATCACCCGCACGCAGCCGGATGAAGAGGAGCGCATGTCCCTGCGGGTGGCGGCCAGCCGCCTGAGCACCGAATGGGCGAAAATTCATCACGACCTGAATGTACTGACCGAGGTCGCCCCGCACCTGTCGGACGGGTTCCGCCCCTTTTCCATCCAGTTGCAGAAACGCGTAACCCGTCTGACCCGGCAGCTCGCCCAACTGGAAGCCGCCACGGACGCCAAAACCACCACCCGCATCGCCAGCGACGTGCTGGCCGACGGTACCGCCCTGTTGCTCATCACCGAGATCCTGCACGACCGGGCCATCTCGCTGACGCAACTGGCGCTGAGTGAGCGGTCGAAACGCCTGGAATACCGCACCCGCGTGAGCATCCTGGGAGGGCTGCTGATGGGCGTGGTGATCGTCACCCTCATCACCCTTTACTACCGCACCAACCGGCGCCGCACCCTGGAGCGCGACACCACCATCCACACCCTGGATGCGCTGGGCCGGGCCCAGGGAAATTTTATCGCCGGCGGAGATCCGGGACAGGCTTACGAAAATCTGCTGGAGGGGGTGTTGGAGGCCACCGGCAGCGCCTACGGCTTCGTTGCCGAGGTCCTGCGTGACGACAGCGGTGCCCCGTATCTGAAGTCTCGCGCCCTGACCAACATCGCGTGGAACGACGACACCCGCAAGCTCTACGATGAGCAGGCCCGCAACGGCCTCGAATTCCACAACCTGAAGACCCTGTTCGGCGCCGCCCTCACCAGTGGCCAGCCGGTGATCTCCAACGACCCGGCCCACGACGAGCGGAGTGGCGGACTGCCGCCGGGTCACCCCCCCATGACCAGCTTCCTCGGGGTGCCCGCCTACAGGGGCAACGAACTGATCGCCATGATCGCCGTCGCCAACCGGCCGCAAGGGTACGACCACTCGGTCGTCCGCGCCATTCAGCCCTACCTGGCCACCTGCGTCCAGATGATCTCCGCGCACCGCTCCGAAGCAGCGGTGCGCGACAGCGAGGAGCGCCACCGCTCCGTGCTCAATACCATGGTGGACGCGGTGGTGGTCATCGACGAACAGGGCCTCATTCGCCAGTTCAATCCGGGGGCCGAACGCATTTTCGGCTACCGGGTCGACGAGGTCATGGGCCGGAATTTGAAAATCCTCATGCCCGAGCCGTACCAGTCGGAACACGACGGCTACCTGGAACGATACCGGCGCACCGGCGAGGCGCGCATTCTGGGCATTGGCCGCGAGGTAGTTGCGCTGCGCAAGAACGGCGAGACATTCCCCGCCGACCTTTCCGTGGCCGCCATGGACCTGGGAGGGGAGCGCCTGTACACCGGCATCGTGCGCGACATCACCGAGCGGCGGCGCATTGACCGCATGAAGTCCGAGTTCATCTCCACCGTCAGCCACGAACTGCGCACCCCCCTCACCTCCATTCGCGGCGCCATCGGCCTGCTGGAAGGGAACGCGGGCGGAGAACTGCCGCACAAGGCGCGCGAGATTCTCTCCATCGCCAGCAACAACACCCAGCGGCTGCTGTTGCTCATCAACGACATTCTGGACATCGACAAGATCGAGTCGGGGCAGATGCCGTTCCGGTTTCAGCGCCTGGACCTGGGAACATTCCTGCGCGAGGCGGTGCGCACCCACACGGGCTACGCCGCGCAGCACGGCGTGACCATGAGCGTGGTGCATGTGGACGATAATCTGGCGGTGAACGCCGACCCGGACCGGCTGATGCAGGTGCTGGCCAACCTGCTTTCCAACGCCGCCAAATTCTCCCCCCAGGGCGCCACCGTGGATATCGAGGCGACCCGGGAAGGATCCTCGGCCCGCATCACCGTCAAGGATTGCGGCCCCGGCATTCCGGAGAGCTTTCAGCCCCGCGTGTTCGAAAAATTCAGCCAGCACGACGCCACCGACAGCCGCAGGGCAGGCGGCACCGGGTTGGGCCTCAGCATCGCCCGCGCCATCATCGGCAAGCACGGCGGCCACATCGGCTTTGACACCGTGGAGGGCCAGGGCACCACCTTCTGGCTGAACCTGCCCGCCCTGGACCAGGGCATGCGTCCGCCACGCATAGAGCCGAACGCCCAGGTGCTCATCGTCGAGAGCAATCCGAACGTGGCGCGGGTGCTGCGCGGGCGCCTGGCCGCTGCGGATATCGCCGCCAACATCGCCACCTCCGGCGAAGAGGCGCGGCGGATGCTGGAAAAAATCCCCTATCGCCTGCTCACCCTCGACCTGGCCCTGCCCGGACAGGGCGGCCTGCAATTCCTGCAGGCACTGCGCCGCGATCCGGCCACCCGCAACCTGCCGGTGGTGATCATCTCCGCCCGCACCGACCAAAACGGAGAAAGCGGAGAAAGCGGACAGGAGGCCACACCGGAGGATCAGGCGCTTCTGGCGGGCGTGATCGGCATTGTCGACTGGCTGGAGAAGCCGGTGGACGAGGAGCGCCTGCTGGCGGCGGTCCGTCAAGCCACCCGCCCCCCGGACCAGCCCCGCGTGCTGCACGTGGAAGACGAAACCGACGTACGCGACGTGGTGCGCCTGCTGCTGGCGGGCAGGGCCGAGGTGACCGCCGCCGCGACCTTGACCGAGGCCAGTTCCCTGCTGCTGGAAAGGCAGTTCGACCTGGTGCTGCTGGACCAGCTTCTGCCGGACGGGCTGGGTACCGATCTGCTCCCCCTCATCGAGCATCAATCGGTGCCGCCGCGCGTGGTGATTTTTTCCGCCTTGGAGGTGAATGAGGAAACGGCGCAACGGGTCCACGCCACGCTGATGAAGTCCACCACCAGCAACGAGCGGCTGCTGGCCACCATCCGCACCCATCTTGTCCCCCCGCAATCCCGGCCCACGGCCGACGGAGAGGAGTGACCCCATGGCAGAACTGCAGCGCGTGCTGTACGTCGAGGATGAAGCGGATATCCGCACCATCGCCCGGCTTTCCCTGGAAGCCGTGGGGGGCATGACGGTATGCCTGTGCGCCTCCGGTGCCGAAGCGGTGGAGGCAGCCGTGAGCTTCAGGCCCGAACTGATCCTGCTGGACGTGATGATGCCCGGCATGGACGGCCCCACCACCCTGCGCGCGCTGCGCGCCGTGCCGGAACTGGCCAGCGTGCCGGTGGCCTTCATGACCGCCAAGGTGCAACCCGCCGAACTGGACAATTACCGGTCCATGGGGGCGGTGGACGTCATCACCAAACCCTTCGATCCCATGACCCTTCCCGACCGGCTACGCGCCATCTGGCGCGGGTCGGGAAGCTAGGCGCCGGGGCCGACGATTCCGGCGTGCCGAAGGTCGCCCGCGCCCGCCGGCTGGCGTGAATTTCCCCCCAAACGTGTAACCACTGCAAAGATATGCAAAAATGGGCGCCGCATGGAAGCACGCCCGCAGTTCGGGAGAGGGGTTCGGTCTTTTGGGAAAACACGTCGTCATCCACACCATCGGCTCCCTGGGAGACCTGTATCCGTTCCTGCGCATCGGTCAGGCCCTCAAGGTGCGCGGTCACCGGGTCACCGTCGCCGCGCTGGGACACCAGAAGGAAAAGGTGGAGCAGGCGGGGCTGGATTTTCACCCGGTGCGCCCCGACGTCAGCGGCGTGGACGAGGCCGAAATCGTCGCCCGCATCATGGACCCGCGCTACGGTCCCGAATACCTGCATCGGCACTTCCTCTACCCGGCCATCGCCGACACCTTCCACGACCTGCTTGCCATCACCCACGACGCCGACCTGCTCCTGTCGGGATCGGTGGCCTACGCTGCGCCCATCGTCGCGGCCATGACCGGCGTCCCCTGGGTCTCCAGCGCCCTGCAACCCGGCATCATGTTCTCCGCCTATGATCCCCCGGTGCCCTCCCCGGCCCCCGGCCTGGACCGCCTGCGGGTGTTGGGGCCGCTTTACGGCAAGCTGCTGCGCCGCCTGGCGCGCAAGACCGTCCACCAGTGGGCCGGACCGGTGTACCGGCTACGCAGCGCCATGGGGTTGCCCCGTGGGGGGGAGCCGATCTTCGAGGCCGGCGTCTCGCCCCTGCTGCACCTGGTGCTGTTCTCCGAACGGTTCGGGAAGCCCTGCCGCGACTGGCCCCGCTCCGCGCAGCAGTGCGGCTTTGTGTTCGACCCGGCGGCCCCCAAGGTGTTTTCGGACATCCCCCTGTCGGCGGAATTTGCGCAGCCCGACCCGCCTCCGCGCCTGCCGCCGGAAGCGCCCCCCGACGTCGAGACAGACATTGAGACAGACATTGAGACAGACATTGAGACAGGCATTGAGACAGACGTCGAGACAGACGTCGGGCCGGACCTCGCACCCGACACCGGCGGAACGGCGTTGGCGGAGGTCGCCATTGAGCCCCTGATCCGCATCGCCGCCGATGTCCCGGCGGAAGCCCCGGCAGAGGCCGCAGCCGCCGGCGTCTCCTCCGCCCCTCCCGGAGAGACCCCGGAACAACGGCTGGAGCGCTTCACCTATGCCCCACAGCGCCCGCTGCTGTTCACCCTGGGCAGCGCAGCCACCAAGATCGCCGGAGACTTTTTTGTCACCGCCATCGAACTTGCCCAGACGGTGGGGCGCAACGCGGTGCTGATCGGCGAGGATGCCCCGGAGAGCTGGCGCCTGGCGGGGGAGCCGGAACACTGCGTGGCGTTCCACTTTCTGCCCTACGAAGAGGTGTTCGGGCGCGCCGCGCTGGTCATCCATCAGGGCGGTATCGGCACCACTGCGGAAGCCCTGCGCGCCGGGGTGCCGATGCTGGTGGTGCCGTTCGGCGCCGACCAGTACGACAACGCCGAGCGGGTGCGGCGATTGGGTTCGGGGCTGTGGCTGCCCCGCAAACGGTTTGACATGAAACACACGCCGCCCCTGCTGGGCCGGTTGCTGGACACCCCCTCCTTTGCGGAGCAGGCCGTCTCCACCGCCGCGGCGGTGCGCGCCGAGGACGGGTTGAAACAGGCGATTCAGCGTCTGGAGACGGTCCTCAACCCGCCGCCGGAGCCGGTTGCCGCCAAACCGGCCCCGCCCCTCAGGCGGCGGACGGTTGCCGGTCGCTCCACCGGTGGTCGCCGGGCGGGCGCGCGGTAAGCCGCACAGGTGCCGCAAGGCCGGGACCGGGAACCTCCACCGCCCTTTCCGGATCCCGCAGCCCTCGCCATTGGCGCCCACCCATTCAGCGCGAGGGGATTTTCATTTTCGAGGTCGAGGACGACGCGGCCGGATTTTGCGATGAACCAGGCCCCGCCACGTGTTTTCGGCGACTCCCCCGCCGCGAATACGCCTGCGGGGGCTTCTCCGCCGTGGGGGCTCCCCCGCCCCTAGAAGTCGATGCGGTAGCCGAGGTTGACGAACCAGGTCTGGGTGTGTTCGGTGGCCAGGGGCAGCTTGCGGGTGTTCCACTCGCGCCCGCCTTCCAGTTCCAGACGCGTGGCGCTGCTGAGCCGCAAATCCACCCGCATTTCGGGACGGATGATGTTCTCGGTGGCGTTGTTGCGCACGTCGTCGCGGCGGTCCAGGCGCAGGCGCGGGTTAAGGCGCACCACCTGTCCGATGGGAAACCGGCTGTTCATGGTAAAGCTGGTGGTATCGGTAAAGTCGGTGTTGGAAAAACGCAGCCCGAGGATGGTGATGTCGCCGTTGTAAAACAGGCTGCTGGCGATGAACTGCATGTTGTAAAAAATGTCCCAGCCGCTTTCCGGGGTGCCGGGCACGCCGGTGGGGGCCGCCACCGAGGGCGGGCTGTCCGGTGTGGCGCCGAGCAGGGAGCCGGTGACGTCCAGCCCCACCTGCACCTTGGGCGAGAACGGATGGGTGCCACCCAGGGTGACCGTGCGGCTTACCGGGGTGCGGTCCACGGCCAGCTTGCGGATGTCCGCCTCGCTGATCAGTTGCAGCAGTTCCTTGATGCTGGTGACGGATTGCCCCTGCAGGCCGTTGCTCAGGGTCAACACCGGACTGTTGCGGTAATCCAGCACCAGGTTGATGGAAGATTCATCCGGCAGCCTCCAGTTCCCCACGAACATCACGGAGTTGTATTTTTCGAACATCAGATCGTAGTCCACCAGGGTGAAGTACGACTGGTTGGGGGTGAAGACGCGGATCTCGCCCCCCACCGCCTTGCGGTCGATGACGCTGTCGGGGGTGCCAGGGAGCATCGCGATGCCGCGAATCTCCTGTTCGACATAAAACAGGTTCAGATCGAGCACGTCGGCGATACTGCCGATGTCCAGGCTGGCGCCCCGGAACAGTTTGTCGGTATTGATGGCGCTGGAATTGGAGATTTCCACCGGGAAACCGCCCACCAGGTTCAGTTTGAGGTGGCTGCCGAGTTGCTGCCGGAACAGGGCGCCGTCAAAACGCCCCAGCACGCCGGAGGTGCTCAGTGTCTGGCGCCCCAGGCGCACCGATGAGCCGGTGGGCCGGATCAGGGCGTCCACGTTCAGTTCGGTCAATCGCCCTTCGCTGGCCTTGGGGTTGACAAAATCACGCCGGTAGCCCGCAGTCAGGCGCGAGCGCACGTCCATCCAGTCTCCCCGGCGGCGCGTGGTCAGGTCCAGATCACTGGTCAACAGGGACAGGTTGACGTTTTGGACGCCGGTGGGATCGGTGAACACATCGCGCCGGTAATACTGGGAAAAGCCGCCATAGACCTCATGGGTGACCTTGCCGTCGGGCTGTTTTTCGCGGCGCAACTCCTGGCGCGGGCCGGGCCCTGCGGAGGTAATAACGCCCGCCAGACGCTGGCTGACGCGCTCCGCCGCCTCGCCCTCGGGGAATTCCTTCAGGTACTGATCGTAGACCGCCTTGGCCTGGGCCAACTGGCCCTTGCGCTCACGGGCCAGGCCCAGCATTTCCAGGGCATCGGCCCGGTACGGGTGGCCCGGAAAGCTGAGCACCTTGATGAGCAGGCGGATGGCGCGGTCCGGGTTGCCGTCCACCATGGCCTGACGGGCGTCGGCCATGAGCTTTTGCAGCATCGCATCGTCGGCGGCGGCGCTTGTCGGGGGCGGTGTGACCACCCCCGCCGCAGCGGCCCCCGCAACCATGGTTGCCGGAGCGTCAACCGGCACCGGGGCGGCGGCCCGCTGCGGCTGGTCACGCCCGGCGGCGGAAAGCGCCGAGGCATATTCCTCGCCGGACACCCTGGTCACCCACGCGCCCGGAAAGCGGCGGGACAGCGCCCGCTGCACGCGGACCGCCTCCCCCGAGGAATTGAAAAACCCCAGCCGCAACTGGAAAAAAGTCGCCCCGTCCCTGGTCACGGTGGTGGTGTACAGCACATAGTTCGCCAGTTCCGGGCGGTTGGACAGGCTGCGCACGGAAAACGGCTTCGGGTCACGCCGCAACTGCACCGCATAGCGAGGACCATCGGAAGCCGCCGGAGTGGCCGCCGGGACAGCAGCGGGGGGGACCGCGGCAGCGGCTCGCGAGGCGGCGGCGGCGCGCCCGACGCTGACGATGTGGGTACCGGATGCCTTGCGTTCGCTCGCATCGGCGCGGGTCACCCACGCATCGGGGAACTGTTTCAGCAGGGAACGCCGCACCCGATCGGCGGACGCCGCATCCTTGAAGAATCCCACACGCAGCCGGTACCAGGTATTGCCCCCCTTGCGGAAGGAATTCTCATACAGGCGGTATTTGCGCAGGGCGGACAGATCGGGCAGGGCGGCCCCGTCCACGGGGCTCTTGTCCATGCGCAACTGGATCACGTATTCGCCGGAAATCTCCGCCCTGGAGGCGGCCTCGGTGGCGGGCGCGAACGCCAGCAACACCGCAAGGGCGGCAAGCAGGGACAGGAACAACTTCATTGCGGGCGAGGTGTGGGACATCAACCTTCCAAACCTGATACGGGGCTCCGCCGCCGCGACGCCTCTGCGCCGCCGGGGGAGCCGTCAAATGCGGCGTGGGCCGCCGATAAAACCTCTGGAAAAAACCGGTGCTTACCGATCCGCTTCCCCCGAATCCTGTGGATCGGACAAATCGAACAGACCGGACCGGTCTTGCGGGGCATCCGGGACGGCAGAACCGGCCGGAGCGGATACCTCACCACTCCCCGCCCCGGGCTCGGGCAGTTTTACGGTAACCACCAGACTGCGGTAGTCACTGCCCTGCCCCACCACCACCCGCACCGGATGGTCGAACTCCAGCACCACCCACGGGTCTCCCCCCGGATCGGTGGGACCACCCCGATCGCTGGGCCACGCCCCGTTGCCTTCGTAGGTCACCCGCATGCGCGGCAGGCCGGGACGCTCCGGAAGCACTGCGGACTCACGCCCGTACAGGGACATTTCCGGGTCGAATCTTCCCAGCATGAAGCGCTTCAGGCGCACCACCACCTGCCGCGACGGGACGTGGGGAAAGTACTCCTGGTACACGGCCACAAACCCGAAACCGATGCGGATCTGATAGCCGTCTTCCACCGCGTCCGCCTCCACCTCCCACAGCACCCCCTGGGGGACCTGCTGGGCCAGGGCGGGCGCAGCGCCTGCGACGAGACCGGCCCCCGCAAGGACCAGCAGCGCCAGCGCGGTGCGGCAAACGATATGACGTAAATTCACCACGCCGCCTCCTAGAAACCCGAGTCGCTCACCCGGTGCTGGCGGGTACGCGAGGTGGTGATGTTGCCGTTGTTGTCGTAGATGTGGCAGCTACCGGAGCAGTCGCGCAGCTCGGACACGGTGTATTTGGCGCCGGTGACGCTGTTCTTGGTGTGCGGCCCCGACGTGTAGTTGCCCGAGTGGCAACCGGCGCAGGCCGGCTGGTAGGCGGCGGTGCGCCAGGTGACGATTTCGCTGTTGCCGCCGTGGCAGCGGGTGCAGGCCAGCACCAGGCGGTGGTCCCCCGGATAGTTGCCCGAGTTGTGGCGGAACGTCGACGGCAGCCACGCGTTGGTGGTGTGGCAGTAGTCGCAGGACCGCGAGGTGACAAAATGCCCGGAAACCTTGCCGGTAGCCTGGGTGCCGTTGTGGCAGGTGTTGCAGGTTCCCGGCGTCACATTGGCGTGGTCGAACCTGGCGGGCAGCCACGCGGTAGTGCTGTGGCAACTGTCACACGAGGCCGTGGTGGTCACGTGGGTGGCAGTCTTGCCGGTGGCGGTGGTGCCGTTGTGGCAGGTGGCGCAGGTGCCTGCCGCCACGCCGCTGTGGTCGAACCTGGCGGGCAGCCACGCGGTGGTGCTGTGGCAGCTGTCACACGAGGCCGTGGTGGCCACGTGGGTGGCGGTTTTGCCGGTGGCCCTGGTGCCGTTGTGGCAGGTGGCGCAGGTGCCCGCCGCCACGCCGCTGTGGTCGAACCGCGCCGGCAGCCACGCGGCCGTGCTGTGACAACTGTCGCACGAAGCAGTGGTGGTCACGTGGGTGGCGGTCTTGCCGGTGGCGGTCTTGCCGTTGTGGCAGGTGGCGCAGGTGCCCGGCGTCACACCCGAATGGTCGAAGCGGGCGGGCAACCACGCGGTGGTGCTGTGGCAGGTGTCGCAGGTGTTGCCGCTGGCCACGTGCCCGGCATTCTTGCCCATGGCGGTGACCCCGTTGTGACAGCTGTAGCAGGTGCCGATCACCTCCACATGGTCCACCCTGATGGCGGGCACGAAGCTCACCGTGCTGTGGCACGATTCGCACTGGTTCGTCGTCTTGATGTGCTTCAGGCTCTTGCCGATGGCAGTGGCGCCGTTGTGGCAGGTGGCGCAGCCGCCCGACACGCCGGTATGGTCGAACACCGCGTTGGTCCACAGCGTCGGAGTGTGGCAATCGTCGCAGATGTTGCTGCTGGGGATGTGCCGCGCGCTCTTGCCGGTGGCCATGATGCCGTTGTGGCAGCTAAAACAGTCGCCCAGGGCGTCGGCGTGATCGATGCGGGTGACGTTGGCGAAACTGGCGGTGTTGTGGCAGTTCTCGCACACGTTGGTGGTGTTGGGGTGCTGGGCGTTCTTGCCGGTGGCCTTGACGCCGTTGTGGCAGTTGGAGCAGCCCCCGTTGATGCCGGAGTGGTCAAAACGCACCAGGTTCCAGGCCGAGGTGGTGTGGCACGACTCGCAGTCGGAACCCGCCTGGGGATGCCTGGGCGACTTGCCCGGCGCAATCACGCCGTTGTGACACTGGGCGCAACTGCCCAGCACGGCGGAGTGGTCCACCCGCGCCACCGGGGTCCAGCCGGTGGTGGTGTGGCACTCGCCGCAAAAATCGTTGCTGTTGATGTGGTTCTGCGGCTTGCGGGAACCGCTGATACGACCGGCGCGGGTATGGCACGAGGCGCAGTCCTTGGGGGTGCCCTCGAAAATACCGCGGATGTGACAGCTTTCGCACTCCACCTGGGCGTGCGCTCCGGTGAGGGGGAAGCCGGACTTGAAATGGTCGAACTTGGGCCGCCCCGAGAGCTGTGCCGCCTCGCCCAGGGAGGGGAAAAACCATGTGGCCAGAAGCAGGGCCGCAAGCAGCAGAGCGCCCAGCCAGCTGTTGTGGAAACCGTTTTCGCGTTGCATGGTCGTGTATCCCTTCTGCCGCCGGAAAATTCCGGCGAGTATCTTTCAGCCTGTTCGGCTTACCGGTCGATGGTCAGGTCGGTGAACGATTTGGTGGTGTGGCAGCGGCCACAGTTGCGGCCAAACTGGCCGCCATGGGTGTCGTCCTCCAGGTGGCAGGCGCCACAGGTGTTGGCCTGTCTCACCTTGCCCCGGGTGGGCGAGTTGTGACATGCCAGACAGTCGAGCCCGTCGTGGGCGCCATCCAGTTTGAAACGCGTCTGCTTGTCGTGGTCGAAGCCCCACAAGGACCAGCCGTTCGGATTGTGACACTGGCCACATTCGGTGCCCAGGCGCCGCTTGTGCTTGTCCTCCGGGGCGTGACACTTGTAGCAATTCCGGGAGGTGTCGCCGTAAGAACGGTCCACGTGGCACGCCTCGCAGGGGGCGGCGACGTGCTGGCCGATGAGCGGGAAGGGGCTGAGGTCGTGGTCGAAGCGCACCTGCTCGCGCCACCCCTTTTCGCTGTGGCAGCGGTCGCATTTGTCGCCCTGCTTGCCCTTGTGCACGTCGTCGCGCTTGTGGCAGGCCACGCAGGCGGTGTCGAACGTTTCCTTGTAGAGCACGCCCTTGTGGCAGGCACGGCAGCGGGCCTTGGCATGCTCCCCCTTGAGGGCGAATTTGGTGTCCTTGTCGTGGTCGAACACCTGGCGATCCCACCCCTTGGGCACATGGCAGCTTTCGCACTTCTCGCCGTAGCGGCCCTTGTGCTCGTCGTCGTTCTTGTGACACGAGATGCAGGTGGTCTCCAGCTTGTCCTTGTAAAGGTCACCCTTGTGGCAGGCGGTGCAGCGGGCCTCCTTGTGACCGCCGACCAGGGGATAGTCGGTATCCCGGTCGTGGTCGAAGCGGATGCGGTCCCATTTCTGCTCGGAATGGCAGGTCTCGCACTTTTCGCCATAGGCACCGCGATGCACGTCGTTGATGCGGTGACAGGCAACGCAGGTGGTGGGCACGCCCTTGTAGCGCTCGTTGGCGTGGCACATGGCGCAGGCCACGTCGGTGTGGGCGCCGCGCAGGGGGAATTTGGTCTTGTCGTGGTCGAAGGCCGTGGTGCGCCAGCCCTTGGTGCTGTGGCAGTCGGCGCATTTTTCGCCCAGACGGCCCTGATGGGTGTCGTCCTTCTTGTGGCAGCCGTAGCAGTCGCCCGGCGCCTCGCGGTACTTTTTACCGGCCTCGTGACAGGCGTCGCAGCGCACCCCCTGGTGCCGCCCCTTGAGCACAAAATCGGTGTGTTCGTGGTCAAACGTCTCGCTGTTGAACGCGGCCACCCTGGCGTCGCGCCCGACGTGGTCGGTATGGCAGCCCTTGCACTCGGAGGCGTTCACCTCCGGCGCGCGGCCGTGGTAGCCGCGCTTGGCCTTGACGTCCGCCGCCACCTTGTCGTGGCACTCCAGACACAGGTCGTTCTGCACCCCCTTGCTGAAGCGTTTGTGGCAGCGCGTGCAGGTCTCCTCGTATTCGGCATGACCCGAAATCAGGGGACCTGGCATCACCAGCCGCTCCAGGGGACCAGCCCAGGCCTTATGCGCGGGAAGGGTCAACATAAAAATCATCAGCGCCGCACCGGCCAGAACCCCGTTCGGGAATCCGGGCCGCATGCGCCGCCACAAAGTACTCCAGTGCATCGATAGATATTAGTACATGTGTACCGCGAGGACGTGAATGATCGCGGCAAACGCCATCATCAGGAACAGCGGGAAGTGCAGCAGGTGCCACAGACCGAAAATACGCTCGTAGACACCGAACTCCGCCACGTGATGGATGGAATGAAAATATTCGCGCAGGTGGCGCTTGACGGTGCGCCGGTTGCTGGCCAGTCTGGCACGGTCCCACCCCGCCTCGGCGGCGCGGGCGCTCAACGCGGCGCGCACCTGGCGGCGGATGCGGAAATGAATCCAGCGGGTGCGTATTCCCACGGTCAGGTAGCGCCACAGGCGCCCCAGGAACCCGGTGGGGGCGATCAGCCATTTTTCCAGACGGTCGAAACGTTCCACCACCGTGGCGTCGAAGCTCAGTTCGGCCTCCAGGGCACCGTGGGCGGTGGACAGGCCGCCGCGCATCTCCGTCATGGTGGCGCGCCGACCATACAGGCCGTGGTGGATTTTGGTGTACATGAAGCGCCCCAGCAGGCCGCTGGAGGCCACCGTCAGCATGGTGAACAGGGCCACGTTGCTGTTGGTGGAACCCAACTGGAAATTGGCGTGGAAAACGATCGCTAGCGGCCCCAGCACACCGGCCACCATGTGGGTCTGGAACCAGTATTTCACCTTCCCCATGTTGCGCATGAAGGCGAGTTTCTTGCGCATCGGGTAGAGCAGCAGCGAAATCATGACGGAGCAGCCGATGATGCCCAGGTAGTAGCCGGGCCCCGAATCGGGAGCCAGATAACCGGTGTCGCGCATCAGCCAGCCATAAATGGCCGTGCCGGTCACGGCGGTCAGGAACAACGCCCACGGCCAGCCGGAGGAATCGTCGGCGGCGGCCGCCTGGCGGGCGGGTGCCGGCGCTTCCCGTTTGGGAGCGGCCCCGGCCGACCGGGCAGCCGGCTTGGCCGCCTTGGCGCGCACGCTGTCACTACCGGAACCGTCACGTCCGGCGCCATCGCGCCCCGACGGACCATCGGACTTGCCATCGCCCTGCGGTTTGCGCGCCGGGGTGCTGGCACAGTGCAGGGCCGTCTCGCTGGCGGGCACGTTGGCGGGCGCACCGACAGACGAAGCGGCGGGTGCAGAGGTCGCCGAAGCCACTACCGGGGTGGCAGGCGGGGCAGCGGCCACCGGACTGCTGGCCGCCGGGACACCCGCAGGGGCCGGAGCGCCCAGATCAATGTCCGCACCCAGCAGCTTTTTGACTGCGGGGGCCATGGAAAGCGGGATGGAAGCAATGGGAGGGGTGACTGCGGCGACCGGGGCCTTGGTCATCGAGGCCGCAACACCCGGGGCCTTGGCCGCCGGGGCAGCCTGAACCTTGGCCGCCGGGGCAGCCTGAACCTTGGCCGCCGGGGCAGCCTGAGCCTTGGCCGCCGGGGCCGGATTCGACAGATCAATGTCCACGCCCAGCAATGGCTTGGCCGCAGTGGCCTGGACCAGAGAAATGGAGCCGATTGAAGCATCACCCGGAACCGTTTCCGCACTGGAAGCGCGGCTCGACAGCGCCGCCCGAACGGGCGAAGCCGACACCGGACGGGAAACCCGGGTCGGAAGCGGTGCGGACGCCACGGTCTCGGCGGCGACGCGGGTTTCAACCAGATTCTCCGCCAGCCGCTCGGCGTCGGACCCAAAGGTCACCGACAGCAGCATGGTCAGTTGATCGCGGGTGGAGCGCTGCTCGCGCTGGGGCAGCAAATCGGCGGACAGCGGCGCGGCCCCCTTCAGGGCTGCCGGATGGGCCGGTTGTCCGGGGACAGAGGCGCCCGCCGGGGTGGCGGTCACTCGCCGGGCGATCTCCCCGGCATGTTCACCAAAGCCGACCGACAGCAGGGATTCCAGCTCGCTGGCGGCAGCGGCGCCCGACACCGACCGGCCGGACGCGGCCGACGCGGCGGATTTTTCCCGGGCCGCCGGGGCACCCTGTACAAAAACGTCCCCCTGTGCAGACCCGCTCGCCCCCTCAGGCCCCCAACCCGACGGATAAACCCGCCCCCCCCTGGAACCGGGAGCCTGCGTGTCCACGCTGTCCCCGCTCAAACCCTTGCTCATCGCTAACCTCAACTTTCTATCTGCCATCCGCACCCCCGCACGAATGGCCATTGAATGGCAACCCAAATATGTAGCAATGCCCGTGCCAACGCCGACAAAATAAATATTAACGTCACATAACAATGCGTTACGATTTATATCCCCACACAAAAAAGCCTTGAGGATATACAAAGCAGGGTCGTTTTGACGTGGTGGGAGTCCAAAAAATGCACACCCCGTTCGGAAATGCACCGATTTCCCCCCCAACCTGCACCGCCCCCTTGCAAAATACCCCCGGTCTATCGTTCATAATGGTGAGACGGAAGGAACGGTCGGGAAGTTCCCGGCAGCCGACCGCAATCCTTCATTCTATATGCGGGACGAAAAAACTCCGACCGCAGGCCAATCCGGTCCTCCGGTCGCATCCCGGCCCGCCATCCGCGCCGGCGGCACCCCCGTGGGGAAGGGAAAAAGGGAGCTGGCAGACGGGAGCAAGGAAATCCCGGGGGTCAACCACCGGGCGGCGGTGACCGATGCATACGGGTACCCCGGGCTGAAAAGGCGCCCCGCGCCAGCCCGCAAGTAAAACCACACCGCCCCCTGCGCGAAACCGGGACCATGGAAGGAGCCCCAGTAGCTGTGCCGCCAGTAGTCACGTCATTTGATCCGGAATTGCTGATCTACATCGTCCCCCTGGGTGTGATCTTCCTGTTCTATCTGGGGCGCCGTGCGCGTCACCACCGGCAAAGCTCCGCCGTGTTCGAGGACAACCAGCAGGCCGGGCTGCTCGAACCCGCCTCCCTGCACCCCCACATCGACGAGGCCCAGTGCATCGGCTGCGCCGCCTGCGTCAGCGCCTGCCCGGAGCGCAAGCACGAGGTTCTGGGGGTTATCCACGGCAAGGCGCAACTCATCAACCCCACCGCCTGCATCGGCCACGGCGCGTGCAAGGCGGCCTGCCCGGTGGACGCCATCACCCTGGTGTTCGGCACCGAAACCCGGGGGGTGGACATCCCCAACGTCAAACCCAACTTCGAAACCAACGTGCCGGGCATTTTCGTCGCCGGAGAGCTGGGCGGCATGGGCCTGATCGGCAACGCCGTGGAGCAGGGCCGACAAGCCATGGACTCCGTCGCCAGGCTGGCCGGCAAGGGCGGTGGCACCGACGTGATGGACGTGGTCATCGTCGGCGCGGGCCCGGCGGGGTTTTCGGCCTCCCTGGCCGCCATGCAGAAAAAGCTGCGCTATGTGACCGTGGAGCAGGACTCCCTGGGCGGCACCGTCTACAACTTCCCCCGTGGCAAGCTGGTGATGACCCGACCCGTGGACCTGCCGGTCGTGGGCAAGGTGCGCTTTTCCGAGGTCTCCAAGGAAAAACTCCTCCAGTTCTGGCAGAAGGTGGAAAAGGACACCGGCGTCAAAATCCGCTACAAGGAACGGGTGGAGGACATCACCACCGTCAAGGGCGGTTTTGTGGTCAAGACCACCCGGGGAGAATACAAAACCCGCGCCGTGCTGCTTGCCATCGGCCGCCGCGGCACGCCGCGCAAGCTCGGTGTGCCGGGCGAAGAACTGCCCAAGGTCACCTATCGCATGATCGACCCGGAACAATACAAGGGCCGTCATGTGCTGGTGGTGGGCGGCGGCGACAGCGCCCTCGAGGCCGCCACCAGCATCGCCGACCAGCCCGGCAGCACCGTCACCCTTTCCTACCGCAGCGAGGCCTTCGGGCGCGCCAAGGCCAAAAACCGCGAGCGACTGGATCAGGCCACCGCCGAAGGCCGCCTGCAGGTGATGCTCAAATCCACGGTAAAGGAAATCACCCCGGAACAGGTCACCCTGGAGATGGACGGCAAGGCGATTCCGATCCCCAACGACGGCATCATCGTCTGCGCGGGCGGCATCCTGCCCACCGGTTTCCTGAAGCAGGTGGGCATTCAGGTAGAAACCAAATATGGCACCCGCTAGCCCCGTGACATCCAACCGGGGCACCTGGGGTGGCCGCCTGTGGCCTGCCCTGCTGACCACCCTGACGGTGCTGGCGCTGCTGCTGCCCGTCCCGGCGCTGGCGGCGGACAGGCCCGACCCCATGGACCCGGTGAAAGCCGCCGTCCGCATGCGCGACTATCAAAAGGCGGCCAGCCTGCTGCTGCCCATGGCACAGCGGGGTGACGCCGAAGCCCAGTATCAGCTCGGTTCCCTGTACCGCTCCGGGCGCGGCGTGCCGGAAAATCCGCAAACCGCTCTGGCGTGGCTGCTGAAGGCGGCGCGGCAGGGGCACGCCAAGGCCCAGTACGCCGTGGGCACCATGTACCAGTCCGGACTCGGCACCGCCGAGAACATCGCTCAGGCGCGACAGTGGTTTCAGAAGGCCGCCGCCCAGGGACACGACGGCGCCACGGCCAAGCTCGAGGAACTGGACCGCAACGCCTCCGGCAAGCGGGACCGCAAAAGCCGCGACCAACTTACGGCGGATCTGCTCGCCGCCACCGAAACCGGCGATCTGGACGCGGTGCGCCAGGCGCTGGCCGACGGCGCCCCGCCGGATGCCGCCGACGCCAGCAACCACACCGCCCTGATGAATTCCTCCGCCCAAGGGCACCGGGCTGTGGTCCTGACCCTGCTGAAGGCCGGGGCCAGGGTGAACGTCGCCGACAAGTTTGGCGACACCCCCCTGCTGCTGGCGGCACGCCAGGGACACCCCCCGGTGGTGGCCGTCCTGCTCAAGGCCAGGGCCAGCCTCAACGGCGTGGACGCCAACGGCAACACCCCCCTGATTCTGGCCGCCACCCACGGCCACCAGCCGGTGGTGGAGATGCTACTGAAAGCCCGCGCCAACGTGACCATTCTCAACAAGGGCGGCGATTCGGCGCTGGATGCAGCCGAGCGCCGGGGCAACAAGGGCATCGCCACCCTGCTCACCCAGGCCGGTGCGCCACGCCGCGCCGCGCCGGAAACCCAGACCGCCAGCGGTTCGGTGGCGGCGGTGGAAGCGCTGCGCGGCAAAGGCGACGACGGCCTGTATGTCGGCTGGCCCACCCTGGCGGTGGCCGCCTGGCGCGGTCAAACCGAGGCCCTGCAAAAACTGCTCGCCGGTGGCGCCCGCGTGGACGACACCGATCCCGACGGCCACACCGCCCTGTCCCGCGCCGCCTGGCAGGGGCATCTGGACGCCGTAAACTTGCTGCTGAAGGCCAAAGCCAACCCCAACACCCGTCAGAAGGACGGCAAATCTCCCCTGCTGTGGGCGGCGGAAAATGGTCACACCCCGGTAGTGGACGTCCTGTTGAAGGCCGGAGCCCGCGCCAGCGACCGCCAGGGCAAGGACGGCGACACCGCCCTCATGTTCGCCGTGCACAGCGGCCACGAGGATACCGTCGCACGTTTGCTGGAGGCCGGAGCCGATCCCCGCGTGGCCCTTTCCGACGGCACCACGGCCCTGATGCGCGCCGCCCTGCTGGGCAACGCCGCCATTTCCAAACGCCTTCTGGCCGCCAGGGTGCCGGTCAACGTCCGGGATCGAGACGGGCGCACCGCCCTGTGGTTTGCCGCCAATGTGAACTCCGTCGCCACGGTACGGGTGCTGCTCGCGGGCGGCGCCAGCCCGGCGCATGTGGATTCCTCCGGCAACACCGCACTGTCCCGTTCCGCCATGGGCGGCCACACCCCGGTAGTACAGGCACTGCTGAATGGCGGCGCCCAACCCGACGTACGCACCCAGGAAGGCAACACACCCCTGCTGCTGGCGGCCGACGGCGGCCATACCGAAACCATGGCGCTGCTGCTGGCCGCCGGGGCCGAGGTGGACGCCCGCAATGAACTGGGCGACACCCCCCTGATCCGGGCCGTGGCCAGCGGCCACGTCAAGGCTGCGGCACTGCTGCTGGAAAAGGGCGCCGACCCCGGCATCCGCAACCGCAAGCGCCAGAGCGCCCGCACCCTGGCCGAAGCCAAAGGCGATCCCGAACTGATTCAGTTGATGGAAAAGCCCAAGGGCAACAAACTCCTCGACCTCCTCTAGGCCGCGGCCAGGGAACCCCGGCGAGCCGGGGAGCCCCGGCAGGCAGCGGGCACGGCCCGCAGCGGTATTCGCGTAAAACCCAGGGGGGGACGCCCCCCGGCGATATTCGCGCAAAACCCGTGGCACGGCCCCATCCATCGCGAATCTGGCCGCGCCTTTTTCTTCCGTTTTCTTCCGTCCCCCTGCCAGTGTCACCGTTCGACGACAAACCATACGTGACGGCTATTCCAGCCGGTCCCACGCGGGACAAATCCGATCAGTCACTTTCCGCATCACGTGCCGTGCGCACAGCACCTCCCTTTCCCCCCCGTTGGGGGCCGGGGAGCCCCGGCGGGCATATTCG
>Ga0224495_10000842_pt1 | contig 23094 bp, 16 predicted proteins | sample SF_Jul11_sed_USG_FD_168128 | JGI IMG/M metagenome (GOLD analysis project Ga0224495, IMG submission 168128) | Sediment microbial communities from San Francisco Bay, California, United States - SF_Jul11_sed_USGS_4_1 | ecosystem: Environmental > Aquatic > Marine > Sediment | place: USA: California...
CTTGCCAGGTTCAATGTCTTCTATCTCGGTAAGATAACGTAATACATGAATTGCTCGAAGACCTGCCAATTCCCAGTCTGACGAAAACCACACCGGCTCATCTGAGGTATCGCCTAAAACCTGAACTTCGTCTGAATGTCCTTCAATTCTAATAAATAAGTTTAAATGTCGAATTAACTTGGCAACCTTGGTTAAAACCATTTTTGTTTCATCAGTTAATTCTGCCGATCTCGATGGAAAATAATTTTCGCCGACAAGACTTACAATTACGCCTCTTTCTTGATCTTCTATTCTAACGTTTTTGGATTTTATTTCTGGCTTGAACAATTCCGTTGCTTTGGAGTAGGCGTCTAAATACGGTCTGCCGTCCTTGTTTTTTACCTGAAAACTGGTTAAGCCTCCGCTAAGCAAGCCCTTGTGACCGATCCCCTGACCTAAAAATGCCTGTCGAATAGACTCTTCAACAATTCTGACTTTTATTGGATTATCTTGTTTCAGGGCATATAAAAGTACAAATACTCCAAACAATAATGTCACCATATCCAGGTAGGTTAACATCCATCGACCGCTGCCCGATTCGCCGCTTCCGCTTTTTTCTTCGACCTTTTTTCTTTTTCTTGGCATTTATTACCGCACAAATGTACTTGATGACATCAACGTAAATCTAACGATTGAAATATTTTTATAAAATGTCACTGATTTATTATCGGGAAAATTCTTAAATAAACAATTAAAATATTTTCCGGTATTGTAAAGTTTTTTATACCTCAATTATATGAAAATATGTAAAATGTTATGAATTTAGCTGAAAAAATCCAGTTGAAATATTTATTTAATTAACCAATTTTTTCGTTTACCGGTTTATGCTCTTTAATATCAATGAATAAAATATTTCTGGAGGATTCTGAAGCATCCAGAAATCTGAAAATATACATTTTTTCATAATTTTTTGAAACACTGATGGTACCTCGGCATGAAAATACATAACCGCCGGGTAATTTTACTTTAATTGACCACATATCATGATGATTTAAATAATAGTGTATATCTTCTTCATTTACGGCAGAAAAAACCAATGCCCGATCTGAAAAAAGATATGTTATTCCCCTGATCTCATGTGATGCGCTTTTATCTCCAGGTTCAGGTAAAGGCCATGGTTTAAAAACAGCTTCCGCTTTCATCTCTGCCATTAAATGATGACCGCTTTTTTGTTCAATTTTTCCATTAAATTGAAATATAATAAAATCCGGACCCATCTGTCGAATTGTTCCAGAAATTAAAAAACCGCCGATGTGAGGCCTGTAAACGTAGACACCAACGGCGCTGTCTTTTGTAATCGTCACTGGATTAAAATCATCAATGGATATCAACAATTCATTGATTGATTTTTTTACGACAAAACCCATGAATTTATCTTCTGTTTTATTCTCCGACTGACCATTACTGGATTCAACTGCGCAAACTTCGCCGGTTATGAGATCTTCCAGACTATATACTTCATGAAAACGCTCTGAAGTTGGAAATAGTTTTTCAAGAATGATTACTTTTTCTTCAACTTCCAAATTCGATTTTTCAATTAAATAATCGCTTAATAAACGATGAAATCGCTTCGTACTGGTGATGATTTCTTCCTGTGTTTGTACGCTCAACGACTGATAAAGTTCATGAATGATTTCAACTTCTTTGGTATTTAAATCATGCCTCAAAAGAAAATTCATTAAAATACCCCATCGGGCAACTTTAAATTCTCTTTTTTTAATATAATTGTACGCAAAAACATAAAGAAAAAACATGCATATCAGAAATACGCCAATGCCAACGAAGGTCCATATATCTGCCATAGGTAATATGATGATTCTCTCGTCCAAAACATGCCTCTTTTTAATTTCTACTTATAGTATATGAATCATTTCAAAATTTTTCAATAATTAATGGGGCTATGCCCCTGGGCAGGTACGCGATACCTGCCCACCCCATGTGTAATTTCGTATGGCAATTAAAAATGCCGGTACAAGTCTTTTTCAATTTCGTCTACTTCAATTGTATCATTTTTCCAGAAATAAGATATTCTGCCTGATTTTTGTTGCGGATCAATTTTTTCCAGGACTTCGCCAATTATACAAATTTCAGAAAAACGATTGATATTTTTAATTTCATGAGAAGGAACAATCGCAAAAACAGCGAGATCTTCAGCAGCCTTTAAAATATTTTTTACAATTTCATTTTTATTTATGAAAGGTACTTTCATTGATAGAGGAATTAAATCAAGTTGAATTTTTAAATGTATGCTGTTTTCATTTGCAAGGGTATCGAGGGTTTCCATGACACTGTCCGATTGATCCATGGAAGCTCTGACATGAAGCTCTGTTAACCAGTTGTTTTTCCAACATGCAAGGGGACGTCGATAAAAAGAAGCAGTGTCATCACTGGGGTTATGGCTGTTTAAAAATTCATCCAGAGCATAGGAACTTCCGCCAACCCTGCCCCACAGAACCACCGCATCGCCAGCTTCAACCTCATCGTTTTTTCTGCGAACAAAAGTCGATGTATTACCAAGAACGGTCATTGTGAATGTATTTGTTGCCGATCTGGTTATGTCGCCACCGATCAAGGTTATTTTATGTTCTTTTAATTTTTCACAAAAGGCATCTACAAATTGAGTAAAGGCAACTGTATCTTTTGAAAATTTTTCGCTAATGTTCATGTTAAGCAATGCCCAGTGCGGATGCCCCCCCTTGGCAAGTAGATCTGACGATGAGCGTTCAACAAGTTTTACGGCAACATCGCAATAGCTGCACCAGTTAATTTTATAATGAACATTTTCAACAACAGAATCCGTAGAAACAATTAACTTGCTTTCTTCCATCGAAGAAAGGAGCAAAAATGCAGCATCGTCGCCAATACCCAGGCCGGGAATTCCATCCGGGGTTTTTGACCGCTCTTTGATCAATTCAATGAGATTTTTTTCGACAGGATTCAACCCCATCAGGCATCTCCGGAAAGCTGACGGGATTTTTCCGCAGCTTTCTTTACAGCGCGTATAATGGCGCGTTCAAATGAAAAATCCTTTAACGCATGGATTCCTGAAATGGTGGTTCCTCCTGGCGAAGTAACGTCATGAATTAAATCCTGGGGCGATCTTCCCGACTTCTGTACCAGTTTTCCGCCGCCAATTGTCGTCTGTGTCGCAAGCAGTCGCGACATTTCTCTGGGCAATCCCATTAAAACCCCTGCGTCTTCCATCGCCTGAATGAATAATTCAACAAAAGCAGGTCCAGAGCCTGATAACCCCGTAATGGCATGCATCATATCTTCATTTGAAATGTAAAAAGCCTGGCCACCGCTTTGAAATATTTCCAAAGCAAAGTTCTTGTCTTCATCGCTGCTATCGGGACATGAAAATAAGGCGCTGATGCCCTCATTAATTAAAAAAGGAGTATTTGGCATAACCCTGATGGTAGGGCCGTCGGTATACCTGAAGGATTTTAATTTTTTTGTAGATATACCAGCAGCCACTGATATTACCAGACGTTTATCAACAATTTTCTCAAGAACAGTCTGTATGTGACCTGGTTTTACAGATACAATCAAGGGTAAATTTTTATTTAACAATTCACCCATACTTTCTAACACATGAATTGTCTTGCCAAACTTGACTTCGGCAACATCATATCCAAAAACCTCATAACCGTGTTTAGCAAGATTTTTAGCAATGGCAGAGCCCATTTTACCCAGCCCGATAATGCTTATTTTTTTTTCCATATTATATTCCTTGTGAAGTTATTTACTTTAACGCAGCAATTGCCTTACCCATCAAAACTCTATCGCCGGAATTAATCTTGCCAAGTTGTACCATGTTTTTTTCAAACAAAAGTATCACCGTAGAACCCAGCTCAAACCATGCAATCTCGTCGCCTTTTTTAACCGGTATCCCTTTCATAAAAATTTCTTTGCTTTTTCTTGAAAATATTTTATTTGTTTTCAACGTTTCATCATACGTTACACGAATGGAACCAACATTGGTGGCGCCGACCTTAACAAGGGCAAACAGTTTATTTTTGTCGGTTTCCATGTATGTAATTAAACGTTCATTTTTTGAAAATAACCTGTCAATATTATTTACGGCAAATGAATTCACAGGGTAAAGTCTTCCTGGAATATGACTGTAACCGATTATATTCGCGTTTAGCGGAGAATGAATTCGGTGATAATCTCTTGGCGATAGATAAATCACAAGAAAATCGCCGTCTATAAACCGTTTTTTAAATCCGGGCATCGACAAAAGATCGTCAAGCCTTGATCCGGTGCCTTTTGTCTCGATTACCAAACCTTCTTTTAAGCTTCCAAAAGACAATATGGTACCGTCAACCGGCGAAACGATCGACTTCAAACCAGTATCAACAGTTCGGGAATTTTTTTTTAATTTGCGATCAAAAAACTCATTAAATGTTTTAAAGTCGGGGATATGTAACTCCGCCTCGGACAATTCAATGTTGTATTTTTTTGAAAAAAAACGAATGATCGGCTGCAATAATTTTCCGGCTCGAACATTTGCCAGTCCCCCGGCGCATCGAGAAATCAGCCTCAAAGGTATAGCCGATACAATCGGCACAATAAACTTCATCGATAATGATTTATTTTTTTTTAGATTTTCCATAATCAGTGAGTGACTATAAATAACAATGGGCAACCTTGAAAATAATAATTTACACAAAGAAAGCTCATAAAGTAATTCTTTCAGGTTCCATGCATGACCTGTTTCAACAAAAACCACTATACTTATAATACCTTTTGCTTTAATTTACGAAATAAAAACCTGGCAGGACTAAGCGCCTCAAAAATGTCTTTTTCAACAGGTAAGACCTCGCCAAAAGGAAAATTTGCCATCGACGCAATTAGCTCTGCTCCATATTGAGAATATAAAATACCACGAGAGCCGCAACCGGTCAAGCAGTAAAGATTTTCCCGCCAGGCAAGGGGCTGTTCAGCATAACCATTTTTATGATAGTAATTTGTTTCGCCATCTCTTAAATCGCTAAATATTTTATTATAATATTCAACGGCTGGCAGACGGCCTATGACAGGAAAATGATCATCTGCAGCCGAACGAAATGAGACACGCGAATACAGTCGTTTAACAGCCTCGTTTTTATTTTCGCAAGTGAATTTATTTAAAAACAAATCCTGGATGATATGTTCAAGATCAGGAAAATATTCATAGGTGTTTTGCAATAATTCCAGATTTTGTTTAAAATGTACTTTTGCATCGTCAAAACGGTCATGAGTTGCGCCAATGATCATACCTTCTTTGTCTGGAATTATATATGTCCTAGCCGATACGGGAATATTAAAATCTTGTATATTTATTTCAGGCTTAACCAGTTGACCTCGAATTTTTTGAAGCTTTAACCATTTCGTATCATCAAAATCATTGATTGCCCAGGAATTGGCCAGAACAAGAACTTCTGATCTGGCAATGACCTTGTCGTGCTCATCATAAACCACCCAGAAATCGCTCTCTCTTTTGTAACGTCCCGCCTTGTGATTCATAATTCGATTAATCGGATTGCTTTGTTCATGACGTTTTAAATTGGCCTCGCACAAACCTGCCGGCGAAAGATATCCGGCATCTTTAAAAAAAACACCGCCCTCTGATTGCAGATTAAATTTTTTTTTCAATGTCTCTTTATCAAAATATCTATAAAATTCATCAAGGCAGTTTTTATCTGTATCGCCTGTAAATCGGTCAAGCTCACGTGCATTTTCAACAACCTGCAGTAATCCATTTAAATGGAGATGCAGTAAATCTTGATACCCTTCATTAACAAGAACCTTCAAATGACGAAGCAAATAAAAATAGCTCATGGTTGAAAATCTTGAAGTAAATGTTGGCTTTCTATGAATCACGGGGAAAAAAATACCCAGGGGATTTCCAGAGGCTTCAGAACAAATGTCTTTGTTTTGATCAATTAAACTTACATTCCAGTTTCTTTTCGCAAAGGCATCAGCCACCGCACAGCCAGAAAGCCCTGCCCCGATAATTGTAATATTTTTATTTTTATAATTTTTATTACGAAGATAATACCACGGTTTAATAATCAATTTTTTAGAAGATCTAACAGGTTCATTGTTCATTTTTGCTGTGATCATCTGACGTTTTTTACCAAAACCATCCATTTTGGTAACATCAAAACCTGAACTCTGCAATTTTCTTCGAACGTGGCCTGCGCATGTATATGTTGAAAGAGTCGTATTTATTTTCGAATGTTCAGCAATTTGCAAGATTAAATCTTCTGACCACATCTCTTCATTTTTCGACGGGCTAAACCCGTCAAGAAACCATGCATCTGCACCTTCATTTAAATACAATTCTTGAAGAGCTTTTATTCTATCTTCAAATACCAATGTTAAACAAATTTGTTTATCAATATTGAGCCTATGAATTCCCTTGGTCCTTGCAGGGTAATTGCAAATTAACTTTTCAGAAAAATTTTTAATTTCAGGAAATATACCAAGAGCTTTTTGAATATCATCCCGAGACAATGGATATTTCTCAATTGAAATATAATTTAAAATTAAACCTTGAGAATTTTCAAGAAATGTTTTTGCTGTTGTACAAAAATTTAAACCTGTACCAAATCCTGTTTCAATAATTGTAAACACAGGATTTTTTAAATTTTTCCATCGATGAATTAAATCATTTCCCTTAATAAACACATGCATGGTTTCTTTAAGTCCATTTTCAGATGAAAAATAAATATCTTTAAAAATTAAGGAATAAGGCACATGGTTTTGCCATGAAATCTCAGGTTTTTCAATGCTCATCAATAACACCCTGAGTACAACGATGATTACATTGGATATCTTTTTTTAATAAAAGAACAATTTCTTTTAAACTTACGGGCTTTACAATATGAACTATTACTTTTTGCTGTTGTATTAATTTATATGCTTATTAAAACCAATTTAAAGGAAAATCAATAAATGCTTACTTACATACTTTTTATAATTGGATTTATAATTTTAATCAAGGGAGCTGATTTTTTAGTTGATGGTTCCGCATCCATTGCTAAAAAATTAAATATATCAAGTATTGTCATTGGCTTAACGATCGTTGCTTTTGGAACCTCTGCACCGGAATTTATTGTAAATATTTATGCAGCTTTTCAAGGTAAAAGTGAAATTGCCATAGGGAATATTCTCGGAAGCAATATTGCCAACATCTTGCTGGTTCTCGGAATTTCTTCCATAATTTATCCAATTACTGTCAAAAAAAATACCGTATCAAAAGAAATTCCTTTGAGTCTTCTTGCAATTATTATACTTGGATTTTTGGCCAGCGACAAATTGATCGATGGAGCCGATTTTTCTGCGCTAACCAGAATTGATGGAATTATCCTTCTTTGCTTTTTTTCTATCTTTTTTTATTACACTTTTGGAATTACGAAAACTGATGAAGATATCGTAGAAGAAGATTCAATTAATATTTACAGTTACAGTAAAGCAATTCTTTATATCCTTCTAGGTCTTGCAGGTTTGGTTACTGGTGGAAAATGGATCGTTGACGGCGCTGTTAAAATTGCAGAATCTTTTCACGTCAGTCAATCATTAATCGGATTAACCGTTGTTGCCATTGGGACATCATTGCCAGAATTGGCGACTTCAGCTGTAGCTGCCTATAAAAAACAATCCGATATCGCCATAGGAAACGTTGTCGGCTCGAATATTTTTAATATATTCTGGGTCCTTGGCGCAAGTTCCGTTATCCGCCCATTACCTTTTAATGCAAGTTCCAATACAGACGTTGCCATGACAATATATGCAAGTGTTTTGTTATTTTTGTTTATGTTCATTGGCAAGAAACGTATTATAGAAAAATGGCAGGGCGTCTTTATGGTATTTCTTATATAGGATATCTTGTTTATCTGATTTTTACCAAATGAACTATTTATCATTAAAATTTCATAATATTTAATTATTTTAAATTTATTTTATTTTCAAAATCTTCTGCAGATAACGGTTTACTGAAATAATAACCCTGTATTTCCCGACACCCCACGCTTACGAGATAGTCAAATTGTTCTTGAGTCTCTACGCCCTCTGTAACTACGTCAAAGCCCAAATTTCTCGCCAGATTAATAATTGATGTAACCGTGATCATTGCATCAACGTTACCTGGCACTTCATCAACAAAAGATTTATCAATCTTTAATGTATCAATCGGAAAAGTTGAAATCTTGCTAAGCGACGAAAAACCTGTACCAAAATCATCAATCGATATTTTTACGCCGAGTTTTTTCATTTCATTTAATATTTCAATGCTTTTATCAATACTGTCCATAGTGCCGCTTTCTGTAATTTCCAGCTCAAGCAAGTTCGCAGACAATTTGGTATTTTTTAGTATATCTTTAAGTGTTTTTAGTAACCGCGAATCTACAAATTGAAATGGAGACAGGTTTACAGAAACTCTTAATTGAATCTTCAGCTTGTCATTTAAATATTTATTGAACCTTGCCGCTTCTTCTATTACCCAGTAGCCAATAGGCGCAATCAGGCCGGTCTTTTCAGCAACAGGTATAAAATCTATCGGTAAGATCAAGCCATCTTCAGGATGTTGCCATCGTATAAGAGCTTCCATGCCAACGATTTCTTTTTTTACATTTATTTTAGGTTGATAATACAAAATAAATTGATCTTTCTCGATAGCCTCTAATAAATTTTTTTCAATTTGCAGATTTCGTGATAAGCGTTCGTCCATTTCAAAACTATATACACTAAAGTTATTAGGACCAAGTTCAATGGATTGATGTAATGCGATATTGCTACGCTTTAATAATAAATCCGGATCACCCGCATGTTCAGGATAATAACTGACGCCAATGTTCGCATTGATCATGGAGGTATTTCGAAAATCATATTTTGTAAATTTATAGGGATTTGAAAATAAACGAAGTATTTCTTTTGCTATCATCTCACCATGTTGTTTATCTTTTAATTCATGAATAAAAGTAAATGTACTGCCGCCTATTCTGGCAATATCCTCTTCATTTTTAACCAGGGCTTTCATCCTTTGAACGGATTCTACTATAATATTGTCGCCGACTTCATAGCCCAGGGTGTCGTTAATTTTTTTTATATTGCTTAAATAAATACTGAATATACCATACAGTTTTTTATTTTCAAGTTTAGCAGGCAAATCAAGCAGCAGCTTTTTTCTATTACATAATCCGGTTTGATCATCATGATAGGCAAGATGAGCCAATTTTAATTGAGCTTCCTTGCGATCGGTGATATCACGTGAAACCACTACAACATGGGTTATTTCACCTTTAATATCCCGATAAGGATATTGCCGCACTTCAAAACAGCGTTTACCCAATGCGGGAAATGAAAACCAGGATTCATATTCAATCTCATGACCATTAAAAGTTTCCATCATGGCGGGTTTAATGATTTGTTCAAAAAGTTCCGTTCCCCAGATTTCTTTAACAGATTTTCCTAAAACATTTTCTAACTTTAAACCATGAGCCTGCAAGTATGATTTATTGGCCGCCTCATATAAAAAACCCTTGTTGATAAGAGTCATAAACTCTTTTGAAGTATTGGCAATAAACTCAAACTTTGACTCTGGTACTCGTAAAGACATAATTTTAAAATTTAAACTTTTACATACTGTCAAACAGATTTACAATTTTGGATATAAATCATTAAAATAAAGGTTGCAATGATTAAGCAAAATACAATATTTTTCTCCAAATTATATACTTCAATAAAGAATCTGTCAGGCTCCAGACTGCCAAGTGTTGGTTGGCAATAAATGTTAAATTTCTAACAAGAGTTTATATCAGCGGCTAAAAATAGAAGCGATACCCTGCTTTTTATCGATAAAAGAGAAAAACTTTTTTCTGTTTAAAACAACCAGACCTTTATCTTCTTTAACAATGCCCGAGGAGAGATACTGAAGGCATTCCCGTTTTTCTTTGTTTACCGATAATTTATTGCCGAATACAATATCGTCATCAATTGTAATTTCATTACTTGATTTATCTTCCTTGAATCCTTTGCTTTTCATTCGGTACAATCTCTCCCAAAGTTGTTTACCGCGCAGATAATAGTCATCAATTCGGCTTAGGGAAAACCACTGTGGAATCTGAATTCCTGTTTCATTAAAATAATCCAGAAATACCGACCTGCCGATGTTTAGAAAATCCTCCTGATCAAGCGTTAAACCTTCCATAAACTTTTGCGAAATTCTAAGCTGAAAGTCCTGAAAAAGCTCCGTTCCAAAAGAGTCATAAATATCATTAAAATATTTTGCTGTTTCTGATTTCCGCTCCTGGTCAAAAGGGTTATTAAGCTGTATATAATATATTCTTCTCATTACCTGGGCATTGGCTGAAAAATCGGTATTGCTTGTGGCTATAACCACTGGGAACATTCCCTCTCGTGTATTGGCGATTTTTTTCACATAATCTTCACCCATATAATTGCTCGAAGCAGAACTCTGCGAACTGAAATATTCTTTTGTTATTTCATCGACAAATACAGGAGTCAGGTTCTCTTCATATAGAAAGTTGTCGATTATCTGGGGATTGATATGTTCAAGCGACGAAAGTTTGCTCTGTCTGGTATAATGATAATACTGGCCGTTATTCCCGATTATTTTACTGATAAACTTGATTAAATGGGTTTTTCCCGATTGCGATAAACCGGCTATAAGTAAAAACACCGGCACCGAGGCTCTGGCTTCATCTTTATTGTCCAGGCGCGCATACTCATCCCTTAGTTTCCAGATATAGGCTGAAACAAATGAATATAAAATTGATTCAAATATCCGTAACTTGGTTTCTTTTACATTGTTAATTGTAAACTCATCATATGCATGGATGAACCTGCCAAGCAGGTCAAGTTTTTCCTTTATCACAGAAAGTTCTGCTTTAACAGCATAGTCGGTGCTGTGTCCGCTGGCCATATCATGCCTGAAAATACTTTCTGAGCCTGGATTATATTGAAGAAAAGCTCTTTTATCCGTGAACTCTTTTTTTGATTCCCTGCTGAATGTTTTGGCAATAATTGTATCCTTTTTTCTTGTGACTTCGGATGGGGTAATGATTGCTGTAATTCCGTTTTTGTTTTTGCTCACTGCTTCAAATATGGTTTTTGCCCTGTTAACGCTTTCAAGTTCTTTCTCAGTATTTTCTTTCTTGTCGTGAAGGTTTTTCTTGAGAATATCCAATTCTCTTGCTGTTTCTTCTGAAATTGAAATTGTCTGACTGATTCTTTTTACATTGTCCTTTATGGCATCTATATAATCTTCTTCTCCAAGATTTATATTCACAAAAGAAGAGCCGTCTTTTATTTTTTTCTTGAACCTTTCCGGAATAAAATCAAGGCATATATTTTGTATATATAAAAATCTTTCTTCATAAAATCTTGTCAGCGCTTCGTTATGACTATTGTCGTAAATGATAATCTCTTCAAATTGCCTTTTACCCGACATGGCATTCTCGGTAAAATTCGCTGAACCGAGAACAATTCTTGTATTACCATTTGCATTGTTTTTAAGAATATACAATTTCGAATGAACGGATGTATTCAGAGGAGAAAAATAGATCTTTAAATCTCCATTTTTTATACTTGATATGGTTTCATCATCAGCATCCTTGTAAAACTCATTTTGTGCAATGGGGTCTAAATAAAATTTACTGATGGAATCATTGTCTTCGATTCCGAGAATCAGGGTGACCTTTTTAAAAGGTTTTACTTTTTCAAAGAAAAAACGAGGAGAGGATACAAAGGTTACAATGGATAATTCATCAAATAAACTTGAGTCAAATATTTTTTCAAATTTAAAGACGCCTGGTTCATCGTTATGCAGAACCTGTAGATAATTTGTTTTATCGATCTTGCCAAAAAGTGTTGTCATCGTCTCACCCCCTTTTGCTGAACCTGGATTAGCAGTAAACAATAATTCCCCTGGATTACCCTAACGGGTAAGTTCTCAATTATCAGGGTCAATATTTTTAGTACACCTGGTAATTGCAAAATATCTAACTGCTGAAAATCACATCTTTTTAATGTTTAATTTCAACGATAATGCACGAAACATCATCCGAGACTTCTTGATTGTGTGAAAATTCTCTTGCTGAATTCATGATTTCGGCAATTTGTTTTTTTACGTCGAAAGAAACTGTTTTTAAAATTTCCTTCGTTAAACGATCTTCACCAAACTCTTCAAATATTTCATTGTGACATTCAGTCAAACCATCAGTAAAAAGATAAAGTCTCATACCAGGCTTTATCGATATTCTGTTGATTTTATACGTATTTCCAGACGTAATCCCCAGCGGTTTTCCGCTATTTGAAAGTTTATCGATCATATTTTGGCCGGAAGAGCCATATAACAATTGTGCAGGATGCCCTGCCGAAGTAAATTCCAAAGATAAATTTTTCAAGTCGATCTCAATTAAAAATGCCGTTGCAAAAATATGTGATACTTGGAATTTTTCGCAAAATGAATTATTCAGGATCTCCATAAGGTTATTCATTGCAATATTCTTATTCTTAAGAAAATCATATTCGCTTTTTAATGTCATGGTAACGAGGGCTGCCTGAAGGCCATGACCGGTTACATCGGCGATGAATATGCGAATCAACCCTGGCTGGCATTCCGTTATGTCATAAAAATCACCGCTTACATGTGAATATGCCTGATAGGCTACGGCAATATCCAGCCCGGGAACTTCCTTTGCCTGGTTTAAAATAACATTTTGTTGCAGACGAGAGGCAAATTTTAAGTCCTGGTTAATTTGTTGCAAAATATTATTTAATTTTTGAGTTTGATCGGCAACTTCCTCCGAATCTTTTTCAACCCTGAATGCAAAATAACCGGATACAAGTAGAACAAATAAATTTGCCAAAAAATAATCCAATAGGATCGCTGGTTCAATGTGGGGTATTTGAACATAAAAAGGATGGATCAAATAAGCAAATAAAAACAAAATATAAACACAAAGATTCCAGATAACTCCTGTTCGAAATCCCTCCGTAATAAAAAGGTACAAAGGATAAGTAACCACCCAGATCAATTTTTCAGGCTTCTCAATTTCATTAAACATAATACTAACGGGTCCGATGGATACAATTATAGAAATTATGTGCCTTAGTACTTGCAATTTATCAGGTTTATTTTTAATAAAAAATAAAACAATGACCTCAAGAACGGAACTTGCCAATCCAGGGAACATATTGACGTAGTCTCTTTTAATATAATAGTATAAAGTAAATCCAAAAGAAACGGGTAATGCCAAAAGAACAGCAAAAAATAACACTTTCACCGTACCCGCTAATTGCCTTATTTTCATTTATGACCAAAAACAAGGTTGTATCACATTGTAAATTTTTTTAAATTTACCTTAGAGAGCGTCACAACAGCGTACCATGGATTTTGAGACGCACACTTTTTGCACTCGGCACACAAAAATGCCGGTACATCTCTGCACCTGAAGAGCGCGCCCAAGTTTTGGGATGCGCTCTAAATTTTTTTAGATGTTTGTCATTTTCAGCACAATAATATTTGGCATTGTGCATTTGATTTTTGGTAACAGGAATATCTGATATATTGAAAATTTTGGAGTATTCCTTGCGATTATAAATGTCTGGTATTTTAGAATATCAAGGAAGGCTTATCATTTGTCGAGTAGGCAACACAGATCTGCGTTGCCTACGGGATTTCATATTTGCACACGTAGTATTTTTCGTCCCTTTTTGTTTCGTTAAATGGCGGAACCCGGCTCAAAGCAGTCAGGGGAGCGTTGAATCGCCATGTCAGTATTCGCATTGCCATACCACAAAACTGAAGCCATGATGGCTATGCGTGAAACTCTTTCTCAAGGGAAGCTTCTGGTATCGGCGTCTCTGCCCTCTGCAATCAAGGCCAGTAATCAAAGCGGGTTTACAACGCTTGACGCACAATCTCTTTATCATAGGGCAAATGCCCTATTGACAAAATCTAATTTATGGGGTATCCATCAATCAATGAAAAATCTTAAGGAGAACACCATGAAACTGAAAAAAATTATTACTGTGACTATCATTGCCTTCGCCGCATTTGGAATCTGGCAATGCACAAAACCAGTCACCACTACGGCGACAACAACAAAGGGAACTGTAAACCTCATTTTACAGAAGGCAATATAATATGAAAAAGATATCCTTTTTAATTTTATGCGGCTTTTTAGGGATCCCTTCACTTTCATTTGCAGGAGCATCGCAGGCAAGTTTTACGCCAACAGGGTATAAATATCCGATTATGAAAATTTCCATCACCCAGGCGGGCGGGGTCGGAGAGCAAGTACTTTATCAATGCGCGGGAACAACCTCTGCAAGTTGTATGGTTGATGTGGCTAACCCGACGGCTTTGAGCGCGATTGGAACTGCTGCAGCGAACGCTTCTATCGAAGCGGCAACGTACACGACGATCAATCTGTACACCTGCCCAGACGGCACCCCGGGTACGACCAATACAAGCATATCCGTTATGGGTACTGTGCCGGCAACCGCTGTAGCTGGTGGTCCTTTTTCTACCGATACTAACGCAGCAGGCGGTATGATCGCAGGTACCACAGCCACCTTTACAGACATAACTTGGGCGTGTTCAACAAAAAGCATTACCATGACAACCCCGTTTGTCGTAACAGCAGGCTCAACTCAAAATCTAACCCTGCTGGTTGATCTGACCAATTCGGTTTGGACAGATGCTAACGCATCTGCTGGAATGGGCGGTTGTAAGGCTGACGCGACTGCAGCACAGGATATTTGCAGTGTGATGCCACTTGTAATACCTTACTTTGGATCAGGGACACCTACCTATGAACGTTATCTGGTAGCCCACATCAATGCAGGAACTGCTTTAGCTGTTGATGCCAATGCCGGCGTCAATCTGGCCATTGATGGAAACGGCAGCGTATTCTATGCTGGTACTCAGCCATATTTTAGTGCATCTTCCATTGCTTCGACAGACGCATTAAAAGGCGGGCCTGATTACAACGCATCTACGCGAACTCTTTCTACAAATGCAGATGGAACTATTGCATTTCAAACTGGCGGAAGTGCAGATAACCGTGTCGGATTTACGGCCTTTCAGCGAACAGCAGTCGGGGCAACCCACACGGGTACTTGCAAAAATGAGTTAGGTACATCACCGACGTGGAATTACCTGGCAACCAGGCAATAATAGCAAATATGGGCGAGCCCCCTTATGGAGGATCGCCCTGTTAGCCGTTTTCTTTTTTCTTTCTCCCGAAACCAGACTGAACTCCCCATTTTACCGCTTCTGCTTTGGAATTCACCTGCAGGTTTTGATAAATATTCTCAATATGACGCCTGACGGTATGAGGGCTGATATCAAGCTCTGCCGCAATCTCGCCATACGTAAAACCCAGAATAATGTAATTGAGAATCTCTGCCTGCCGCGAGGAAAGTATGTCTGTCTGTATTTTTTTATCGGGTACGATCTGCGAAAAAAGCTGAGATACTGTTCGCGCAACTCTCGACGTAAGGGTAGCGCCGCCAAGCATAATTACTCTCAACTCAGCCAAAAGTAATTCCGGTAAAGTGTCTTTTAAAAGATATCCGTCGGCTCCTTTTTGAATGGCCTGAACAATAGTTTCTCCATCTTCAAATACAGTAAAAATCACAATTTTAAGATCCGGCAAACTTTTCTTTAGTAACGGCAGGCAATCGAGACCGCTGATGCCCGGCAGACCTAAATCAAGTAAGCAAATTTGCGGTTTAACAACGGGGATTTTTTTTAAAGCGATCTCGCCGGAAGTACAGGTCAAAACGTGCTCAAAATCTTCGCTGTTTCCGATGATCTTTTCAAGACTGGCGGCAATAGGCTGAGCATCTTCTACAATTGCGATTTTGTAAAGCATATAATTACAGTACGAGACTATATGCGAAAACGCAACGCGACGATTGTCCCTCTATTCAAAGCGGAAAATATACGCAGCTTTCCTTTCAGGCGATCTGCGCGATATTGTAAACTTTCAATCCCCAAGCTGTTATCATTTTTCTTTACAAAGTTAAATCCGACACCGTCATCTGCAAGCGCAAAAAAACCATATTGTTGATCGATTTTCAGTCTAAAATGAATATTATTGGCCTTTGCATGACGCGCGAGATTCGAAATCGATTCTTCAATGGCGCGTTCCAGATGATAAGCATCTGTTAAACTTATATGAGAATGAGATACCTGGAAATCTTTTTTTACCAGAATGTTTGCATTAAACTCGAGTCGGCGCAAAAATTCCTGAACATTTGGTATCAACTCTGAAGACAGGTTGGTATCTGTGTGCAATAGAAATAAAAACTCGCGCATTTTCTGCACAGTCTTTCTAAGCCCTGCGGCCAACCGGATTACAGAATCATTTTTTTGACCGGTTTCGATTTCCAGCAAGTGCATCGAAAGCTCCGTACCCAGAACGTCATGAATATCCCGGGCGATTTGCTTTTTATCTTCAATGCGCTGTGTCTGTAAAACATGGTTCTCATCGGCGATAGCGGCAAATCTGTCTCCTAGCACAATGGCAATGAATATTGTCTCCATTGCTGTACCTGCCTGCATCGCGTGAAATGTAAAGTTATTGCCGGGAATAACGCCCGCAATCATAAGCAAGTTAATGATAACGCCCGTAACAAAGGAAAACATCGCCAGGATATAAAAAATATTAAAGGGGAGTTTTTTTAACAGGGAAAGTACAGTGATCCAAATCATATATAAAATACCAATCCCCACAACCAGGTTTGATAAAGTAAAAACAGATCTGGGAGTCAAAAAAGGAATTAACAATGCCGTTGAAATTATGACAATTGAAGCAACCTGCGAAGCGCGATATAACCGCGGCATTCTTTTGGAAACGGACATTAAATCACTGAAAAACAAGATTATTATAAATGACACAATAATTTTAAAAATGTCGTGACTGAATTTTTGAAAAAGAAATGCATCTGGCCAGATAAATACGAAACCATGACCATAAAGAGAAAGATAAATCAGAGTTAATGAAGAAATCAAGCCGACATAAAGCAAATAAATCGACAAACGCAAACGCAAAAACAAAATAAAATTAAAAAGAATCATTCCAAGCATGAGCCCGTAAAATCCCGCTTGTATAATCTCGCTTACTTGTTTTATTTCCAGATACTTCTTGTCTGTGTACAATTTAAGATCCATCATCGTGTCAATATCCGATTGTAATGAAATACGCAAAGTCTTCGTTTCCTGCGCCTTGAAAATAATCTGAAACGCGGGGAGCGCGGCCTTGTAATCACGCGACTTTACGCTGACACCGTCGCCGGATTCCTTTAGTTTTGCATTCGTGTCGCTTAAATCGAGAATCGTCATGCGGGTAGTAATGGCAAGATTATTTTCCAGAACCATAATCTGCTCTGAAGATGTAGTGTTTACTATGGTTAAATAAATCCAGACCGGCTCTGTGAAAAACCTCACTTTTCTTGCTTCACTCTCGGCAGGGAAGGTCTTGCATTTGGCATCATTCAGGGGCGGGTTTATCGAAGGTTGGCAGACGCGGATGAGGTCTCCTAAAACCCGCGAAGTAAAATCAGAAGTGATTTCAAGAGCAGGAGATTGTCTCAATCCTTCGGAACTCTTTTCTGAAAATAGATTTTCTACAAAAAACAATAAAAGAACAATGATGGCAAACACCCATTGGCGCATTTTGTTAGGAAAATGAAATTGATCCCGCGGTCAATTCTAATTTCTTTTACACGAATAAGGAGGGAGGCGCAAACCTCCCTCTCTTCAAAGGTATATGACCTTTTCCACCGTTCGGTTGCGAACCTGCTTCCTGTGAAAGATGAAACTTATGCTGGATTTTCGACCACCGTGTCGCGTCTAAAAGATAATCAACCTGAAGATATAAACCAAGGCATCCAACCGGATGCCTTGGTTATTGCTCCCCGACCAGCACAAAAATGACTTCGTCATTTCAAGAAAAGCTCGCTTGATTTAAATTCTTTGAAGTTTTGTTTTGAAACTATTATGTTTAAAAAATACCAGTTTCGCTCGCTAGCGAACCGATGTTCGTTTACCAATCTTGCCTCAGAAAAACAATCCTGCCTTGTCCCAGGTTCGAATCCTTGTCGGCTATATAAAACAAAAGCCCGCAATCACTGAGTCTGCCAAAGGCAGACAGCGGGCTTTTCAATTTGCTCCCCGACCAGGACAACGCTCGTATACCGCTAGAACACGAGCTCATAACCTTCGCCCAATACGGGCTTCGGTTGCGAACCGATGTTCGTTTACCAATCTTGCCTCAGAAAAACAATCCTGCCTTGTCCCAGGTTCGAATCCTGGTCGGTTTAAATAAAAAAGGCGTGCAATCGCACGCCTTTTCGTATGCTCCCCGAAAATTAAAGGCGGCGAACCCCCGGCTTTTGGTTCTGGTGGGCAGCGAGGATTTTTGTCTTTACCACGGCAAATTTAGAAAATTTTCCCCGGGAAAATTAGATCAAATCAAAGAAGGAATACTCAGGGCGGCGGAACCAGTGGGCGATCCCATAAAGGGGCAAATTCCCTATGGGTATAAGGTCGAAAATCGGCGGCTGATAAAAGATAAGGGAGAGCAGCAAATAATAAGAAAAATTCAAAGATGGAAAACTGAGAATATTTCATTAAGAGAAATTGCGAAAAGGTTAAACCAAGAAAAAAACCCGGGGAAAAACGGGGGGAGATGGCAGGCGAATACAGTGAAGAAGATTTTCGATCGGGTAAATTTTTCCTGAGAAAATGTGATATTTAATAATTCATAGAAAATATTCAAACAATATTGACTTTTTTATTTGCTCGGAATAAATGCCAATGAATCTCTTTAATGAAAGAACCGAACACGAGGTAAAGAGCGCTCAGTAGATTTGAAAATATTGGGTATTATAAAGTAGGTTCGCCATCCCTGGCTCAGCGTGTTTATTTCTTTACAAAATGATAAAGTTATATTCCCTATTAAAATCTAATGTCGGAGCTTATTAAAAAAATATCATCATATAACATTTTTAATTTTTTATTCCCTGGTATATTATTTGTATATCTAACCAAAATATTATTTTCAATAAATCTACTCCAGGACAATATATTTATTGGTGTATTTTTATATTATTTTATAGGCTTAGTGATAAGTAGAGTTGGATCTTTAGTTATCGAACCTGTATTGAAAATATTTAATCTATTAAAATTTGCTGATTATTCTGACTATATTAAGGCGAGTAAAAAAGATTCTATGCTCGAATTATTTTCAGAAGTTAATAATATGTATAGAACATTATCATCTTTGTTTGTATGTATTTTTATTTTTTGGTTATATTTATTTTTAAGTAGATATTACAATTTGTGCAAATCCACTAACAAAATAATAATGTTATTGACTTTTATGTCTCTTTTCGTATATTCGTATATTAAACAATCAAATTATATTACTAAACGCATACATACTGCTATTAGTAAAAAAGGTAAACACTAATGTCTGCATCCACAATCACTTTTTTTCCCGTTGATAACGGTTCCATGATTTTGCTTAAGTTGAATAATCAGAAAGAAACTACTATTTTAATTGATATTCATATCAGAAATTCAGATAGTAATGAAGAAATAATTGATGTTGTTCCTTTATTACATGATTTCCTAAACAAGGATTCCGAGGGTCGGCCATTTATTGATGCATTTTTACTTACACATAATGATGCAGATCATATCAAAGGTTTAGAAAATAATTTTTACTTGGGTAGCTTAGATGAATATAAATATCCTGATGATGAATCAGATGACCTAATGAAAATTGTAATAAATGAAATGTGGGGTTCCTCTACTTTTTGGAAACGTGAAAGTTCCTCAAATTCTTTATGTCCAGATGCAAAAGCATACAATAAAGAAATGAAAAGACGTGTTAAGCTCTATGAAGATGAAGGGAAAATTCAAGAAGCAGGTAATCGAGTACAAATTCTATGTAGTGATCCAGAGGGTAATACAGATAATTTGGGTGACATAGTAAGGGAGTTAGATACTTCATTTACTGTCGTGAATGGGTTAGACCTTGCCGGCAAATGTAAAATAAACTTATTAGGGCCATTGCCACAGCAAGAAGATGAGGAAGAGGAAGATTACAAAAAGTCTAATCGTGCAAGTGTTATATTACAATTGGAAATAACAGAAAATAACTATATAAATAAAGTTCTAATTGCGGGCGATGCCGAAGTATTTACGTGGGATACACTATGGGAAAAATTTAAATCCGATACTAATATATTAGAATATGATATTTTGCAATGTCCACATCATTGTTCATGGCATTCATTGTCGTATGACAGTTACAGTCAGAATGAAGATCCCAAAGTTTGTGATAATGCCAAAAGTGCTCTCTCCCAATCAAAATCAGGTGGTTTTATTATTTCTAGTAGTAAAGCCATTTTAGATGATGAAAATGACCCTCCGTCTCATGCAGCCAAAGAAGAATATTTAACGATTATTGATAAATCTCATTTTTTATGTACTGGTGAATATCCCAATAAAACAAATCTTGAACCGATAACAATAAACTTAACTAGCAGTGGGCCTCAGGAAAAATCCCGACCTTCAAAGTCAAAAATAAGCTCAGCATCTTCGGCAGCTACTGGCCAAGCTTTTCCTCATGGAAAATAAATTTCCAATCTGGATCGTAAAAGCAAAACAATTTGCAATAGAACATCCAGCAGTAAAAAATGTATCCGAAATTCATGAGTTAAATAATATTTACTTATTAGATGTGTATTTCAATGTAAACTTGCCAGGCAAGTTTGATATAGAGGGCGCTACAAAAAAAGGTGTTAAAAAAGTTGAAATTGTCACATTTGAATTTAACGATAAATTCCCAATTATTGCACCCAAAATATACTTAAGACATGATTTTCCTCGTAATTTTCCTCATATAAATCCATCGACCACTAAAGTTAATCCATGTGTTTACGAGGGTTCACTTGATGAATTATTGCAACAACCCAAATGGTTCGATCATATATTAGATCAAGTATCTGATTGGCTCGAAAAAGCTGCCGCTGATGACCTTATAAACTCAATGCAGGGGTGGGAGCCTATGAGGACAGATGACGTTGGTGGGAAAATTATATATAATAAAGATGCTTTAAAGGCCTTTCCTTTTAATAATAATATCTATATTTCTAAAATTAAATATAAAAAGTTTCATTACAAAAAAAAAGAATCAGTATTTAGTTTAGTCCCAAAGCAAAAAATTATTAATGATGACAAAGATACAGCGGATCTTTTCGTTTTTCTATCTGATGCAGACAAAATCGTAGACAAATATATTTGTGAACCTATCAATAATTTTGCAGGGCTTTGCGAATTTGCTAAATCATGCTATATCGATGAGTTTCAAACAACAGTAAATGAGCACATCACGAAGTACAGTAAACCATTTTTATTTATTATATTTATTGTCAAACGTCCATTTAATTTAATAAATGATGATTCGCAACTTGAAATATTCAACTTTGCGCTTGAAATTGAATTACACAAAAGAAAAAAAAATGTATATCCAACATCTAAAGTTTTTATTCTCCAAAGTATAAACGAATCGAATCCAAGACTTTTACAGAAATTTTCGGGAATTAAAAGTAATAATAATAAAATAATGCAACTTGGTTGTGGCTCACTAGGTTCTAAGATAGCTTTGCATTTAGCTAGAAATGGTTGTAATGAGTTTTTTTTAGTAGACTATTCAGCTTTTTCACCGCATAATAATTCTCGACATGCCTTGACTGACCATGGTTTTTTCACAAGCAAATCTGAACTTTTACATAAAAACTTTTTAGATATTGGAATTAATTCTCATTTTTATATAGAAAACATAGTAGATATTTTCAAGGACTTACCATCATGTGATATCATAATAGATTCAACTGCAAATTTATCTATAAGACAATTTTTAAATCTTACTCCTATTGATGTACCCATAATTCATACAGCTCTGTATAATAATGGTCAATTATCTTTAATGCTAATTTCTGATAGTTCTTCCAACCCAAATATTGACGATTTAATGGCAGTTGTGTATTCTGAAGCTTTAACCAATAAAACCCTGCAAGCAAGTTTGTTTAACAATAAAGCTGTTTATTCAAGCATTGGTCAAGGCTGCGGTAGTTATACAACAATATGTGAAGACTCAATTATTTCTTTATCCGCTGCTGCAATGTCTAGCAAAATTCAAGAAATTATGATTAATGGTTTATCTGATTACGATAATATCTTTATAGGGAATGTTTCAAACAATATAAATATTAACTGGATTGTTAAAAAATGCCCGCCATTATTTATTGTTCCCAAAATTAGTTCTTCAAATATTAATGTACGCCTTTTGAAAAGTGTTGAGGATGAAATGAATTCCATATCACTATCTGAAAGTCCAAATGAAATAGGCGGTGTTTTAATTGGACATATATCATATTTGACTAATACAATTATAATTACAAATATTTTACCTGCTCCGGAAGATAGTATTTGTACTCCTACATATTTTGAATTAGGGACGAAAGGACTTAAATCAAAAATTAAGTCAATAGAATCTAAAACTAATTGCATGCTAACATATGTTGGTACTTGGCATAGTCATCCAAAAGGCGGCAGTTCTTCAACAACCGACCGAGAGACAAAGCGTAAATTAATTGTTTTAAGAAATTATGAACCAACTGTTTGCTTAATCTGGACATCAGATCAGATATTTCAAATTTAACAAAAAGTACATCCATGTACTTTTTGAATTGTTATAATACCCAATATTTTCAAATCTACTGTGCGCTCTTTACCTCGTGTTCGGTTCTTTCATTAAAGAGATTCATTGGCATTTATTCCGAGCAAATAAAAAAGTCAATATTGTTTGAATATTTTCTATGAATTATTAAATATCACATTTTCTCAGGAAAAATTTACCCGATCGAAAATCTTCTTCACTGTATTTGCCTGCCATCTCCCCCCGTTTTTCCCCGGGTTTTTTTCTTGGTTTAACCTTTTCGCAATTTCTCTTAATG
>Ga0224495_10000843_pt1 | contig 23088 bp, 20 predicted proteins | sample SF_Jul11_sed_USG_FD_168128 | JGI IMG/M metagenome (GOLD analysis project Ga0224495, IMG submission 168128) | Sediment microbial communities from San Francisco Bay, California, United States - SF_Jul11_sed_USGS_4_1 | ecosystem: Environmental > Aquatic > Marine > Sediment | place: USA: California...
TTCGCCATACGCCTCCCGTGGGTGAGGGGTTTTGGTGCTTCAGAAGTGCGTTTCGATGGCGTCAGTATAGCATAAAATGACTTTTTCTACACCTTCAACGCCGCCGTGAGGGGCGTGCTTTCACGACCCTCTCGACGGCGTGGTTAGATTTCAATCTGCAGTTCTCAAAGGTTCAATTATCGCTTTTTGAATTCTGTTTGCACCGTCGGCATCTATTCCCGCGGTATCCATTACCTTCATATTCCGGAAAAGCTCCTGCGATACATATTTTTTACTCGTCACTAGGTTTCTGTGAATTACTTTTACGAGATTGTTCTTGTAAAAGATTAACAGCAGCCTCGGCATCGGAGATAAATCCTCGATCCAGCTTTCTAATATGAAATATTCCTCGATTTGCCCATCCTTCAATCGGGGGTTCTTTTCAAATTTGTACTTATTGAGAAAACCTTGAAGTGTGCTCTTTTGAATTGGCCCATCTCGATCAAGAAATTTTATGAGCTCATACTCAGGAATACTGTCAGGTTTAATATTTCCCGTATTTATAAAAACGTGCTCTATAACAACTCCTATCCGACTATTCTTTTCTCCTATGTCCCAACCAACTTTAAATTGATCGATTGTCTTGCCTACGACAACACCGTTAATGTCATATAGAATAGAGTCCGCCTTCACTTGAGGGTTTTTAACAATATTAATAAATGCTGTCTTCTCGACATAAGCAACAAGGCCAAGAGGGTGCCATGTTCTTTCGGTTATGTACGGTGGCAACAGGTCGATCACTGCTCCATCGTTTAGGGTCAAAAGTATTTTGCCCTCTGGCTTCTCTCTTAAATTAGCGGGTCCCTTTACAATCTCAGCAAATGCATATGAAGCCTGAAAAAGAGAAGTAAGTACAAGTAACAGAAAGATTATTTGAGATATACTACGCCTGTTTCTGTAAGTGCAAGTCATCGTGCTATTCCTTTTGAAGACTAACAAGATATTAATTCTCCCGGAGACAGTAGCATAAATTCATTCGATGGTCAAATAATATGCGCCAGCAAAACCACGTATCTCACTGAATAAACTGGTATCACGCAATTTGGATAACATTCACTTTCTGTAATATCCAGGAATAGAAAAATAATATTCCAAAACGGAATATTCAATTTAAGGAGGTCCTCATGGAACCTATTCCTGGCTGCATTCTTGAGCGTTTTGATTCACTTTTGAACAAGAAGTCTGTCCCATTCGAAGCTCGCGATGACTACCGGAAGTGGCTTCGTTACTATCTTGATTTTCGATCTAAGTACACCCTGCCCGACAATCGGTCGGAACAGGTGCGTTTGTTCATTGAGAAGATGCGTTCAAAAGGTCAGTCCGGGAAGAGTCTAAACCAGGCGGCTCACGCCCTTTCCTTGTTCTTCTCGCTCCAGGAAACCTGCAGAAGTGCGCCGACTCAGATGCGGATCGGCGATGAGGCATCGTCACATTCCCAGGTATTGACCGAGGACCGCGGCAAACCACTGAATTCAACGTCCGAGGCTGAGGCGCCGGCCCGACGTCGCGGAAGAAAATATAACGAGTGGTGGTCGATGGAGAAAACGGTTTCCGCGGAGTGGGATGTGATCATCACCGGCACGCTCGTCGGCGAAATACAAACGCGGCATTACTCCCGAAGAACCTTGAAGGCATACGCAGACTGGTCCCGCAAATTTCAGCTCTATCTCAAGCACAAGCCTCCGGCGGATCTTTCCGCCGAAGACGTTAAAGCCTACCTCACCTATCTCGCCGTCAACCGCAAGGTCTCTGCATCTACCCAAAATCAGGCGTTTAATTCTCTCTTGTTCCTGTTCCGACACATTCTCAAGAAGGACTTTGGCGACCAGAGGGACGTGCCTCGCGCTAAGAGGTCCAGCTATATTCCCGTTGTCCTCACAAGGCAGGAGGTGGACGCGGTTTTGCAGCATCTCGCTCATCCGTACACTCTTATCGTAAAGCTCTTGTACGGCTGCGGACTGCGCTTGTTCGAGTGTCTCAAACTGCGGGTGCAGAACTTCAACTTCGACGCGGGTATACTGACGGTCATGGATGGAAAGGGAAAGAAGGCACGTACGGTTCCGATCCCTCGATCGATCGAACAAGAACTGCTGGAGCAGATCGCGCGGGTCAAGGCCATACATGAGGGGGACCTGCTGTCAGGCTATGCGGGTGTAGTGCTCGACGATGCGCTGGACAGAAAATATCGGAATGCGGCGAAAGATATCATCTGGCAGTGGTTATTCCCGCAGCAGAGCTTGACCTTCATTCTGGAGGCAAATGAAAAGAGGCGTTTCCACCTGAACGACAGCGATGTACAGGAGCCGCTTCATCAGGCGGTACGAAAAGCCGGTATCACCAAACGCGTCACCTCCCACACCTTCCGTCATTCCTTCGCCACACACCTGCTCCAGGCGAACTACGACATCCGAACCATCCAGACGCTCCTGGGCCATAGCGACGTCAGGACCACGATGATCTACACGCACTGCGTGCCGAGCAGGACACTCAAGGAGCTGAAGAGCCCGCTGGATTTCTAGGGAAAGATTTCGGTAGGGGAATACCTGGTATCGCTACGACCGGGATTGCGCTTTGCCTGCCAGGAAGGCCTTCTTGTTGATCTCGAGCAGTTTCTTGGGCACCGAATTCACGATCGCCTGGTCCACGATCTTCTCGTCGATCGGCAGGGACTTGAGCATGGCTCCGACGAGCACCAGGTTCACTGCCCGCTTCTCGCCCACACCCACGGCCAGTTCCGTGGCGTCGAAAGCATGAACCTTTGCCGCGTGCTTCCTGATCGTCTCATTGATGTCAGCGGGATATGCCTCTTTGCCGATGGACACGCCGATGGTGCCGATGGTCCGGGTGTTGTAGATCACCATGCCGGTGTCCCGCAGAAAATGCAGGTACCGCGCGGTCTCGAGCGGCTCGAACCCGACCAGCAGGTCTGCCTCGCCCTCGGCGACAATGGGCGAGAACACCTTCTGCCCGATCCGCACCTGGGACAGCACGCTGCCCCCGCGCTGGGCCATGCCGTGCACCTCGCTCTGCTTCACGTCGAGCCCGGCCAGGAGCGCGGCCTCGGCAATGATCTTGCTGGTCAGCAGCACGCCCTGCCCGCCGACGCCTGCGATGAGAATGTTGAGTACGTTCACGTTATACCTCGGAAAGAAGATCAGTTCATTGGCCACGGAAGATTCGGAAAATGCATCTGCCAAAATGTAAAGACGGTGTTCTTATCCTGCTTCTTCAGAATTCTTATCCGCATTTTCCGTGGCAAAGGTTTTCTTAATAGTTGTCTTACTTCGCCACAACAAGCGACTTCGTGGCGCAGAGCTGCGCGCAGATGCCGCAGCCGTTGCAGAGCAGCGCATCCACTGCCGCGTACCCCTTCTTGCCCTCGGGCACAAAGGACAGCGCGATGCAGCCGGCCTTCAGACAGGCCTTGCAGCCCACGCAGGTGGCGCGGTCCACGGTGTAGGGTTTTGACGACACGCGGTAGCGCAGCACACAGGGCTGGTTCGAGACCAGGACCGAAGGCCCGGGCGTTGCCAGCTCCTCTTTGATGATCTTTTCCAGGTCCTTCAGGTTGTACGCGTCGATCTCCCGCACAGCCCGGGCGCCGATCACCTTGCAGAGCTTCTCGATGGAGAGCTTCGGCGCTTCAGCGCCGCCGGCTCTCCTGCCCGTGCCCGGATGCTCCTGGCCTCCGGTCATGCCCGTGGTGTCGTTGTTCATCACCACCACCAGCGCGTCCCCGCCGTTGTAGACCATGTCAATGAGCCCGGTGATGCCGGAATGCATGAACGTGGAGTCGCCGATCACGGCCACGGGCTTCTGATGTTCCCCGCCCTTGATCGCCAGGCCCCGGGAAATGCCGTGGGCCGCGGAAATGCTGGCGCCCATGCAGATGCAGGTGTTCATGGAACCGAAGGGCGGAAGCGCTCCAAGGGTGTAGCATCCGATGTCCCCGGAAACGTAGGGTTTGAGCTTGGCAAGAATGGTGTAGAGTCCGCGGTGGGAGCAGCCCGGACAGAAGGTCGGCGGCCGCATGATGAGGCCCGGTACCGGCGCCTTGCAGGTGAGCGGGGTCCCGGTCACGGCATCGCGGATCAGGCGGGAGGTAAGCTCCCCGCAGGGCGGGAACGCTGCCTTGCCGAAATGCACAACCAGCCCCATGGCCTTCACCTGCTCCTCGATGAACCCGTCCAGCTCCTCCACGATCGCGAGCTTCCTGACCGATGCGGCAAAGGCGCGGATCTTCTTCTCCGGCAGGGGATAGGTCATGCCGAGCTTCAACACCGGCGCGTCAGGGAAGGCCTCGCGAACGTACTGATAGGCCACGCCATTGGCGATGAAACCGAGCTCGCCGGTCCCCTTGATCTCCTGGTTCAGCAGCGTTGTGTCGGCAAATTCCCTCAGCTTGATAAGCCGTTCTTCCACAATAAGATGCCGCTTCTTGGCATTGCCCGGCAGCATGACGTACTTGGGCACATCGCGGGCAAGGTCCCGGTCCTTGACGATCACGGGGTCCGCGGTCTCCACAACGCTCTTGCAGTGGGAAACTCGCGTGGTGGTGCGCAGGATCACCGGCGTGTCAAAGGCCTCGGAAAGCTCGAATGCCTGGCGCAGGAACTCCTTTGCCTCGCCCGAATCCGCGGGCTCCACGCAGGGGATCTTTGCCATGCGGCTGTAGTGGCGCGTGTCCTGCTCGTTCTGGGAGCTGAACATGCCCGGATCATCGGCAACCATCAGCACGAGCCCCGCGTTCACGCCGGTGTAGGTCACGGTCATGAGCGGGTCGGCTGCCACGTTCACGCCCACATGCTTCATGCAGGCCATTGACCGGACGCCGGCGAGCGACCCGCCGATGGCGACCTCCATGGCCACCTTCTCGTTGGTGGACCACTCGGCGTGGATGCCCTTTTCCTTTGACAGGATCTCGAGCACCTCGGTGCTCGGCGTGCCCGGATAGGCGGCCGCCACCTTGCCGCCCGCTTCGATGAAGCCCCGGGCGATCGCTTCGTTGCCGGAAAGGATTGCTTTTTTCAAATCAACCACCTCAAAATATTTATCGCGCGGAGGCGCAGAGCTCGCAGAGAAGTCAACAGATACGACAAAATCATTTTCTCGCGCAAAGCCGCAAAGTCGCCAAGAAAGTCAAAGACATGAATATTTGGTCTTGCTGCAAAACAAAATGCCGGGCTAAAAGAATCGGTTCCAATGCGTCAGGATTTCATAAAATAATCATTCTCTGGTTTTCTCTGCGCCTCTGCGTCTCTGCGCGAGACAGCCTTTTCACTTCGCTTTCTCCCCGTATCAGCAGTTATTTCGGCCTATTATCAATGACGCGCTTCGCTTTTCCTTCGCTCCGCTGCACCGAGCCCGGCGGCGCCAGGGTGATGTCCGTGGTCACGCCGATGATGTCCTTGATGTTCTTCTGGATCTCGTGCTTGATCCTGATCAGCGCTTCCTCTTCCTGGGCGAATGCCTTGAGGTCCGTGGTCAGCACCTTGGCGGCCGTCTGGTCCATCACGTCCTGGGTGACCTCGACCTTCACGTTCATCTCGTCCATGCGGCCCTTGCGGCTCACTTCGATGATGTAGTGGGGCGCGACCTCCTTGGACCGGAGCAGCACGGACTCGACCTGCGACGGGAACACGTTCACGCCGCGGATGATCAGCATGTCGTCTGCCCGGCCGCGGATGCGCCTCATGCGCACCGTGGTCCTGCCGCACTTGCACTTCTCGGGATTGAGGCTCGTGATGTCGCCGGTGCGGTACCGGATGAGCGGCATGGCTTCCCGCGACATGCTCGTGATCACCAGCTCACCCTCCTTGCCGTAGGGAAGCTGCTCGCCCGTGGCGGGATCGATGATCTCAGGAAGGAAATGGTCCTCGTTGAAATGAAGCCCGTCCTGGGCCTCGACGCATTCCGAGGAAACGCCCGGGCCGATGATCTCCGACAGGCCGTAGATGTCGATGGCCTTGAGCCTGAGCCGTTCCTCGATCTCGCGCCGCATCTCCTCGGTCCAGGGCTCGGCGCCGAAGAGGCCCACGCGCAGCTTGATGGTGTCGAAATTGATCTTCATCTCGCACATGACGTCGTAGATGTAGAGCGCGAAGGAGGGCGTGCAGGTGAGCACCGTACTGCCGAAGTCCTGGAGCAGCATGATCTGCTTCTGCGTGTTCCCGCCGGAGATGGGGATCACCGCAGCGCCCACGCGTTCGGCGCCGTAGTGCGCGCCCAGGCCGCCGGTGAACAGGCCGTAGCCATAGGCGTTCTGGACCACGTCCTTGTTCGTTGCGCCTGCGCAGGTGAACGTGCGCGCCATGACCTCGGCCCAGAGGTTGATGTCGTTCCGGTTGTAGGCGACCACCGTGGGCTTGCCCGTGGTGCCCGAGGATGCGTGGATGCGTACGATATCGTCAAGGGATTCGGCGAAAAGGCCGTAGGGATAGTTCTCCCGAAGATCGGACTTCCTGGTAAATGGAAGCCTGACCACGTCCTGGATCGTCTTGATATCTCCGGGCTTCACGCCCTTCTCATCGAACTTCTTCGTGTAGAAAGGTACGCGCGAATAGACGCGATCGCAGACCTTCTGAAGGCGTTCGTTCTGGATCTTGGACATATCTTGACGGGACAGGGTTTCTTCTGTGTTCCAGGCCATAGGAGGACTCCTTTGGAAGGGTTACAAAAGGTAGCGAATTATATACCATAAAATATGATCTATTTGCAAATAGATTGGCTTGCTGGGGACGAAAAAAGGGCCCCTTGCGGGGCCCCGGAAGGAGACTGCGTTATTTCTTCTTGTGGCAGTCCATGCACTTGTTCGCCTGGGGGCCGGCCTTCTTGGTCGTGTGGCAGCCGCCGCACATCTTGTGCGCCGCATCCTTGCCGCCGATCGCGAACTTCGCCGGCGGTTCCGTGGCGTGGCAGGCTTTGCAGGTTTCCCGTTCGCCATGCGCCTTGTGATTGAAGGTCACGTCGCCCATCTTCGCCTTCAGGGTCACCGTATCTGCTGCCAGTACCGGTGTTGCAAGCAATGCCAAAAGCCCGACAACAACAATGATCAACCTCATGCCTTCCTCCTCGACTGTGAAATATCCTGCCTGTGTCTGCAGGTGCGCTGTTCTTATGATCAGGATTTGCTGTTTCAGGGCAGAAGGGTAATAGATGTGACTGTACCAAAGAGGAATTCTATTCGCAATAGTCTGGCAAAAGAATGCGAAAATAATCGGAAAGATGCTGTTCAGGCTGGCGCAAAATTGCAGAAAGGCAGCAGGGATGTGCGAAATGGTGCGTATGCGAATAGATCAGGATGAATGAAATTTCACGATTATGCAATCTTTGACCCGGAATCAGGGTACGCAGTGCCATGGCCGGGATAGATGAAAACACTGGACATCACCTTGTCCGGCTGGTTAATATTGCCGACACCATTCTATCGTCGGCAAGGGTAAATCGCATGCGATCGTTCATTCCGTTCTTCATTTGCATCTTCCTCGTGCTCGCCTCCTGCGGCGGGAAAAGACCGCCTGCTCATCAGCCGGCCCCGTCGGGCGGCAAGCAGAAAGCCACGCAGCGGCCGTACACGGTCATGGGCAAGACCTACGAGCCGCTCAAGAGCCACGTGGGCTTCACCCAGGACGGCATCGGCAGCTGGTACGGAAAGGACTTCCACGGAAAGAAGACCAGCAACGGCGAGATCTACGACATGCACGGCCTTACGGCTGCGCACAAGACCCTTCCGCTCGGCGTGTTCGTGAGGGTGAAGAACAAGGACAACGGCAGCGAGATCGTGGTGCGGGTGAACGACCGGGGGCCTTTTGTGAAGAACCGGGTGATCGATCTGTCCTACGCCGCCGCTCGGAAGCTCGGCTACGACACTGTCGGCACTGCGCCGGTCCGGATCGAGGCGCTGGGGTATAAGGCGAAAAGCTCGTCCGGCGAGGATTTCTATAATGAACCGGAAAGCTATGACAGCGGGAACTATTCGGTGCAGGTGGGATCGTTCCGGGAATACGGCAATGCGAAGCGGCTGTCCGACGACCTGAAGAACCTTTTCGGCCATTCAGAGATACGGTCCGCGACCGTGAACGGCGACCTCTATTACCGCGTGCACGCGGGCAAATACACGTCGCTCAAGGCCGCGGAGGAGGCCGAGAGAAAGTTCATTGACCACGGCTATCCCGGCAGTTTCACGGTGTCGCTGGATTAAGACAATTTCGGCGGTGCGTTTTTCACGCACCGCCGTCTCGTTTCGCCGGTATCCTAGCCCTTACCCCTTCAGCCCCTCTTTGGCTTCTTAATCCTGCTACTTAAACATCCCGTGGCACCTGACGCAGCCGTCTAGCAGCCCCTTGGTGATCGTCAGCATTTTCTGCTGATCGTTCTTCTTCGCGGCCGCGGCGAGATTTTCGAGCTCTCCGTGGAATTCCTTGTCCATTTTCACGAATGTTTCCAGCTTGTCCGCGTTCTTCGTGAGCTTCACCGTGCCGTGGTGCACTCCCTCGTGGGTCTTTTCCATGGTCCCGTGCATGGAGTGGAGCGCGTGATAGACACGCTGACCGTCGCCCAATGAAACCGCCGAGACCACATCGCGGAACACCCCGTCCAGGATCTGCATTTCCTCGATCAGCGGATTGCCGCCGCCCTTTGACGCCGCCGGCGCTCCGTGACCGTGTGTGCTCTTGTGCTCTTTGCTCTCCTGTTTGTGCTCCGCGTCATGATCATGCCCGGCTCCTGCGCTTAGGGCGAAAAGGAACAGCCCCGCGCAGAGCAGCGCAAATACCCTGATACTGCCTCTTGTCTCGAACATCAGCATACCCTCCTTGGTGATCGGTCATTTGCATCTGCAGCATGATAAGAGATAACCAGCCGACCCTGTATGACGTATATCATAATATTCAATCTCTCATAACTCTTCGTGAATAGTGTTCGCGGAAAAGAGCGCCTTGAATCACGGGAAGGAAAGATGCCTCCCAGGCGCCGGAAACCTATGATCAAGGGAATTTTACGGTCCTGGCGGCTTCGTTTAAGGACCTGCAGAGCGCGGACCGGCTCGCCGAGCAAGCTCAAGAAGCTATTCGGCCAGACAGCTGAAAAGAAGTTCGGTAAGCATGGCTGTCCCCGGTGCTTTGTCCTCTCCCGGGATTGATCGCAGGGTTCACCGGCGATAAGCGCTTACACCAGGTAATCCACCGCCACCCGGCTCTCCCGCACCTTGCCCACGAACTCGGCGATCTTCATGTGCTCAGGATGCTTCGCGTACGCGCCCAGGTCGGCCTCGTTCGCGAACTCGGAATAGATCGCCACGTCGTACGCGGCTTCGCCGGGGATGCAGTTGATGCCGACCTCAAGATGCCTGATCTGGGGTATCCTGCTTTTCAGCGCTTCCAGATCGGCCTTGATCTTCCTGGCGTTCGTTTCCTTGTCCGCGCCTTCGGCTGAGGGCTTCAGTTTGAACAGAACAATGTGCTTCAGCATGATGTGCTCCTTGATCGAGATGAATTGTAAACGTCTGGCAGAGGGACATCGTGACAGGCGTTGAGCAGGCGGGCGAGGTATCAGGGTCAAGGCCGGGAATGAGCCGGCTGGTTCAAGGGGTCGTCACGATCTTCGGTGCTTGGGGTCTTCTTGACGCATCGGCGAGCATCACACCTCCAGCACGTCCGACACGGCATACCTGCTCGCCACGCCCACGGCAGGTGAAGAGCCGCATACCTCCTGAAATGTCCGGAGCGCCACTTCCGGACTGTTGTTCTGCTCCGACAGATGGCCGAGCCGCGCCCAGGAAAGCCTGCTGCCGAATGCCGGACCGAGCAGTTCCGCGGCCTCGCGGTTCGAAATGTGGCCGCGGGGCCCCTTGATCCGCTGCTTGAGGTACTTGGGATAGGGACCGTTGGCCAGCATGTGGGGATCGTAGTTGCTTTCGAGCAGCACCGCGTCGCAGGAAGCAATGAGCCTGCCCAGGTCGCTGAACACATGCCCCAGGTCGGTCATGATGCCGAGCCGCCTGCTGCCGTTGTCGACAATGAAGATCACCCCATCTTCGCCGTCATGCGGCGTCGGTACCGTATGGACCGCGACAGTTCCGAACCGGAGCGCGGACCCGGAGCGGAAGTGCTGGATCTCCTTCAGCACGCCGAGATTGCATCTGCCCTGGGCGGCAGAAAGGGTGCGCGGCGTTACGAACAGCGGGATCCCGTACTTGCGCTGGAATATGCCCGCGGACCGGATATGATCGCCGTGGTCGTGGGACACGATGACGGCCTGGACCTTGCGGATGTCCCTTCCGTGGTGCGCCAGCCGCTCCTCGGCCGCGGAGCCGCTGATCCCCGCGTCAAAGAGCAGCCGAACGTCGCCGGACTCGACATAAATGCAGTTGCCGTTGCTTCCCGACTGAAGTGAGATCATCCGCATGGACCCTGCATTCCTTTCCCGTACAGCGCGCAACTGCTCCTACTGTAACTCCGCGGTGCCTGCTTGGCAACTGGAATCAGTCTTTTCGTGACCTCGGCAAGCGACTATGCTATACTCCTCTGAGGAGTCGGCAAGGCCATGGTTCTGAACATTCACGCGATTCTCGGGTATCCGCTGGTCTTTATTGCCGGACTGGAATTCCTGCTCGGCCTCATCCTGCTGCAGCAGAACCCGCGCAGGCGGCCGAGCATCGGAACGGTCGCCGTCCTGGCGTACTTTTCCTCCGCCTTCTCGCTCTGCACCGGCGTCATGTATATTCAGGCGTCGACCGGCGCATCCTATGACCTGTTCGCCCGCCTCAACTGGATCGGCTGGTTCACGCTCGTCCCGGCGCTGCAGTTCCTCTACTATCTTCAGGACGAGTCCGGCCGCGCCGCGCCGCGCATCGGGTGGGCCCTGTACCCGGTCTGGACGGTCGCGCTCCTGCTGAGCGTTTTCTCCGATCTCATCGTCACCAGGCAGTACACGCTGACCCCGTTCCGGAACGTGCCCGGACCGCTCGACCAGCCGTTCCGCCTCTTCGGGGCGCTGCTCACGGCCTGGCTCATCGTGAAGATCGTCCATCTGCGCAGGAGGTCGTCGGGCCCGCTCCGGAAGGAGCTTACGTACTACTTCGCCGGCGTGCTCATCTTCGGCGGCGGCGCCGGCCTGACCGCGGGGCTGCTCCAGCAGTTCGGCGGCTTCGGCTTTGAACCCGGCCTCAGCTCGTACTTCAGCCTGCCCTGGGTCCTCCTGACCTTCTATGCCATTGCGCGCTACCAGCTCTTCGATGCCCGCCTGATCCTGTCGCGGACCATCACGGCGCTGACGATCCTCATCGTGCTGTCGCTGATCCAGGCCGGGCTGTTCCTCCTGCTGGCGGGTTCGCTCGGACCGGTCCTGACCGTTTTCGCGACCCTTTCGCTGCTCGGTCTCCTGCTCTTCGCCACGCCGTTCCGCGGGTTCGTTGAGCGCTGGGTCGACACCTTGATCACGCAGGACAGCGGCCACCATCGTGAGATGCTCCGCACATCGGCGCGTTCGCTCGCTTTGATCCTGCATCTTGACGAACTTCTGGATTCCCTCATATCCTCGCTCCGCAGGGGACTGGGCGTGGAGCGGATCGGGATCTACCTTCGCCGGTCCGGCGGCCCCTTCCTGCTGCAGCGGGCGGTCCCCTCCCCGGCCCCTGCCGGCGAGGCGCTCCCGGACGACCTGGCCCGACGCATCGTCGGCGATCATATGCCGATCATCCGCCGCGTTGAGGAACAGCTTACGCCCGATGAGTCAGCCCTGCGCAGCCTTGCGGCCATGGAGCCTGCAGGCATGGAAGTGGTCCTTCCGCTGTTGAACCGGGGCGAGATCATCGGCGTGCTGACCGTGGGCCCGCGGACCGGCGCGCTCTACACCCAGAGCGACATCATTGTGCTGGAAACGCTGGCCGGTCATGCCGCGGCAGCGCTCGCGAACGCCATCCTCTTTGAGGAGACCATGAGCATCAAGGAGTCGCTCCGCCGGAGCGAGGAGCTGTTCCGCACGCTTACGGAGACCGCGCCCGGGGCCATTATCATCCACCAGTGGGGCGTGATCAAGTACGCCAATCCGGCGGCGGAACGGCTCTTCGCACGCGAACGCGGCGACCTGGTGTCGTTCCCGTTCCTGCAGCTCATACACCCTGATGACCGCGGCCTCCTGCCGGACCCGGTCCAGCCGCTCGCGGAAAGCGCTTCCGCGCCCGCGGAATTCCGCGTGCTGAGGAGCACCGGCGAATCGCGCTGGGTCATCGCCTCGGCCAGCCCCGTCACCTATCAGACCGGTCAGGCGGTCATCGCGACGTTGCTCGATACCACGGACCGCAAGAACCTCGAGAGCAAAGTGCGCTACATGCAGAAAATGGAGGCCATCGGAAAACTGTCCGGCGGCGTTGCCCATGACTTCAATAATATCCTGAGCACCATCGTCGGCCAGAGCAACCTGATCCAGATGAGCCTGCCGCCGGACAGCGACCTGGGCAGGCACGCCGAGCGGATCCTTGAAGCGACGGAGCGCGCCGCTGCGTTGACCCAGCGGCTCCTCACCTTCGGCGCACGCAAGGACGCGCAGCTCAGGCCGTGCAGTCTGTCCGCCCTTGTCGCGAACCAGGAGGGGTTCATACATTCATCCCTGCCGGGTACGGTCAGGATCGCGGTCCCGAAACTGACGGCCCTGCTGCCGGTCATGGCGGACAGAGGCCAGATCGAGCGCGTGATCATGAACCTTGCCGTCAATGCACGCGACGCGATGCCCGACGGCGGCGAGATCACGCTCGACGCGGGTGAGCAGGAACTCGACGACCGGTTCCGGCAGGAACACGGCTTCGGAAAACCGGGGCGCTATGCCTGGTTCTCTGTACGCGACAACGGGACGGGCATGGAGGATTCGGTACGGCAGCGGATCTTCGAACCCTTCTTTACTACCAAGAGCGCGGGCAAAGGCACGGGCTTCGGCCTGTCCATTGTCTACGATATCGTGAAGGAGCACCATGGCTATATAACCGTTTCCAGCAGCCCGGGAAAGGGCTCGCTCTTCACGGTCTATCTTCCTCTTGCCGAGACGCAGGTCGACGGCGCGCTTCGCAGCGCCCGCTCCCTGGAGTCGGCGTCCGGCCTTGTCCTGCTTGCCGATGATGACGATGAATCCCGGCGCCATTTCCGCTCGGTCCTGGAAGGGCACGGTTTTGTCGTTGTCGAAGCCCGGAACGGCGAGGAAGCGCTCCAGCTGTTCACCCAGCGCAGGAACGACGTCCGCCTGGTCATCTCGGATATCGTGATGCCGAGAATGAACGGCCGGGAACTGTTCCATGCCCTGCGCGCGCAGCGTCCGGCCCTGGGTTTCCTGTTCATCAGCGGCTACAGTGAAGATGTGCTGCTGAGGAACGGGCTGCTTGACCGGGGGCAGCATTTTCTTCCCAAGCCTGCCATGCCCGGGGATATCATCGCCATGACCCGTCTGGTCCTGGGTCTGTAGCAACCGCGCCCGGCCATCCCTGTTACATATGCGAATGTCGCCCGGAGACATGAGATTCCGTGCTCTCATGCACGCAGGCCAGTGTTTATCTTGCTGTAAGATGATCAGGAGCCTGTGCTCTTTTTACCTCACCTGTGTCAAATAGGACAGGTACTCGGCACCATCTTCCCTGAACCTGTAGCCATCCAATCAACCTCAAGAGCCGCCTGCGTTTCTTTCTCCCTGCACCGATTAAGGACCCGGAAAAACGCATGTCATTGATAAGTCTGGTTCATTCAACGCATGCAGGTTGGTGACCTACGAGCTGCGCTCTTCGTACCATGACCCGGATGGATCATAGAGGCACAACATCTTTAACCGCTGCCTTCTGGCATTACCCTTGCTTATAAGGAAGGAGAGATCTCGGAAAAGGAGGATATGATGATGAACCTTAACTTCGCGCCCAAAAGGGATGAGATGGACCGGGAGATAGAGCATTGTGTTGCGCTCAACAGGCTGGACACGCTCAACAGCATCTGCAACAGCTGCCTGAACCAGCGGGTCAAGACCGCGATCCTGTCGTCCTGCCGGACCTGCACGATCCAGGCGGGAAAAGAAACGATCCTGAAGCGGATCCACTAGGAAAGAACCTGTCGGAGAAATTATCCGCCTGGCCAGGCTGAAAAGTGTTAAGATTCCCCTTGCCTGCGGCTCCGTGCCGCGGGGATCTTGCTTTGCGGGAACACCGGCATTCTTTGCGACCATCCATTCACATCCGCGATCTGCTGATAGATCCGCCTCTTCTGCTGGCCCCCATGGCCGGCGTTACCCACAGCGCTCTCAGGCAGATCCTGATCAGCTTCGGCGGCGTCGGCCTTTTATCCACGGAAATGCTTTCATCAAGGAAACTGCCAACGGAAAGTCCGCGATTCTCGCCCTTCCTGATCAGAACCGCTATCGAGAAACCGCTTTCCTACCAGCTATTGATATCCGCTGATGACGAGATGGACAGAGCGATCGACGCCCTGCACAGGCTGCGGGCCGATGCCATTGATCTGAACATGGGATGTCCCGCGCCCTCGGTCGGCAGGAGCGGTGCGGGCATCCGGCTGATGGAACGACCCGGTGATGTCCGCGTCATGGTGAGCAAAGCACGCAGACTGACGCAGCTCCCCCTGACCGCGAAGATCCGGATCGGCATCGACCTGGACGAGCAGAAGCTCGTGGACTTTTGCCGCATGCTTCAGGACGAGGGTATCGACCTGCTTTCGGTCCACGCCCGGCTGAAGCACGAGTCCTTTGCGCGCAGTCCGAGATGGGAGACCATCGCTGCGGTGAAGAAGCGGCTCTCCATTCCGGTGATCGCCAACGGCGGCATCTTCACCGTCGATGACGCTCGCAAATGTCTTGAACTGTCGGAAGCGGACGGCCTGATGCTCGGCCGCGGAGCAGTGATCCGGCCCTGGCTCTTTGCAGACATCGCCCGCGAGGTCTTCGGTAAAGACCTGCCGCGGACCGAGGCAGATCTGCCAAGGATGTACAATGACTTCATTGACAAGCTTGTGGGGCTGTACCGCCCGGAATACCGGCTCGGCAGACTAAAGGAGTTCACCCACTATTTCGCCAAGAACTACCAATTCGGCCATCACCTGGCGTCGCGGGTGCAGTCCTGTGAAAGCGTGGAAGCGGCGCGGGAGCGGGCCGGGGAGTTCTTCCGGACGAGCACCTAAGGAGCAGGCGGCCTGCAGCCAGTAGCCGGGAGTCTGTGGCTGGGAAAGAAAGGGGAGCGGCCCTGCGCCTGCGTGGGAGCCAGAGCTTTTGTTTCAACAGCTCGGCATCGACCTTGCGCATCACCTGCGAAGACACCAGCAGACCCTCGTCGAACTCCGTAACAGGCAGGACGTCGCAGGAATGCGGTGCGGTGTCGGGTTCGGCCGTGGGAGCGGTCAAACTCCCACGATGAAAACGGGACAGGGGGCCTGCTGGATCACCTTTTCAATGACATGGTCTCCCAGGAGCCGTTCATACCAGCTCTTCTTCTGCTTCGCGCCGAGAATGATCAGGTCGCACCGCTCCTCGGCCGCAACGTCCACGATGGTCCGCGGAACGTCTCCCTCTTCCAGCCGGGTCTTGATCAGCGCCCCTTCTGCCTTTGCTGCCGCCGCGATGCCCGACAGGGCCTGCTCCGCTCCGCTGTCGAGCACATCGCCGATGTTCTTGATGCCCGTAAGGTTCAGGTCCCCGTCGTAGGACGGGATCACCTTCAGCACCGTGACCCAGGTCTTCTCATCCTGCGCCAGTTCGATGCCCTTCTTCAGCACGTCCAGGGAACCGTTCACCGCCACCAGTACTTTTCTATAGCCTCGCATGATTTCGCTCCAATTCCTTGACATCAATTTCTTTAGACACTGAGGACACAGAAGATACTGTGAATACGTCTACGATTTTCTTCCGGTCCTTTCCGCCTTGATCGGAGCCGTTATCCGCCTCTGACCTGTCAAGGACCTTGGCGTTTCAGTGTCCTCAGTGTCGAAAATGCTTTCTCTCTTACTTCACCACCAGGATCGGGCAGTTGGCATGGCTGATCACCCGGTTCGTGGTGCTGCCCATGATCGCCTTGCTCATGCCCTTCCAGCCATAGGTGCCCATGGCGATAAGGTCGTTCTCCAGCTTGGCGGCCGTTGCCGCGATCTCATCGGATGCGTGTCCTTCCCGGATCGCGGTCGCCACCGTGATGCCCATTCCTGCGGCCATGTCCTTCGCCTGCTGGACCACCTTTTCCGCTTCCAACATGAGGCTCTTCTTGATCGACTCGGAGCGGTAGAATTCCATCATCTCCTCGTACCGCGGGATCACATAGAGCACCGTGACCTTCGTTCCTTCCGCCTTTGCCATCTCCAGCGCCCGGGTCATTGCCTTTTTGCTGAACTCGGACCCGTCGAACGGCACGAGCAGCGATGTGTAGCTCCCTGTGCATTCAGCACAGGGCCGTTTTACGACCAGCACGTCGCAGGGCGCCGAGAGGATCACCTCGGAGGTGACGCTGCCCATGAGCAGACGGTTCAGGCCTTTTCTGCCGTAGGTGCCGAGCGCGATCAGGTCCGCTTTCTTGCCCTGGGCGATGTCCGCGAGCACGGCCGCAGGCTCGCCTTCGCATACAAAGGACTCGACGCTGCCGTTCAGCCCGAACCGCGCGTTCAGGTCCTTCTTGGCCTGCAAACAGACATGGGTTCCCGCTTCAAAGCGTTTTTCCATCTGCGACGGCAGGATCGCGAACTCCTCCTGGTCGAAATAGACCGCGTGGACCAGGAAGAGCTTGCCGTTCTTGTTCTTGACCCGGAGCGAGGCTTCCTTGAGCGCCGCCTTGCTCGACTCCGACTCGTCGTATCCTACTACGATGGTGTTGTACATTAGTGCGCGCCTCCTCCCTTGCGGAAGATCAGGCCGACGCCGAACCCCGCGCTGAGCGCGATGCCGATCGAGAGAAAGCCGTATACCGCCGCGCTTTCCTTTGCCATCGCGGCCAGCGTCTTGACCATGCCGACCTGCTCGACCTTCACGTGCGACTCGGCCTGCTCCACGACCTTGCCGTCCTTGACCGCGTAAACACTGACGGTGTAGTCGCCCGGCGCGGCCTGGTAGGGCCACTGGGTCATGATGTAGTACTCCTGATGGCCGTCGGCAAGCGCGGTCGTCTCGATCCTGCTGTCCCCGGCGCTGTAAAGGTGCTGTGCCTCCTTGAACTTCACGAACTCGCCAAACCACTTGGACCGGTCCTCAGCCGTCTTCACCGGCTCAATGACAACGTGCTTCTCCAGGGCGGCGTATCCCAGGGAATATTTTTCCCGTTCAGCCGGGGTCACGATGTCTTCGATCTTCTTGGTGCCCCAGATCTCGTACAGGTTCGGCGTGTCTTCAAAGGACAATGTGCCGACGTTCATCCAGAGCAGTCCCGCGACCTTGCCCTTCTGTTTCAGGACCTGATGGCCCTCGGGCGAGGTGATCTTGATCACCAGGTCCCTGCCCGGATCGGAGAGACCTTTCACGCCGACCGTGCTGCCGTGGTAGAAGAAGTCAATGGTGATGTGGTCGTGGTTCGCCTTCGCCGTCAGCATTGCTGAAGCGTTGCCGGCAAACCCGAACAGGATGATCAACGCTGTGATAATTACCGTTCTCAATCCGCAATCCGCAATCCGCAATCCGCAATTCATGATTAATGTCCTCCTGCCTGGGATACGAGCAGCGCCGGTGTCATGGTCAGCTCGAAGATGATCTTCACGGTCACGATCAGCACGATGCTTGCCAGCAAGACCTTGAGTTGTTCGCCTTTCAGCTTCCGTCCAAAGACCGTTCCGATCTGGGCGCCGACGGTGGAGCCCAGGAGCAGCAGCACCGCCAGCAGGAAATCCACGCTGTGATTGGTATAGGCCTGCAGGAAAGTAACTTCGATGCACGTAAAGAGGATCTGGAAGAGGCTCGTGCCGACCACCACATGCATGGGCATGCGCAGCATATAGACCATCACCGGGACCATCAGGAAGCCGCCGCCCACGCCCATGATCGCCGCCAGGATGCCGACAAAGCCGCCGAGCACCACGGGCACAAGGGCCGAGTGCGTGACGCCGGACTTCTCGAACCTGGTCTGGAGCGGCAGCGATGCCAGGAACCGGCCCACAGGAGACTCTTTCTGCTCCCTGGTATCAACGGCTGCGGCGTCCTTCTTTTTCCGGAGGCTCTGTATGCTCTCGATGAACATGTACACGCCCACGATGCCGAGCATCAGCACGTAGGTCATCTTGATCACGAAATCGGCGTTGCCCATGGCATGGAGCAGCTTGATCGCCTGCACGCCGATGATGCCGCCAAGGAACCCGCCGATGAGCAGATAGAGGCCCATCTTGAAGTCCACATTGCCGACCTTCCAGTGGGCGTAAGTGCCCGAAGTGGACGCGGCAACGATCTGGTTCGAATCCGTTGCAGCCGCGACTGTGGACGGGATGCCGAACATGATGAGCAGCGGTGTCAGCAGAAAGCCGCCGCCCACACCGAAGAGGCCGGACAACAGTCCGACGGCCAGGCCCAGGCCGACGGGAACGAGAATATTGATGCTGGTAAGTGCTACGGGTAAGTACAGATACATCGTGAAAGCTCCTTTTCAGTGAATTTGATCATGTGGTGACTGGACATTCTTTGTTGATGGAATACCGGTGCAGGACGTTTCTCCGCGTCTCCCCGTCCCCGTTTCTCCGCGTCGGAATTCTAGAATCCCGCTGACGGTACATAGCGCATGGGCGCGCCTTTCTGCGCCCGTGCTTCCCGTGCGGCGCGCACCGACTGCCTGGTCATGGTCACGATCGGCCGCGACGCGCTCCTTACCAGGCGATTGAGGTCCTTGGTCGTAAGCGCTTCGCTCTCGGTCACCGCGGGGCTCAGCACCACCTTGTCGATGCTCTGATTGCCCTTCAGGAATGTACGGATCCCGCTGATGAGGTCCCTTTCCATGTTCTGGACCTCGAGCCGGACGCCTGCCTTGCTCGATGCCACGATCATCTCGGTGATCTTCCTGTCGATCGAGCCCGGCTGCTCGCGGTCCTCTCCTGCCGCCAGCTGCAGAGCGGTCTGTTCTTCGCCTGCTTCGGCAAAGGCCACGCCTGCCATCAGGTCGTTCACCAGTTCGCTGGCCTTTCTTCCATTCCGCACCAGCAGCAGGACAATGTCCTCGGCCATTGCCTTGGCAAGCTCGATGGCATAGGAGATCCCTTCATCGATCTGCTCGTTGCGGTAGGTCACAAACAAAAGCTGTCTTGTGTTCATGGTCGCTCCTCCTTGATTCTTGAGACTTATAAGAGCAAGAGGGGTGCCAGAAGTTAAGTCGTTGATTGCTTGCGGTTTATCGATTCGAGGGGACGTGACGAGTGTTTCAGATATGAACGCACATGAACGGTCTGTGTTTCCGGGGATCTTCAGTAAGAAAGGGGTTGGTCTTTTTATCCGCTATTAACAGGCTCAAGATGCATTATGTGAACGCGGCCTATGGCGGAAATGGTGAATGTGATGGTGAGACAGGTTCTGTTTCATATTGGGACAGAAATGCTATTCCTCCTTTAAGATCCTCCATAAACTTGTGCGCGAGATGCCGAGGGCCTCGGCGGCCCTGGACCGGTTCTCCCCGAAGAATTCGACCACGCGCTCGGCATATTCCTTGTTCAGCTCCTCAATGGTCTTGATCTTGCCGGGCTGCACGGTCTCGATCTGGAAGACCTTCATGCTCTGCGGAAGGCTGGCGGGAGTAATGACAGAGGTCTTCTCGAGCATGATCGCCCGCTCGATGATGTTCTCCAATTCACGGACGTTCCCGGGAAAGCTGTAGGACCGCAGCACGTCCATGGCCTCCTGCTGGATCTCGGTGATCTTCTTGTTCGACTTGGGCAGGTGCTTCTGCAGGAAATATCTTGCAAGAGGCTCGATATCGTCCTTGCGCTCGCGCAGGGGAGGGATGGCGATCTCCATGACGTTCAGGCGGTAGTAGAGATCCTCGCGGAACTTGCCGCGGCTTATGGCGCTGCGCACATCCTGGTTCGTGGCGGCGATGAACCGCACGTCCACTATGATCGGCTTGGTCCCGCCCACGCGGAAGAACTCGCCCTCCTCGATCACCTTCAGCAGCTTTGCCTGGAGGTTCGGCGCCATTTCCGCGATCTCATCAAGGAAGAGCGTTCCCGTGTCCGCGATCTCGACCAGGCCCTGCTTGGTCCTGACCGCGCCGGTGAATGCGCCCCGTTCATGGCCGAAGAGCTCCGAGGCCAGCAATTCCTCGGTCAGGGTCGCGCAGTTGATCGCCAGGAACGGCCGCTCCTTGCGTCTGCTCGTGAAATGCACGATCCGGGCAAGCAGGCTCTTGCCCACGCCGGTCTCGCCGGTGAAGAAGATGTTGCTCTCCGATTCCCTGATGCCCTCGATGGTGTCGAGGATCTCCCGCATGGGCTTGCTCTTGGCGATGATCGAAACCTGGCGGTCCATGCCGAGATAGGTCTTGAGCGCAAGGTTCTCGCGCATGAGCCCCCTGCGCTCGCGGAGCTTGTTCACCTTCAGGATCAGCTCGTCCAGGTCAAAAGGTTTGGTCACGTACTCCACAGCGCCCTTTTTCATCGCGTCCACCGCGGACCCGATGCTGCCGAACCCCGTGATGATCACCACGTCGGTCTCGGGCGAAAGCTCCTTGACCCGGTCCAGAAGCTCGATGCCCGTTAATCCCGGCATCTTGATGTCCGCGATCAGGAGGTCATACACATCATTCTCGATCTTGCGCAGCGCGTCGAGACCGTTCGACGTTCCGACCGCCTTGTTCCCTTCCCGGGACAGGGCGTTCACCAGGTGTTTGACCGTTATCTCTTCGTCATCGGCGATCAGAATTTTGTAAGCCATGGATACCTCATAAGGGCAGCGATAGAGCTCTCAGCAGCAAGTCGTAAGCGATCTAGCAACCGCTTGATCGATCTGCTGTTCCCATGTTCTGCCCTTTTCCCTTGCCTCTGACAACTTTAATCTTTCCGCTTTAATGCTTACCGCTCTACAGCTTACTACTGCATCTATATTTTTCGCGGCAATCGTATCGTGAACGCCGTTCCTTGTCCTTCTTCACTTTCCACAGTGATCTCGCCGTAATGCTTCTTGATGATATTGAACACAATGGCGAGGCCCAGGCCGGTGCCTTTGTCCTTGGTCGTGTAAAAGGGCTCGAACACCTTGTCCAGTCCTGAACGCGGGATCCCCGGGCCGTTGTCCGCGACGCGGACCGTGACCGCTTCATCAAGCGCGATTACCTGCACGCTGATGGTCCCGCTTCCCTCCATGGCGTCCTGGGCGTTCGTAAAAAGGTTGATGAACACCTGTTCCATCTGCTCGGGGTCCGCCTGCAGCAGGACACCCGCGGGATCAGCATCGACCAGGAACCGCACGGCGCTTTGCTCTCCGGCGCTGCTGCGTGCGTAGGCCGCGGTGATCAGGCTGTTCAGCTCCACCTCCCGGGACCGCGGCTCACGGCCGCGGGCGAACTCCAGAAGATCGGCAACGATCTTTTTCACGCGCTTGGTCTGCCCCAGGATGTCATCGGCGACCTCGCGGACCGCGGGCGAGGCGGCGTTGCCCAGCTCGCGCGTCAGCACCTGCGTGGACAGATAGATGTTGTTCAGGGGATTGTTCAGCTCGTGGGCCACGCCTGCTGCAAGCGTGCCGATGGCCGCAAGCTTCTTCACCTGCACCAGCTCCTGGTTCTTCTTCTCCAGCTCCGCCTGGCGGTCGACCAGCAGACCTTCCATGTGGTCGAACTTCCTGATCAGCGTCCCAACCTCGTCGGTGCCCCACTTCATCTCCGGCGCATCGACATGGGCGAAGTTCCCTTTGCCGGTCTTCTCCACAACGTCGCTCAGCAGGTTCAGCCGGTTCACGATGTTCCGGGTGATCAGGAACAGCATCACCACGCCCGTGGCCAGGAAGAGCGGAACAACAATGATGATCGCCGCCTGGGAGATGCTGATGCCCCGCTCGACCTTGTCCCGGGCCTGGCGGTCCAGTTCCTTGGAGACATTGATGATCCCCTCACCGTTCTTTCGAAGAGCGGCGATCTCCTCATCGAGTTTTTCGAGACCGCGCAGAAGGCTGTGGGAAGGAGGCAGCTTGAAAAGGTCCCGCAGGAACTGCGCAGCCTGGCGCGGACGCTCATAGAACGCGGACTCGACCAGGGGAAAGAACTCGGCATATTCGGTCCGCATCTGGCGCAGACCGCGCAGCTCACGGTTCAGCGTCTTGAGCAGCACCTCGATGGCATCGAATCCCCAGCGGTAATCCCGGACAAGCCACTGGAGCTCAGGAAGAACGCCGTTCCGTCCAAGAGGCGCAGGCGCGGCAAGGATGGAGTCCAGCTCGTCAAGATACCGGTGGATCGCTTCCGACTCCTCCCGCGACTTAGCCGGGCTGTAGAGGAAATAGTTCTTCTCGTGTCTCCGGAGCTGGAGCGACTTGCTCCGGACCGTGTCCGTCAACTCAAGGAAGCGGATCTCGTTCTTGATGACGTTGAAATTGACGTATTCAAATACGGCAAGGAGCGCGATGATCCCGGCGCTGATGAAGAAACTGATGGCTATTTTCTTCTTAAGGGACATGGGGATACTGTATCACAGTGCGATAGCGTCCTGCAATGCCCGGAGGGGCCGCTGCGGCGGGATTTCATTCTGTTCAGGAGAACTTGTTGCAAATCGCCACGGTTTTCCGTGTCACGATCTTGCCTTGGAGGCGCGATCCCTTTCGAGACCGACATGCGGTGAACCCGGCATGCGGAAGGCGGTTCGGGGTATGCTACGATTTCACGACAAGGACCGGGCAGGTAGCGGCGCCGATCACTTTTTCCGTCACGCTGCCCATGAGCAGCCTGCGCAGGCCGGTCCTGCCGTGGGACCCGACGATGATCATGTTCACGTCCTGCTCCTGACCGAGCTTCAGGATCGCCTCATCAGCCTCGGCCTCGCCCACAAAGGTCTCGACGGCAACACCCGCTGCTTCGGCCTTTTTCCTCACCGCCGCGGTATACTCCTTTGCTTTTTTGACCAGGTCCTCCACCGCCTG
>Ga0224495_10000844_pt1 | contig 23078 bp, 25 predicted proteins | sample SF_Jul11_sed_USG_FD_168128 | JGI IMG/M metagenome (GOLD analysis project Ga0224495, IMG submission 168128) | Sediment microbial communities from San Francisco Bay, California, United States - SF_Jul11_sed_USGS_4_1 | ecosystem: Environmental > Aquatic > Marine > Sediment | place: USA: California...
CCTCAAGATAATCAATGCCGTTCAGCTTCGGCACGCCGCTCACGATCGCCTTGCGAAGTTCGGTCACGCGACGCGGCAACTGGCAGGAGTATTGGATACGCATGCTAGGTGCTCCGGGTGAACTCGGTCATCCGCGACTCCTGGGTGAGGTTCACGAGGTAGGCCACGCTCACCCGCAGCGTGGCTTCCCGCGATTCGACACGGACCTCGTTGATGGTAAGCCGCTCGCCAAGCCACTGCTGGAGCGCGGCACGCACCATGAACTGCAGCGTCGTGGCCAGTTGATCGCTGCCAGGCGCGAACACGAGCTGCATGATGCCGGTTCCGAAGTCAGGGCGATTGACACGCTCGCCCATCGCGGTGAACAGCACCTGCTCAATGAGGTCACGAACATGGCGGTCGTAATCGGCCTCGGCGGTGCGCCCACGATAATCAATACGGAAGGGGAAACTGACGTAGCTCATGGTCGTCACACCGCGATCACACGCGTCTGGCTAGCCGTCGCCATCATTGGCGTACCGTTGGGCACACACACCGAGCTGCCGGCCTGCACCACCAGCGGCTGCCCCTGCGACGTCACCCGCGTGGTGCCGGTGATCCAGTTACCGGTCACGCATGGCAGTGGTGCCCCAGGCGGTGTGGTAAACGGACAGCCGGCCACTGTATAAGGCGCGGAGGTGAGCACCGTCGGCATGCCACTCACCATGACGCGCGGGTTGGGGATGGTCGGCATGGCCTGGCCGCCATGGCTGCACATCACGGTGGCGCCTGTATGCAAGAGTGGTCCCGGCATATATGTCTCCTACGTCCGGTCAGGTGATGGTCAGCGCGCCGTTGTTGATCGTGACGGTCGGGCCAGTCAGCACGATCGAGGCACCCTTGCCGTTTGTGATGTAGATGCCGCTGTCGTTCACGGTGATCGTCGCGCCGGTGGTGCTCTTGAGCGTAATGCCACCGGTCGCGGGCGTCGACGGCAGATCACTGATGGCGACCATGTGCTGACCGACGGTCTGCAACACGATGCTCAGCCCCGGCAGCGCGCTCGCCTTGGCCGCCATCGGAATATTGGTGGCCTTCCCCCAGCGACACCCGGTCCAGATCGGGTGGTCAGGATTTCCCTGCTCGAACTCCACCCACACCTGGGTGCCGATGAGCGGTACGAGGTACACGCCCATGGGCGGACCGCTCGGACCGGCGAGCGGCACGCACGGCTCTGCCCACGTGCCCGGGACCAGTCCGGTGACATCCGGCACCTGCACCTGGAGGCGGCCCAGCTGCATGGGGTCGTTGTTGTTGAGTACCGTGCCACGGTACTTGCCGAAATACTTGGGTCCTTCCTTCATACCGGCACCACAGGGGTTATCGATACCAAACCGTTACGGCTCAGCGAGAAGCTCTGCTTGAATTCCCCGCGTTTGATCGTGCTAGTGACGCTCTCGATGTAGTACATCCCGTCGTACGCCAGCCCCACCCCGCGCACACCCACCAACTGACGCGCGCGCAGCGCGCGCCCGTAGCGTGCGACATCGAGACTGCCGTTGCCCTTGACCGCGTCCTGCGAGCGCGCCGCTACGCCCAGGCCCTTTCGCAGCGCCTGGGACGGTGTCATCTTCGCGGTGTCGCGCAACACCGTGACGTTAGTGACCGAGGCCGGGATCAACCCGAGCGGCGGCTGCAGCGGGTTGAGCTTCGGAATCGGAATCGGGATCGGGAAGCCGAGCAGCGAGTTCTGGATCATCACCACTGGCAGCGTCGTCTCCGACGACTCAAAGGTGAAGTTGAGCGATTCGCAGTTGGTGTGCGGGCCCATATCGACGCTGAGCGCTGGCTGAGGCACGCCGAGCTTGTGCGGCGGCCCGAAATAGGCGAGGTTCGTCCCTGGCGCCGGTCCCGGCTCGATGTAGAACTCATAGCCGGTCTCCCAGGCCAACATCTGGATGTACTCGAGGTCCGTGCCCTGATGGGCAGGGATGATGTCGGTCGGAATCGGTGCCTCCGGCGCCGGCGTCGGAATCACCACGGGCACCAGACCAAACGCCGCATATTTGCCGATGATGGTCGTCACCCGCGCTTCGACGGGCATCGCCGGGTACGGCAGGCCTCCGAAATCCTGCAGATCCATGACCTTGGTCAGATCGTTGCCGGTGATGGTGAGCCGCGAGGGCGTGTCGCCCGAACCGGGCTGCACTTCCTGGTGCGTCATGACGCCGTCCATCAGTACCTGCGGAATCGAGTTGATCGTGACAACGATCATCACGCGCAGCAGCGGGGTCTGCGCGCCGGCCACCAGGAAGATGGTGTTGAGTGGCGAGCGGCTGCTGAACGTGAAGCTGAGCTGGAAGCCGCTGTCGCCGCTCTCGCCGGCGGAATTCGTGACCGTCACGCTGTCGAGCGCATCGAGTACGATCTTCGGCACCGGCACCGGTACCACCGGTCCGACCAGCAGTGTGAGGTGTACGCCCTTAATCATTGCCGCTCCCGGGAATACCTTGAGGCAGCGCGATGCGCAGGCGCGTGCCGGATGTTTTAGTCAGCTCCTCGGGGCGCATGGCGTTGTTGGCGTCACACAGGCGCCAGGCCTGCAAGGGGTCGCCGAGATACTTCGCGCTGAGGTTATCGAGCCGATCACCCTGTACGACGCTATGCATTCCAACCACTTGAAGTCGTTCTGCCGGAGGGACGAAGCGGCGCTTGAGGTACCGCACCGTGCGCCCGTCGGCCTGTTCCCGTTCTGTCACGGTGAGTCCGTGGTAACGGCTCTCCGGCGGATACAGCGTGGTCTCGAGCGCCGGGCCTTGCAACAAATCCTTGAGCGGATCCATCATGGTATCCTCGTCAATCCGATTTCCGAGAGACTGCCCGCACCCACCTTGGCCGCGAGCTGCTCTTTGTTTTGCAGGTAACTCATAAACAGGCTTCCACCTTTATGCTCGAAGCCGAGGTCGTCGACCGTCAACACCCGCATGCCCAGACTCACCTTGGCGCGAATCGGATTGAGGTCTGGATCGAAGGCCTCTTCGGTAACGCTGAACTCTGTGATCCGTACCGGCATGATCCGGTTCTTGCTCCACACAAACAGTGTGAACGGCGCCTCCATCGGCAGGATCTCGAGCGTCCCGAGCTGCGCGAGCACATTGTTGGTCTGCAGCTGAGCCGTAGTCGGATAGATCAGCGTCTCGAGCGCCGCCAGTTGTGGCTGCAGGCCATGCTCGGTGGCATTGCGGTTCTGCTCCGGAAATTCGAGCTGGTCGGTCACGTCCAGCTCGGCATCGAGCTTGAAGGTTTCCACTGCCGGCGCCTTGATGCGCAATGCATCGGACCGCGTGCCACCCTCGCCGATCGCCTGCACCTGAAGCGTGCGCGTCAGGCTGTCGGGGTTGTACTGCAGCGAGATCACCCGCTGCACCGCGCCGGTGTCCGGATTGAGAACCACGATGCCACCCTTGATGAGTCGCGGCGATGCGCTGAATGAGCTCACGTGCTGTACCTCGCCCCGTTCCTTCTTGCTACTCCACCGTTTGTTCGGCTAAAGACAAACTATCGGTCAGGAACAACCATAAGTTCGTCATAAGAAGAATTGACGCCAGACGGCAATATGGCCAGTGCATCTCGCAGCTATCCCTGTTCATCTGCTTGTCTCCTCAGCACAAACACCATAGATTGCCGCTTGCCTACTCGTCGTCTTAACCGACACGGATAACTTCTTTCCGATGGCGCCATCGTGGTCTGTCCCCTCTTACTTCACCCAGCGTCACGTGACCAGCTGCACATTTGCGTAGCAGAACACGGCTTTCACCGCTACTAACAAGCGGTCTCTTCATTCTTCGTGTCCATTTGATGTGCTCTTGCATTTGCATCCCTGTCTTCCGATTCCAACCTGACCTCATTAGTCGTGTACGCGCCCTTTGCGCAAGGCGCAACTTCCACTAGGGACCGGCGCTAACTGCGGATGTCATAGCCGGCTCTCGCGTAGGCTTTGGTTAAAGCTTCAACGTGGAACTTCGTGTCAAAAAAGCCGCCGCCATTGTAGTAATCGATGACGTGATAAATTGGAAAAGGCTCACCGTTGTTGTGGCGGCACAAATCAGCCAGGATCGGCTGGCACTGCGAGTGGCACGGTTTCCGTTCGGAAAAAAAGCCCAAAATCTTAAACTTGCAATCTTTATTGAAGCCTCTATTCTTTAAATCCCAATAGATTCTTTGTTCCGAGTGCAGTCTCCCACCCCCTTCGTTTGGAAAAGTGATTTCTCCGAATTGTCCGTCATAGGTAAAGAACGCCACGGCAATGTTTTGTCCAAATCCACTCCGATTGACCAAATTGTGAAGGACCCGATATCGATAAACATGGTCCCAATACTCATTCGGCGCCTTCAACCATGTCCAGCCAGGGCACTGAGGATTGGGGCGGCTGGGACATTCTTCGCCCTTCTCTTTTCCCTTGGCCTTCGGTTGCGTCACGGTCGCGCTGATGGCCACCGCCGTCGGCGCCACGCTTTCCGGCGGAGCCGGCACCGGACCTCCAGCCTGAGGGACAACGTGCAGCGCGGGCTTGGCAGGCATCGCTTCGACCGCAGGTGTGGAGACCGGCGCCGGCTCGGCCACGCGCAGGGCAGCTACATCACCCCTCCGGGCCATCGGCACGCTGGCGCCGGTTGGCTCGGCCACGCGCAGGGCAGCCGCATCGCCGCGCGCGCGCAGCGGGATGACGTTGCTGGGCTCCGACGCCGCGCGGCCCGGTGGACGCGCGCCACCAGCCTTGGGAGCTGGCGGCGTATTGACGAGCCGGAGCTTCGGTGGGTTGGGCGCCACAGATCTGGGATTAAAGGCGATGCCCGCAGCCGCGCCCACCGTGTCTAGAAAGAACGCATCCGCGCTGAGTTGGTCGGCCACCATCTGCATGAAATCGTCCATCGACAGGCTCTTCTCACCGCGCACGGCATTGAATATCTGAAAGGCCACGCCATGCAATAGCCCCGAGGCACGGCCGGCGATGATCGATGCCACGAACTGCGCCGTGATCTTTGCAAGCACCTGACGCGCCGCGCCCTCCCCCACCCGCTTGATGATCGCCCCGGCCACACCGTTGGCCACCTTGCCGCAAAGCGGTCCGAGAAACTTACCCATCAGCGCAGCAAAGATCATGTCGAACGCGATGCCCGAAAAATCGATGCGGTCCTTGGTGCCAATGGCCATGCTGGTGGCCTCGCCGGCAAAGCGCTGTGTACCGGCGTAGGCGGAACCCGCGCCCACCATCACCGCCGTGCCCTGGCCAGCCGTCAGCACCGTGATCGCCACCGCGCCGGCCACCTCAAGGCCCTGCAGGGCAAGGATCGAACGGCCGGCGCCGGCTTCGAACTTGTCCTCGAACTCATGCATCTGCTCCCAGTGCCGGCGCGTCGCGTTGGCGGCATCGGACAGGTGCTTGGCGCTCTCGGCCACCTGGCGGCTCGCGATTGCTCCATAGGCGGCGTTCACGAACCGCCATGGTTCCTTCCAGTCGTCGGAAGGGATCGACGTTCCACCGAAGAATTCGATGGTGCCGCCGATCAGATAGTTACTGAAACTCTCAGCGCGCAGTTTGATGTACTCGCGTATGCGCCCTTCGCCCTCGTTGATCGAATTCAGAATGTACTTCTGCCAGCGCTTGAGCACCCGCAGCGCCTGGTCCTGGGACATCTCGCCCAGGTGCCTGATGGCCTCTTCGAGCGACATGCTGTCGTAGGACACGTTCGCTGTGGACGCCTCGGTAGGCGCGCGCTGTACCACAGGCGCCTGCGGCGCGGCTGACTGCTGTACGACGTGCACGAGCTCGTGCGCAATCAACCTTCGCCCATCATTTGATTCCGGCGCAAACCGGTTGGTACCAAATACAATATTCTTGCCCACTGTGTAAGCACGCGCATTTACGTCCTGCGCAGACTGCTCGGCCTCCCCACCGGTATGTACCCGCACGCGCGAGAAGTCATAACCGAACCGTTGCCCCATGTCCTGCTGCAATACAGGATCAAGTGGTCTACCGGGACTCGCGAGCAAACGCTCCAGACTGGCGGGTGCAGTACCGGTTTCTCCACTTGCCTGCCTCGTGAAGCGCTGGACGCGCGGCGGCGTCCTGCTCACACCGCTATTCGGCGACATCGCCATCACTCGGTCCGCCACCCAGTCCGCTTCCTGTTCCAGCGGATCCATACTCGATCCGATCATCAGCTTGCGTTGTAAGCCCATTTTCTTCTTGCTGCATTCTTCACATTCTCCGCCCTGTGTGTGATTGCCGCATGCACAATTGCGCTGCAATACTCCACGAGCAACCAGCGTAGAGCTGGGCTGTGCGGCAGTAGCATTCTGTGCAAGTGTTCTGGATGACATAGTCACAATGCCCCTGGTCAGCTACCCAGCTTCAACGCCCACCGATTCAGCTTCCCGACATCCACCGCTTCTAAATCGACCACGCGCAACTTCCAGACGCCCTGCACATTCTGTCCGCGCAGGCCCTGCAGTCCGGCCGTGGTCATCGACTTGTACGTGGCAATCAGGTTGTCCTGCGACCCGCCGGTTCGGCTGTGCAAGACCACCGTTGTACCTGAGGGAGAAATCAGCGTGACCGTCAGATCACCGATGTAGGTATGGGTGATGTCCAGGCTCACCTCAATATCGGCCAACTGCCCTGCCTGCGTGACGTTGAGGACTCGCTCGATACCAGTCGGGTTGTTATCTGGAATCGAAATGCCCGGCGATTCCTCCACCTCGCTTACCGTTCCGGTTTTGGGAGCGATCTCGATCTCCCAGCGATTGAGCTTGCCCTTGTCCGCCGATGCCAAGTCTTGAACCCAAAGGACCCACGAGCCGGTCGCAGCCTGGCCAGCCAGCGCAACGAGCCCGGGCGTGCTTGCGGCATCGAAGCTGCGCTTGAGGTCCTTGCTATTTCCGCCGTTGCGCTCGTGCAGGACGACCTGACTCCCCGAGGGACTGACAAGGGTGAGCCGCAGATCGCCGATATAGGGGTGGGTCACATCGACCGTCACCTTCACCGTGGCGATGCTGGCTGAGTGACTGAGCCTGATCGTATCGCGCACGCCGGTCGGGTCGTTGTCCGGAATGGCGAGGGAAGGCGAAGAACTTCCGACTATCACCTGCCCGGTGACGCCCTGGCGCCGACGCACCGCTTCCGTTACCGCCTTAAAGGCGTTGACCCGGCCATACCCAAACCACAGGGAATGTCCGTTGCCATCGTAGTTGCCGAAGGCATTGCCGAGCTGCGGGTCCGCATAGGTGTCGACAATCTTGTCTGCGGTGGATTTGAGGATTTCGCGCGCCTCGCGCGCGGAAAGGTCTTGACTTGCAGAGAGCACGAGGCCTGCAACTCCGGCGACAGTCGGACAGGCGCTGGATGTGCCGCCGAAATCGTAGGTGTAGTCACTGGTGGAATAGCCACTGGGCCCGACCCTGTCGGTCGTGACGATGCCACGCCCGTTCACCGCCGTGTTCACGCGGGGATATGTCGACGGGCGAACATTGTTGCTCGGCGCGCAGACCGCGATCTCCGCCCCCCAGTTACTGTAGGCCGACTTGGTGGCTAAGCTGCTGGAAGCGGCGACCCCCACGACATCCGGGTGTGCCGCGAAACCGTTGAACCATTGCGTGGGCCCGGAAGGATTGTTGTTCGGCCAGCCGCTCTCGTTCACCGTGCCGTTCACCGGACGGTTCTCATTACCCGCGGCAAAACAGATCACACAACCTCTTCCACCACGGCCGACGGTGGCGGCGCGGGTGAGCGCGTTCTGCATGCGCACACTGAGCCGAAAGTAACGCGCCGCCGCCGACCAGCTGCACGACAACACGGCGGCACCGTGGTCGATCACCCAGTCACAGAGATCTTCGATGGACTCGTCATCGATATACCCGCTCGTACGCACCGGCATCAGTGCGCAGCCTGGCGCTACGCCTACGGTGCCGACTCCGCTTTCTTCAGCCACTGCCACTCCGCAGCAAGCCGTGCCGTGGTTGTCATCCTCCAGTTCCGGCAGCGGCTCAAAGTCCTGGCCGGCGAAGTCGCGTGGAAACACGATCTTGCCCGCGCCCTGGAAGTCCACATGGGTCGTATCGCAGGAATCATCCGCCACCGCCACGATGATCGCCCGCTCACCGCGCGTGATGTCCCAGGCGCGCACGGCGTCGATATGGCTTGCACCGGACAGCAGCGGGCCACCATTGTTGTTGAGGTGCCACTGTTGCGAGAAGAGGGTATCGGTCGGAATGTGATGGCTGCGGCTGGCCACGGCCATGTTCGGTTCGCTGAGCACCACCTTGCCGTTATCCGCCAGCCGGTTGGCGATCTTGATGGGGTTCTCCTTGGCCTGAGGTCCGACCTTAAACACATACGTGCGGGGCATTCCGGGCACTTCCTTTACATAGGAGAGCCCGTGGCTCAGGGCGAGCTGTTCAATTTCGCCGTCGGTCGTCTCCGGCAGGAACTGCACGGTGATCTGATTGGTAAGGTACAAGCGGGTCTCAGGCTCCGATTTCAGCGCATAGACATGGGAGGCGAACTCGACTTCGGTGCCTTGCCGTACCCGCTCCATGACCACATCGCGCTGCGCCGAATCAATGGCGAATTCATCGAGATCTTGGCGACGTATCCGCCGATTATGCGTGGCGTTGTACCGTTCCATTACACTTGAAGCGGGTACGCCGCGCTTCATGCGTACAGTGAAACGGTCAGGCACTTCGATGATATCAATACGCTGGTCACCGCGCAGGAAATACGATCCAATCGGTTGTACATTTTTCTCGCTTGCCATGGTTAATTCTCCGTTTTATCTATCCGACTAGGGCCAACCTTAGCTTGTTCTCCGCACAGCGCCGCGCCCACGCTGTCCCCAATCTGGCGGCCAAGCGAATGCGGCTCGTGGTGCGCAGACAGCTGAACCGGTTGCGTGGCAAGTTCCGCCACGTTCGAGCCTGCAAGAAGCCCCTGTCCATCGGGCGCGGTGAGCAGAAATTCGGACAGCCGGGCCTGCAGCACGGCACCGAGCTGCTCGCGTTGATGTCCGTTGAGCGCTACTCCCTCCAACACCAAACGTTCGATATGCAGATGTATCTTCATGCATGACTCCCTACGGGCGCGGCCCATTGGAATTCGCGCGGATCGACGTTCCTGCCCTGCTTGGTCAGCTCGTGCCGTATGGCATCGAGCAAGTGATACATGGTCACGGCACTGTCGGCACTGGCCGCGCAGAAAGCGGCGTGCAGCGCGGCGTTGTGCACGCCCGCACCGCTGAGATTGAACGCGGCGAGCCGCTCGAAATCGAGTACGTCGACCGGAGTATCGGCCGGAAACACGCGCTCCCACATTGTTTGTCTCTCCACGGTGCCGGGGAGCGGGAAGTCGACAATGAATCGCAGTCGGCGCGTGAAAGCCTGGTCCAATGATTTTTTGGCGTTGGTGGCCAGGATCGCGAGGCCTCGGTAGGACTCCATGCGCTGCAAGAGGTAATTGACCTCGATGTTGGCGTAGCGGTCGTGGCTGTCCTTGACCTCGCTGCGCTTGCCGAACAGCGCGTCCGCCTCGTCGAACAGCAGGATCACACCGCCGTCCTCCGCGGCGTCGAACAGTTTGCGGAGATTTTTCTCGGTCTCGCCGATGTACTTGTTGATGACATTCGACAGATCGATGCGATACAGGTCGAGACGTAACTCATTGGCAATCACTTCAGCCGCCATGGTCTTGCCGGTGCCGCTTTCGCCTGCAAACAGGGCGCTGATGCCCAAACCGCGGTTCATGCGCTCGCCGAATCCCCACTGCTCATACACGCGCCCACGGTGCCGGACCTGGTCCGCGATCTGACGCAGCAGCATGAGCTCAGAATCGGGCAGGATTAGCTGATCCCAGGTCGCCTTGGCATGAATACGTTGCGCTAGACCATCCATGCGCGGCCGCAGCTGAGCCCGACAGGCGTTCCACAACCGCTCGCCGGCGTCGGGCTTGCCCGCCGTATATTTCGCCGAGGCCCCGATACTGTTGATGGCAGGAAGATTCAAATTGAATTGGCAGGCGAGCCGCTCGGGTAGGTGCGGCGACTGCGGACCGACCACGCCTGCCCACGCGGCACGTTGTTCTTCAGGCTCGGGCTTGAGGCACTCGGCCACGACAGTCTGCCTCGGCACCTGCGCAAGCGGCTCACGGCTGCCCACAAATACGAACCCGGATAGACGCGAAAGCAGTTTGAAAAGCGTGCCGCGCGCGGCCGCCGGCGACTCGGGATCGTGCGCGTCGATGTAGAGCGCGAGCGGAGCGAGCAGCGCCTCACGCTGCCAGAGTCGCGCGAAGATTTCGAGATCGCCGGGCGACGCCGGCAGGCTATCGACATTTAATCGGTAGAGCGGCAAGCCAAGGGTCCCGGCGACTCTACCGGCCACGGTTTGGGCGCTGTCTGCGTCGGTGCCGATGCACTGGACAATCGGTGACCGTTCACCGCCAAGCTGCTCGATTACGGAATCGACCACCGCCGCCTGCGAGACGGCCAGCATCAGGCCCTCTGTCGACTTCAGCGTGAGATAGGGCGACAACCGGTCGTCGAGGTAGGCGAGACCTTTCAGTGCATTGAGGAGGCGTTCGTCGATGCGCAGCGCGCTCGTGGTGAGTGCGGTGCCTGCCGGTTGGCTGATCTCCACGAGCCGCCAATACCGCAGTGGGCGATCGGGAGATAATACGTTCCAGTCAGGATCATCGAAGAGGGCAAATGCGAGAGCGAACGTTGGATACGGGCGGCCGTGTGCCTGCTCGCACAGTTGCGCCGTGCGCATATCCAGCTCCATCGCGGCACACAACAACAGCGCTTCGCGCTCGAACTTGCTCAGGCCTAGCACGCGCGCGAGTCCGGCGAGGGCCGGCGCCATCGGCGCTTCCGCCTCGATCCTCTCCATCTCGCCAGCCGCCGCCAGCAGTCGCAGATCATCGCGCCAGGGACGCGCCAGATCAGCTGGTTCCTGCAAGGGGGGCCTGCCCTCCTCCGCCAGGCACTCGAGACGAAGGCGGAGCCAGCCCAGGGCCACAGCCAGGTAGCTGTCGTTGCTGAAATACCATTTGTCGATCCTATTCATGTGACGGCAATCACCTGCTTGTCATCAAATACAAGGTGCGGAGGTTCGTTCGGTTGCAAGCCCTGGCTTTTCCAAACGAATGGACTGCTCTCTGTTCCGTCGATGCGCAGGCGCAGCGGGTAGCTGCCCGCAACCGCATCCTTGACGTGAAACTTTAGCGTTCCGGTTGTCTGGCCAGTGCCCCACGACGCGGATTCCACGCCGACTTCGCGCACGCCGAACAGGAGGCTAACGCGCTGCTCCTTGCGCACGTCCGGTTGGCATTCAATTTCGACTGCGATATTTCCAGCCGGAGCCGGCAACGTGGCCGGCTGCACGATCTTCTTGAGACGCGCGACGCGTGGGATTGGGCACTCCGGTGTGGTGTAGCTCCTCACAGTTCCATCCGACTCGGTGAACTTTACATCGAGATAGGCGGAGAGCAATCCAGCCGGAACGCTACTCGGGATCTTGAACCCGCGTTCCGCCTCAGAGGCGGGATCCACCAGCGTCGCCTCGACCGGGTCTTTCATACGCGGATGGCGCAACCAGACTTTGCCAATGTCCGCAGCGTCCTTGCCGAACTGCCGGCCCTGGGCAACCACAATGTCATCGGGCTCTGCACCCGGCTTCGGCACTGGTGCATCGGCATGGATTTTGGGGAGCTTGATGTCGGTGAGCGTCGCAATCGGCGGGAGCACCGACGGCACGACCCGCACGCCATGGTCGTCCGACTTCCAGCGCAGTACCGGCAGCGGAACACGCTGCGGTTTCTTGCTTTCAATGAGCACGACTGAGACGTGGTAGGCCATGCTAGATCTGTAGTTAGCCTGAAGGGCCGTCCAGATCTTGGACATTTCCTCCATGCTCAGGTATTGAGGAGAAATTTTTATCTGCTCGAATTGCTCGGCAAGGTCGCCTGCGGTGAGCTTGTCGAACGGCTTGGGTATGGCGGCTCCCTGCAGCAGATTGCGGATTGCATCTCGGCCGAGGCCTGGCGTCTCGTGCAGGGCCTGCATGCCGATGCCGAGCAGAAAGTCGGCGCTAAAATCGTCCGTGCCATAGGCCGTGAGCAGGTAATGCAAGTCAATCGCCAGCGGCGTGTTGGCTACCCGGTCGCCGCGCGTATCCCGCGTCGCCAGTACCTCGTTGCGCCAAGCGGAGTTCGGCGAAACCTGAAACAGGAAGAGGTTGAGCCGGTTTGGTTCGCTGCTGTCTACCTTGATGCGGTTGGGTGGCAGCGCGCCCACCGGATCCACGTTGCCCAGCGTCTGGAGTTCGCTGTGGGAGCCCAGCGCGCGCTGGATGACAGTGCACAGCATCTTGGTGACTGCGGCAACAGCGTATGGCCCACTCATCGCCCGCCTCCGTCGTGCCTATGAAGGTAGCGATCCAGCGTCATTGTCGGCTCGCCACCTTTCGCTGATTTGACCTTCGGCTGGGCTGACGCTGGCGACAACAGTTTCACTTCTATGCGGCCAATGCTCACATGGACTGTCTTTTCCTCCCTGGTATTCCCCGGCATAGGCATCGCGGATGGCCACTCACTGTTCATCAACGGATAAAGCGGCTCGTGACGCTGCCATGCAGGGACCGATTCGGGTCGTACCGATTCGTGTCCCGTCGGGTGCAGATAAGCTGGAGTCGGCTGATGTCCGACCATACGGACGGACTTTGGCTCGCGTGCCTCACCCTCAGCAGGTACGGGCTCCGCATCGGATGGACGCCCGGAGCCAGGCGCGGGACGAATCGGTGAATGACTGTCATGCAGCGCTTCTGTCGAACCGGCCATCGCCCGCGGATCTGTTCCCGGTGACCTGTCCTGCTTGCTGGCCGCGCGGCCTTGATTTGGAGACAACTCAGAGGACGTATCCAACGGGGCCACAACCGGACGTACCAGCACAGCCGCGTGCCGAAGGGGCAGAGAATCTCCGTCTGCCAATTTACCTGGCTCCCGGCTAGTCCGACTCGACCGCGTCTCACCCGGCGCAGACATTCGCACCGGCATGTCGTTCTGTTTCGATGTGGATTCGGTTGTCGACTTCGCGCCCACCACAGAGCCCGTCGGAGTCGCGTCCACGCAACCAGGGTGTTCATCCGGCTCGGCTGCCGACCACGACGGCGATGATTCGAATACCGACACCGGCCGGGGAGTGACAATCTGCACCCCACCGATACTCCTTGCAACCAGCGTTTGAAGGTATCCCCGCATCATGTGTGCGTCTGCCCAAGCTGCCTGTTCGTGTTCATGCTTCGCCCGCCTCTACCCGGCCATGACCAAGTTCAGATACTGGCGCCGGCGACTCGGGCTAAGATCGAGCACGTCTTGTTCGCGCCAGCCGTACGCGGATGCGAGAACATGAATTTCGCGCAGCGTGCGTCGCGCCCAGGCCGAAATTTCAGTCCACAGATACTCTCCGGCATCGAACAACACTTCGCTGGTCCGCCCGCATGCCGGACAAGACACCTGGATCCGCGTGTCGGCCTGCGGGTCCGCCTCTGCGGCGAGGCTCTCGAAGGCGTCCACAACCTCAGCTGGCAGTGGGCCCGCTTCTGCTTCTGCGGGGAACAGGCAACACCGCTCAGCCAGCACCTCGCGCGCACGGGTCCGATCCCTGATCGTCGTGATCGCATTCACGTCACCGCAATTCGGGAGCCGGAACCGAACCTCCCTCTGCCCGTGCGTCACGGCGATTGGAGCTTCAGTCTCCGGTGCCGATGCGACCCGCAGGCCCTCCGTGCTGAGGTCGATCTCCAGACGTTCCCGGCATTCAGGACAGGCGATGTAACTCGCCATGCGTTCGCCGAAGAGCAACTCACGCAATCGCAGCAGCTGCCGGTCGCGTTCGCCGACGGCCAAATTCTCAAGTGCCAACGGCGTAGCGCCGGCGACACCCAGCGACAACGCCAGAAGCGCCCGCCGCGCCGGCGGCAGCCCCTGCCCAGCTTCCCAGAAATCGAGAAGGCTGGCGGCACTGGGAGCGCTCATAGCAACGTCATCCATCAGCCCAAACCTTGGCCAGCCGGCTCCAAGCTTGCTCAGGCCGCCGGCTCAGTAAACTGGGGCTCACTCGGCTCCACGACATCGTAGTCGCGCTCCCAGCCCTCGTTCTCAAGCTTCAGCGTCTGGATAGCGACTGCATTGGCGTTGGCATCGAGATCGGGGATTGCCTGAAACTCCGACACCCAGCACCGAAAGACCTTGAACGTCAGGGCAAGCTGCCCAGCCTCGTTGTACACCTCGATGATGATGTCCTTGCGGAAATCCTTGAGCGATGTCTCCTTGCCGAGACCGGCCCCGTAGTTCCAGATCTTGTTGGCCCACTTCTCGAATTCTGTGTCGTGCGTAACGCCTCGCTCCAGCGTGATCGCTTCGTACTTCGTGCGCCCGGGCGACTTACGGGAGGTTGACGGATCGCCACCGATCCGGTGTTCGACCACCTCCGTGGAGCGCTTGAGCGCGCCGACTTTGCTTACGCCAGCCACGTACTTGCCATCCCACTTGACCCGAAATTTGAAGTTCTTATAGGGATCAAAGCGCAGTGCATTTGTCTTGAATTGGGCCATTACATCCTCCTTAGGTCTGAATCTGACCAGCCATCTGCTGGAGCTTGATCACCACGAACTCTGCTGGCTTGAGAGGCGCGAAGCCCACCCAGATGTTGACCACGCCGCGGTTGATGTCGCTTTGGGTCGTGGTCTCGCTGTTGCACTTGACAAAATAGGCCTCGCGGGGCGATTGGCCCTGGAACGCGCCCTGGCGGAACAGGTCCTGCATGAATGCACCCACGTTCAGACGGATCTGCGCCCACAGTGGCTCATCGTTCGGCTCGAATACCACCCAGCGCAGATTCCGATAGAGCGTCTCTTCGATAAACAGCGCGGTGCGGCGGACTGGAATGTATTTCCACTCGGATGCAAATCGATCGTCGCCCTGAAGCGTCCGAGCGCCCCAGACCACACGACCGGCCGGGGGCATCGTGCGCAGGCAGTTGAGTCCCAGCGGATTGAGCTCGCCGTTTTCTGCATCGGTCAGGGTGACGCTCAGCTCCGGTACTCCGTTTAACGTTGCTTCAAGTCCTGCCGGGGCCTTCCATACGCCGCGCGTGACATCGGTACGCGCGAACACGCCTGCCACGGCCCCACATGGCACAAACCGTTCCTTCTGATCATTGCGCAGCGGATTCGGCTGAACGAGGCGCGGAAAGAACACCGCGGCATTCCCGCTTTTCGTGCCGAGGCCATCGAGCCCATCCTTGGCCTTCTTCTTGTCGGTCCACGCCGTCGGCGAATCAACCACCAGCATCGCCCGACGCTTCTCGCAGTAGGTTGCCGCCGCCGACCAGAGCTGTCCGTCCACATCCACTGCCTCGCCATTGCTCGAGGCATACGGGGGGATGCATAGCAGGTTGAAGATGTCGGCGTTTTCGAGCGCGTAGAGCCCTTGCTTGTTGCCCTCCTTGCCGGTGCCGATGAAATCATCTTTACTCAGGTCCTGCCCATCCGAGCTCCGCTCGGTCACCGTGCTGTGCGCGGTCACCGTGGCCGTGACGGCCTTGTCGTCAAAGGGGTCGCTGACGTCGGCCGGCGGGTTGTCATGCTTGGTCGGCCGGGTGGTGATGCCAGATCGAAGCCGGATCAGGTCCGACTCGTTCTTGAGCACTGCACCGACGTACCTCACGTCGTTCTGCGTGACAGACAGGTTGCGGTGCGTCTCAGTGGCCCCGGTGCCGACATCCCGCACCGTGAGATTGAACAGTGTCGTTCCACTCGAGTCCTTGGTATCGTGGTCAACGCGGATGCGCAGCTGGTTTCCCCAGCTACCTTCCGACGCCGCTTCCAGCTTGAGCGTGTCACGGTCGATGCGGGCCTTGCCCAGCGGCGCCGCTGCACTGACCACACCGGTGCCTACGGCGTCGGTCACGCGGTTGTTCAGTTCCTTCGCCTTGCTTGCTGCTGCTGTCGCAACCGTGTCCGCATCAACTACGACCTTGATGCTGTTGGCAATCGCTCGCGCCGCGTCCCGCACGGACTCCTTAGTGGCCCCACCCTGAGTAGCTGCCTCGTCCGCTTTCTGGACCACCAGCGTTACCGCCGCGAACTCGGGGGCGTTCGAATAATTGGCCGCCGTGGCGTCGATGGCGGCCTTGACCGACGCCGGTATGGCCGTCGCCGCGTTGTCCGTGACCTCCTTTTCGCCAGCCTTAGCGACTGCCTCGACCGCGTCTTTGATCGCTTGGCCAGCAGTCTTGACTGCAGCACTGGTCGTGACGGAGGTCGCATTGGCCTGAGCTGCCTCCTTCTCTGCGACAGTTGCCAACAGGCCCGCAATTAAAGTCTTGAGGGGGTCCGCACTGCCGGCCTTGTTGGCCTCCGCCCGTGCACTTTCGGCGACTTCCTTCGCCGCATCCGTATCCGGAGTGGCGGCCGCCTCTGCCGACTTGGCCACGGCATCCGCGGCCGCTTTCTCCTCACCTGTGGCTGACCCGTAGGTGGTGGCCTTGGTTCGTGCCGCCGCCGCCAGGCTCTTGGGCGTGCTACTCGCCGATAACGCCGCTTGAACAACTGCATTGGCCACGGCCTGCGCCGCGGCTAGGGCAAGATCGCGGCTCTGGCCAGGGGCATAGATCGGGTGAAACAGTCGGACGATCACCGCCTGCGAACCGCCGTTCTGGAAAAAATCACGCACGGCGAATCCCAGGTAGCTCTGTTCCCAGAGTCCACCGAATTCGCGCTCGAAATCAGCAAAGCTGTTGATCGTTGTGGTCTTGTTCGTCTCTCCCCGTTTGGCGCGCCCGACAAACGCCGTGACTGATGTGGCAACACCGGTAATGGTACGCACACCGCTTGGAATCTCTTCGATGTAAACTCCTGGATATGTCGGCGATGTCGGCATTGGTTTCCTCCGCTAGACTGTTGGTTCATCCTGGATGCACGTATTGCTTCCGCAAACTTCCCTTGGTGATAGGCGGCTCATTCTTATCGCCGTGCGAAGCGGATCTAGCATGTCTTCCTGATGCCTGTTGGCAAACTCTCGCCGACATGAAGAGAGCTGCTGCGTGAAGACCGACGCCAGATCCGGCGTTACGCTTAAGATGGTGAGATCCGGATAAATGGCCAGTAATTGGCCGCACAATACCGGTTCTTCTGTTCCTTCCTGAGCCAAGATCACAGCATCCGCGTGCACTCTTCCCGTCTCCTGAAGAATTTTCATCGGCCCACGGCAATCCCCGACCACTTCCATATCCTCCTGCTCGGCCAGCAACTGTCGAATGGCGTCAGGGATCATCATGGGATGATTCGCCAAGAGCACCCGGATTTTATTCACAATGTCCCCATGAAAAGATTGCGGCCCACGCTAAACCGGTGGAGAACAAAGACCAATAGATCCGAAGATTCATTTAGGATCTAGTTTGAGCCAGGAAGAGGATCTAGATCTTGTGGTTTTTTCAGAAAACCTATTATGCCGATCGGCGCGATGGTTCTGATGGAAGCATGGGAACGGAGATGAGGGCAAAGCGGTCTGAGACAAATCAGTGCACAGGAACACCGATTCCGTGTTCTTTCACGTAACGGGCGACCGATTGCCGGTCATGCAGGTGAAGTTTGTCCAGAATATTGTGCACGTGATTCTTTACGGTCGAGACTTCGATACCCAGTTGGACGGCGATCTCTTTGTTGCTGAGCCCCTTTTCTATGGCGTTGACAATGGCTTGCTCGCGGCGGGTGAGATACTGCGGCTGATGACACTCTGCTCCATTCGCTTGACGAGCAAGTACTGACATTCGTGCAAACGCGAGATTGGCCACGCGAGGAGAACATAGCGTTTCTCCTACCACCACGGCCCGAATATTTTTTACTACATCGTCGAACGATCCATGGTCCAACACATACCCCAATGCGCCACCGACCTCTATACAGGCTAGTATGGCTTCGTCCGTATCGGGAACCCCCAGGATGATGGCCTTGCAACCTGGCATGATCATCTGAAGGCCCCTGGCCTGCTCTAAGCATCCCTGCAGAGGAGTGCTCGCCTCGATAAGAACCACATCGCATTGCAACTCTGCCCCGTCTGCATATATCTGATCCAAACCAGATGTCTCACCGCTGACGGCTATTCCCTCTTGCTGAGAGAGGGCCATAGCAAGCGCTTCGCGGAACAGACAATGACGATGCACAATGACTATACGGATATCCTGATGAATCATGTCATCCTCCGGCACAGGTCTCCGCTCATGGCTACCGGCCTCACCCACTGCTGTACCAGGTTTCTCCTTACCGACTTGACGAACGCGGATAGGCCGACAACCCTGCTCCTTCACCAAGCTCACCGGCAATAGTCATCGGCCGCTGTATACGTAGTAATCTTCTAAGAATAGCGATTGCCAACAGAGCATCTATCATGCCAAGTGCTTTCCGGAACGTAATGAGCGCGTACTGCCACAATATGTAGGTTAGGCGTGAGTGGGAGTCGGTATACGTAGTTCACACAGTGTGTAAGATCTACCCGAACTGAATACTTTTTGATCCATACTGTATTGGAAGTGATACCTATTTATGAATGGAGACGGCATCCGCCATGTCTATGCTCGCTGTTACACCCCAGCCCTCCTTTGGCAGGCAAGACACACAAATGAACTTCGTTCACTTTGGAGACGGCGGATGATCCCTCCGCAGCGGTTAGGACAGGTTTGCCCTTCTTTGCCATAGACGAGATGATGCTGTTTGTAATGGCCTTCTGTGCCGTCGGGGGCAAAGAAATCCTTAACGCTTGATCCGCCACAAGAAATCGCCTCTCGCAGCACCCTGTGCATGGTGTCGTACAGTCTGACAATCATGGCCTTACGCAGCCGAGATGCTTCACGATTCGGATGGAGCCTGGCTCGAAAGAGAATTTCATTCGCGTATATATTGCCGATCCCTGCGATCGCTTGCTGATGCATGAGCAGCGGTTTCAACCGTCCACGCCGGCTCTTGATGAGCCGATAAAACTGCTCCCATGAAACACTCAGGGGATCGCAACCGAACCGGCGGGTGACATATCGATCAAGACCCTCTTGATCCAGCAGAGAGAGCCGGCCGAATCGGCGCGGATTCCAATACCGCACCTCCGACTCTCGGCCACCGGAGAACGTCATTCGCACATGCACATGTTGCGGGTGTCTGATCTGTGCCGATGGAAACAGCAGCAGGCCCGTCATGCCCAATTCGGCCACGACATAACGCACCGCGTGCCCTTTGATGAACCGCAAGGCGACGCTCTTCCCGTATCGATTTACCTGCTGCACCGTTGCATCGTTGTACCAGGCGAGTGAGGAAAACCCTTCCCGAACGATATCCTGCCTCCCTACCCAACAATCGATCAGGCGGGCATCGATGAGCGCGGAGCGGAGCTGACGCGCGACAACTTCAGCCTCAGGCAATTCCGGCATAGGAGCGGCTCCTCATCATGACGGATTAGGCCACGAGCGCCGTGGGAAAGGCAACAGACCGCTTGGGTAACGTGCGAAATTAATCGAAGGTGAAGGGATCCGGTCGCAGGGAACACACTGGACCGTGACGACAGCGCCCTCACTCCGCCGTCGAACGAAGGCGGCGAACCTGTTCAATGGTCACTTTGAGATTGGGAAGCGGGATGGCTCCAGGGCGGCGAGCCATGACGAGTTTCAACACATCATCATAGGTCATGTTTTCGACACAGCACAGATAGGCCATGGCTACGGACACTGATCGGCCCATCCCGGCTCGGCAACAAACCATCACCCTGTTGTCTGCGATGTGCCGCTCAACCCAACCGACGGCATCCGCCAGTACGTTCGGATTGGCCTCGCCAAAATCCTTGAACGGGATCCTGTCGGCAATCAACCAACTCGGAGCTTCAAGCTGATACTCTTCTGCCACCAGCAACAACGCGCCGATCTGCGCCGGAGGCTGGGCGGAGTCGTAAATATTGCCGACGAACAACTGGTCGGTAATTTGGTGCATCGGGCATCAGTATACCGACATGCCGAAATGCGTCAAGGGTACCCCTTCTACGGTTGCGATTCGATTTCTCCGCCCGCTATACTTCGATCGGTTTGAAACTAGCACAAGGGATGTCTCGTTATGGTGACTCTGACTCAGCAGGAAATTGAACGGCGCCTCGGCACGGTGCCCTGCGCCATTTGTAAAGCATCCAGCTTTGGAATCGATGAACGATTCAAGGGGACCGACGGTGAATGGCGGGGCATCTGCAAGAAATGCTACTACACTTTTCCGGTCCATGCCGACATGGAGTTCTATCTGCGCACACAGCCTGACGTGCCCTATCGATTGAAAGAGATTTCTTGCACCGCCTGTGACCATCGAGGGGTACGCCTGGATTTTCGGGCCACGATGTCCGTGCGGGACGCCTATTATTTCGTGACGTGCCAAACCTGCAATCGGCAGTTCCCGGAGAAGTCGTCGCTGGAAGCCTTTGAATAACTCCGCACATCACAGCGATACCAGTGTATACTGACCCCATGACCGACACACCAAAACAGCCTGACCAATCGATTCCGGAAGAGAAACCCAAGGTGAGAAAAGAGCTCACCATCATCTCCGTCCCCGACGATCGTGACATGATCGCCGAGGAAATGGCCGAGCTATTCGAGGAAGACAAAGTCTCTCACCAGCACGGCAGCTCCGAACCGGAAGCGGACTGAAGCCCCGTCAAACATCATTCCTCAACCCTGAATCGTAATACCCTCCTTCATCTGTCAGGCCCTGACAGATTGCTCGCTTCGCATTCTTACGCCTCACCTTGTTGCTCTCGCGCGTCGCATCAGCCTTGCGACCCTAGTAGGCGCCACAACCTTTTTTTGCTCCGGCATGCTCGGTCTTCTTAGCTCGTGGGAATTAAGGTGTCAGACACTGCTTTCATTTCTACTGCGAAACGATCACGCAGCCGTCAGGGGCGAAATACGACTGATTCTGCCCTTGGCTTGTTTCGCTGCCTCCCACAGATCAACCGCGCGCTGGGCATTCAACCAGAACTCTGCGGTGTTGCCAAACAACCTGGACAGCCGGAGCGCCATCTCCGGACTCACAGCCCGCCGTTCCCGAAGCACTTCATTCACAGTCTGCCGCGATACGCCGATGGCTTTGGCGAGTCCGGAAACAGTCAGTCCATAGTCCGGCAGGAAGTCCTCGCGCAGCATCTCTCCCGGATGGGTGGGCCGTACCTTCCGAATTCCTTTGTTGGGAATAGCCGTGCCAAGCCTCGCATCAATGATAGTCAGATAGCTCAAGCTGTCCGACAGATGGAACGGATGCGCGCCATCGTGCCAGACCCTCTCAGAGCATTCATGCTGAACGGACGATCTTGACCGCCGCATCTTGCTCGATTCTTCCCAGCATCGATACCTTTCCGCCTTTTTCTTTTCTGGCGATCCGCTCAATCTGCACGATGGCGCCACGGTGCCAGGCATCGAGGGCAGCATTCTGAGAAGAGACCAGGCGGTCCTGTCGTCCGATTTCTTGCCGGCCCTGTTCATTACATAACCAGGCCCGTTTCTCTCCTTTGAGGTTGCGCAGTTCACTGACCACTCGATATACGTCCAATCGCCGCTCGACAATCGTCTTTCCGTCTTTGCGCAACAACAGATAGGAAAACTTCAACGCGTCTTTGATGAAGCCGACATCTTTGTCGATTGCTCGGATCGACGCCGGTGGTTCCCAAGCCCGTTCTTCGTGGCACCAATCGTAGGGATTCACCAAGGCCGGACAACTGTTTTCATGCAGGCATGGGCTGTAGACAGTGCAGCGCTTCTCTTGGAGCAATCGATCGCGCACGTGATGCAATGCCCGCGAGGTCTCCCGCAAGGCCGGTTCAAGAATCATCATCGTGCCATATGGAGCGAGCAGAGACAGCGCTTCTGTCAAGAAATTCGTCCGCGCGGCGATGGGATCTTTCGCTCCCACATAGAGCTCGTTCAGGCTATTGGCCAGAATAATGACATCGAACGGAGCGCATGGTCGGACCTGCGCAACCCAGGTTGCCTGTTCGAGATCTCCTTTGTGGCTTTGAAAGCTTGCGCCAAGGATGCCGCCTGCGTGGCAGTACCTGTCCCATAACAGAGTCGCTTGCGTCAGGGCACTCTGCGAACTGTCAACGGCGGCAACCGTCAACGCACCGGGATGCTTTCGGTGATGCCACCAGTCAAGGACCGCCAATGATCCGGTGCCAGGCCCTGAGCCCACATCCAACACCGAGAATCGCTCCCGCGTCTGGTCTGTCGGCATCTCATCGAGCAAGACCTGAACCTTCGACAGATTGACCGGCACAAAATAGCTGAGATAGGCTGTGGCCGCTGCCGGGTCTTCGAGATAGGAACGACTCAGTTCTTTGCGCTCTTTTGTGAACAGCCTTGAGAGATCACTCACGGCCTGTGTAAGTCGTGATTGTGACAGCCGCTCTTTCCCAACGAGTTGTTGAATAGCGTCGAGAACTAACGGGGAGACTGTGGCGTTGTGGCATTGCATCAGTCTAGTGTATGCTCATTCAATTGCGGAGGACAACCATGACGGATGACATCCTGAAGGCCTACAAAGAAGTCGAATCGGCCGTGGAACGCTATATCACACTGCTACACGAGCACGTCATGATGTTGCAGAACGTGGAACCGCCCGGTTCCGACAAAGTCGTGCGACTGACCGCGGGCTCAAAGGCCATGACAGACAGTGCGTCGATTTATCTGTCCTATGCGAAGTACGTGGCCTACGGCATGCCGGAAAGCGAGGAGATGGTCGAGGACGAGATCCAAGGGTAAGAAACAGTCTATCTGGTCTCTCTTGTCTGTCTGGTCTTCCCATTCACCGACCAGATAGACAAAATCGACCGAACAGACCATCGAAAACAGGAGGGGCCCGTCAGACGGAGAAGTCTGACGGGCTCTTTCGTTTTCAAGCACTCAATCAGATACTGCGCATGAATTGCGCGACTTCTTCCGGATTGACCGCGCCGCCCATGATCTGCGACA
>Ga0224495_10000845_pt1 | contig 23076 bp, 12 predicted proteins | sample SF_Jul11_sed_USG_FD_168128 | JGI IMG/M metagenome (GOLD analysis project Ga0224495, IMG submission 168128) | Sediment microbial communities from San Francisco Bay, California, United States - SF_Jul11_sed_USGS_4_1 | ecosystem: Environmental > Aquatic > Marine > Sediment | place: USA: California...
CTGGCGGGTCGTGCCATTGACGCTGACGGTGATCACTTTCAAAGAAATACTCATTTACGGTAAGATGCGATGCTATCACGCGGGTGTAGTTCAATGGTAGAACGGCAGCTTCCCAAGCTGCATACGAGGGTTCGATCCCCTTCACCCGCTCCATATTATTCCACCCCCTGTTTATTTCAGCGCAACACCCGGTGCGCTGACATGTTGATCGTGCATCACGATGCGCGATACGAACCAGACTGCCAGCAGATTGCAGGATATGGCGATGTATCCTACCGCTTCATAATCGACGATCTGTCCTGTACTGTTCTGCGTGATGACGAATCCTGCCAGCGTGGTGGCCAAGCCCATCGCGAAGGATTGCATCGTGCCATTCAGCGACATGAAGGTGCCGCGCAGTTTTGGTTGGGCGGCAGAGGTGATGATCGCCATTGCGGGGATCATGCGCCCGGAAACCAGCACGAAAAAGGCGGTGGTGCAGATCAGCCACAGCCATAATGGCGCCGCTCCAATATTGGTTACCACGAATAACGGCAGCAAGGCGGCGATGGCGACCATGCGGTAGATCCTGACCTTACCGAGCAGGTCTGCGCGATGGCCGATCAGCCGCGCGGTAATCAACGTTGCCAAACCTCCGGAAAGATAGATGTATGGAATATCGTGCTGCGTGATGCCGACGTTACCCACCGAGTAGATGGTTATATAGGGGATCACCGTGAAACCGGAAAAAATGATCAACGCGGAGAACAACAGGGCGTGCAAGTGATTGGGATCGCGCAGAACGGCAAATATCTCCTCAAACGGATGGGCGCGTTTTCTGGCGCTGATGTGATGATGCAGTTCTGGTAATACGCGCATGCCAATCAGGATGAACAGCACGGTGAGTACTGCGATCATAATGAACGGCGCGCGCCACTGGTAGTGGGTGGCCAGCCATAACGACAGTGGCACGCCGGCGACAGTGGAGATCGAAAACGCCGTTGATACGATGCCGCCGGCTTTGGCGCGCCGCGCAAACGGAATCACGTCGCCGATTACCGTTTGCACCATCGCGCCCATCACCCCTCCGAACGCCCCTGCAAGCCCTCGCGCGATCAGCAGCGTAGCATAACCGGGCGCCAGCCCGCAGGCCAGCGTCGCTAGGCCGAACAGCGCGAACATGCTCAGCAACAAACCTTTGCGCTCGAACCTGTCCACGAACGTCGCCGCAAACAGGCCGGACAAGGCGGCGCTGAAGCTGTAGGAAGCGACCAGCAGGCCGAACTGATGGGTGTTGATACTGAGCGCCTCTATCAATACAGGCCCGAGCGGCATCATTATCATGAAATCGAGGATGTGGCAGAACTGGATGCCTGCAAGGGTCAGCAGCAGAAAACGTTCGCGTTGCGGGGTAAGGGTGATTTGCACGTGCATTCGGGTTGATGAAGATGAGGCCGTGATTCTAACGTTTTGAATATCCGATAAGAAATATTCTTGCATCTGACGGTGCTAAAATCCGTGCCTGAATTTACGGTTTCCCATCATGCCGCAACCTTCTTTTGTTCACCTTCGTCTACACAGCGAATATTCCATTTCGGATGGCATGCTGCGCGTGGACGAGGCGGTCGCCGCAGCTCGCAGCGATGCGATGCCCGCACTGGCATTGACCGACCTGAACAATTTTTTCGGGCTGATCAAATTCTATAAGGTGGCACGCGGTTCGGGCATCAAGCCCGTCATCGGCTGCGATGTGTACCTCAGCAACGATTCCGATCGCGACCGGCCACACCGGCTGTTACTGTTGTGCCAATCAAGCGCGGGCTATTTGCTGCTGTGCCGCTTGCTATCGCGCGCCTATCTAGAGAATCAGCACCGTGGCCGTGCCGAATTGCGCCGCGAGTGGCTGCATCAGGGCACGGATGGGCTGATCGCGCTGTCCGGCGCGCATCTTGGCGATGTTGGCAATGCGCTGTTGACCGGCAACTCCGCGCAAGCCAGACAGTTCGCACAAGAATGGGCGGGGCTGTTCAACAATCGCTATTACCTGGAAGTGCAACGCGCCGGATTCGCCGACGAGGAACATTACATCCTGGCCGCGACGCAACTGGCCGCAGAGCTCGGTTTGCCGGTGGTCGCCACCCATCCGGTGCAATTCCTCGAAATCTCCGATTTCAAGGCACACGAAGCGCGGGTGTGCATTGCCGAGGGTTATGTGCTGAACGATAAGAGGCGTGCACGTACCTACACCGCCCAGCAGTATTTCAAGAGCCAGAGCGAAATGGCTGAGTTATTCGCAGATCTGCCCGAGGCGCTGCAGAACAGTGTCGAAATCGCGTGCCGCTGCAATCTGACCCTGACACTGGGCAAGCCGCGCCTGCCGGATTTTCCCACGCCGAGCGGCGAAAGTCTGGATGAATTCTTGCGAGTAGTCTCTGAGCGCGGACTGCAACAGCGCATGTTGCGGCTGTTTCCAAGCGAGATTGAGCGAGATGCGAAGATGCAGGAATACAGCAAACGCCTGGATTTCGAAATCGGGACCATCATCAAGATGGGCTTTCCTGGCTATTTTTTAATAGTGGCCGATTTCATTCGCTGGGCAAAGCGCAATGGCGTGCCGGTCGGTCCTGGGCGGGGCTCCGGCGCCGGTTCGCTGGTGGCTTATAGTCTGGGCATCACCGATCTCGATCCGCTGCGCTATGGCCTGCTGTTCGAGCGCTTCCTGAATCCGGAACGCGTGTCCATGCCGGACTTTGACGTGGATTTTTGCCAGGACGGACGCGAACGTGTCATCGAATATGTGAAGAATAAATATGGTGCGGCGAGCGTGTCACAGATCGCCACCTTCGGCACGATGGCTTCCAAGGCGGTGATCCGCGATGTCGGGCGGGTGATGGATTTTCCTTATGGTTTATGCGACCGCCTGTCCAAGGCTATTCCAGTGGAAGGCGTGAAGCCGGTGTCGCTGAAAAAGGCGCGTGAGATGGAGCCAGAGATCAACGCCATTGCCGAAAGCGAAGAGGGTGTGCCGGAACTGCTGGAGCTGGCCGGGCGTCTCGAAGACCTGACGCGCAACGTCGGCATGCATGCGGGCGGCGTGCTGATTGCGCCGGGACAGCTTACCGATTTTTGCCCCCTGTATTGCGCTGACAGCAGTGCCAGCGTAATCAGCCAGTTCGACAAGGACGATGTGGAAGACATCGGCCTAGTCAAGTTCGACTTCCTCGGTTTGCGCACGTTGACCATTCTCGATTGGGCGATGCGGCATGTGGCACGGCTGGCCGGCGGAACGGCACAGTTCACGTTGGAGACCATGCCGCTGGACGATGCTCCGACTTACGATCTGCTCGCCAAAGCTAATACTACCGCCGTGTTCCAGCTGGAATCGCGCGGGATGAAAGACATGCTGAAGCAAGCCAGACCGGACCGGTTTGAGGATATCATCGCGCTGGTTGCGCTGTATCGTCCCGGCCCGATGGATTTGATCCCGGATTTCGTGCGCCGCAAGCACGGCGAAAGATTCGACTATCCGCATCCCGCTGTAGAGCCGGTGCTGCGCGAGACCTACGGCATCATGGTCTATCAGGAACAGGTGATGCAGATGGCGCAGATTGTCGGCGGCTACAGCCTGGGCGGCGCCGACCTGTTACGCCGTGCGATGGGCAAGAAAAAGGCCGAGGAAATGGCGCAGCACCGCGAGATATTCATCGAGGGTGCGCTCAAGAACGGCACGACCAAGGCGCTGGCTGGCAACCTGTTTGATTTGATGGAAAAGTTTGCCGGCTACGGATTTAACAAATCCCATGCTGCGGCCTATGCGCTGGTGGCCTATCAGACGGCCTACCTCAAAGCGCACCACCCGGCGGCTTTTATGGCAGCGACGTTGTCCGGCGATATGGACAATACCGACAAAGTGCATATTTTCTACATCGATGCATTGCAACAATCCGTACTGCAGCCGGGTTCCTCTGAGAAAATCAGGCTGCGCTTACTCCCTCCGGATGTGAACAGTTCCGGCTATGTATTCTCGCCGGTAGACGAGTCAACCATTGCTTACGGGTTGGGGGCGATCAAGGGTACCGGTTCGGCAGCTATCAGCAACATCGTCAAGGCGCGGGAAAACGGATTATTCAAGGATTTGTTCGATTTTTGCCGCCGTGTGGACAAGCGCATCGTCAATCGGCGCACCGTGGAGGCTTTGATTCGCGCCGGGGCATTCGACAGCCTCAACGATCATCGTGCCAGCCTGATGGCCAGTGTGGACGCGGCATTGGCGAGCGCAGACCAGCAGGCGCGCGCTGCAAACCAGAACAGCCTGTTCGGGCATGACGAGGCGGATGTTGCACTGAAGGTGAGGCATGCCGAGGTGCCGCGGTGGAGCCTGCGCGAACAGCTTGCACATGAAAAATCCAGCCTGGGTTTTTACCTGGGAGGGCATCCCTATCAGGAATACGCAAATGAATTAGCCCACTTCATCAAGGTGAAATTGAGTGATCTTACGCCGCAGTTCATTGGGCAATCAAAAAATACAGGGGGCGGTGGCAATCATGGTTCGGGACAGCCATCCCGGCGGGGCGTGACGGTGGTGCTGGCGGGGATCGTCGCAGGGTTGCGCATCCAGCAGACACGGCGCGGGCGCATGGCAATCGTCACATTGGATGACGGAAGCGCGCAAGTGGAGTTGACCGTGTTCAACGAGATTTATGAGGCCAGCCGCCCGTGGATACGCGAAGATGAATTGCTGGTGGTGCGAGGCAAGGCCAGCATGGACGAGTATTCCGGCAACGTGCGCGTGAGCGGAGAGGAGCTGTTTGACTTCGCTTCGGCACGTTCCACCTTTGCGCAACAATTGGCACTGCGTTGCAACGGCAATGCCAGCGTCGCCCAACTCAAAGAACTGTTCACTCCTTACCGCGATGGCAAATGTCCGGTGTTGATCCATTACCGTAATGACTTCGCCAGTTGCCAATTACGATTGGGTGAAGCCTGGCAGGTGACGTTGCACGAAGATCTGCTGCGCGACCTGCGCATGTTATTGCTTGAGGAAAACGTGAAGGTGATTTATGGGTAACTGAGGCAAAGTTGGCTGGCCGCCTTCTTTGCTCGACATAGCGCGGAGTGAAATTAGAGCCTCGCTCTTTTGCCGCCAAGCGTACCTGCATAACTGGCGCTGATGGCGACTCCTGCCAGCGTTCCGCTTTCGATCTTCTCTAACGAAAGATGCAGTAATAGTTTCTATTTGGCTGCATGAAAGCGACCAAGCTATGCCCAAACATGCTGGAATTGAACCGAATCAACCGGGTGACCAAATAAGTAGCCCTGGATGCTTGGACAGCCAGCGTTGACGAGAAATTTGCATTGTAGGTCTGTTTCCACACCTTCGGCGATGAGTTCCAGCCCCAGGCTTTGCGCCAGTGCGACGATGGCGCAAATAATGGATTCGTCACCGGAGTTTTCGCCTATGCCAACAATGAAGGACCGGTCGATCTTCAGTTTGCTAATCGGCAGTAGTTTCAGATAGGAGAGCGATGAATATCCTGTGCCGAAATCGTCTACAGAGAGTTTGATTCCCAACTGGCGTAACTGGTTGAGGATGGAGAAATAATCGTCGACCGCCATGATTGCCGACTCGGTGATTTCGAGTTCGAGGCGCTCGGGAGCCAGCCCGCTCTCAGCAAGGATATCGGTGACCATTTCAACGATGCCAGAACGTTCGATTTGTTTGACCGAGAGATTGACCGATATTCTTGGCAGGTGCAAACCGTTCCGTTCCCACTCAGCCATCTGGCGGCAAGCCTCGCGCAATACCCACTCGCCAAGTGCGACGATGAAGCCGGCCTCCTCGGCGATGTGAATGAACCGCACTGGCAAGACCGCACCTAACTCCGGGTTGTTCCAGCGTACCAGTGCTTCGGCACCCAACAACCTGCGGGTAACAGCATCAACTTGGGGTTGGTAGTGAAGTGACAGTTCCTGGTTTTGGATCGAGCGGCGTAGCAGACCTTCCAGCTGTATACGCTCCATAGCGTAAGTGGTCATTTCTGCTGTATAGAAGTGGTAGGTATTGCGTCCGCATGATTTGGCTTTATACATTGCGGTATCGGCGTTGCGAACCAAGGCGTCGACGCTGCTGCCATCGCTCGGATAAAGACTGATGCCGATACTGGCAGAGAGATAAAGTTCGTTCTCGCCAATCAGGAAAGGTGTTTTAAACAGATCAAGTATTTTCTGAGCCAGGATACCTGCGTCATTTGGATGATGAATATCCTCTATCATGCAGATAAACTCATCGCCGCCCAAGCGTGCCAACTTGTCAGTCGCACGCATGTCGAAGGAGAGGCGTGAGACCACAGCCTTGAGCAGTTGATCACCAATCGCATGACCAAGCGAGTCGTTGACAGCCTTGAACTGATCGAGATCGATGAACAACACGGCCATCTGCTGCTCGTAACGTGCAGCATGTTTCATAGTGCGGTCGAGTTGATTATTGAAAAGCAGACGATTAGCCAGTCCGGTGAGTGGATCATGATGGGCTAGATGATCCAGGCGTGCCTCAGCCGCCCGTCGCTCTGCGATTTCCATCTCAAGGTGGCGGTTGGCCTCGACGAGTTCGCGGGTGCGGGCTTGTACCCGGTCATCGAGCTCGTGGTTAGCTACTTCCAGCTCGTTTCCCTGCCGATGCAGGATGCTGTGCGCGCGCCTGACAACTAAAAATTGGGAAAGATAAAGCAGCCCGAACACGCCAAAAATGCCGCTGGCGATCCACCAAAGCGTTTTGTTCAAATAAGCGATGAATGGTGTGACATTCTGGTAAAGCTCGAAGACGCCCTCGACCTCCCCGCTGGCATTCCGGATCGGGACATAGCTGGAAATAACATCGAGATCGGACATCGATTCCTCGAAAGCATCGAAGGTATTGCGGTGCGTGAGTTCCGAAGCCACCCTGCCATTAAGTGCTGAGCGGAAACCACCGTTGGTACTCTTGTCTTCACCGATCTGATTCGGGTCGCTCGAAAACACGGTGCGGCCTATGCGGTTGTACACTTTCGTCTTGATGACATCAGTGCCGTGCATCTGCGCCGATACCTCGGCGTGAAGTTGTCCGATTTCCGGCATAGCTCGTAACGTGTCGGCATCAGCGGCGTCTACGGAGCGCAGAAACCCGCCATAGCGCGGCCATAGCGTATTGCGAAAAACCTGTGTCATGGCTACGTTGCGATTTTCAGCCATGCTGACCAACTGGGCTACTGAAAGATGGTTGTAGAAATAACCAAGTAAACCAGCCGCCAGCAAGATCATCACAAAGCTCAGTGTCGAAAAATAGCGGGAGAGATTAAACATGCCAAGCAATATTGGATGCGACAAATTTGAGTGCAAGTATGCCAGTAAAATCACACCGATGTGAACCATAATCCTCCTGAATTGCCACCTGTTCGTCCGGTGTCGGGGGCAATGGGTAGACCACGGTTTCTGGATACATGTATAAGGGTCGTTTGTGGGCAGGCATCTGTAGCAAGCCCCGGGAAGTGCTATAGTGTGGATGCCAAATCCGGGATCAACACCTGAGCTGTGCGAGCTTCCGGAGCCTTGGCAGAATTTCACTAAGCGATCTGCAGCCGCGCCAGACCGTCGTAGCCGTGCTATTTTGCCTGCACTACAAATTACCAGATAACAGTGCCTGAAATGTTATTTCAGTAATTCCCGCGAGCGTTGCAAAGCTTCATCCAGCGTGCTCTTCACATTTTCTTCTCCAACTTTTTCAAAGAATCCTGCCTGTTGCATCAGGAGAAACGGTTGCGTATGCGGGCCGCACAGGATTAAATGCTTGCCGCGCTTGCGCAGTTTTCCGTACAGATGATCGAGCTTGTGCAATGCGCTGCTGTCCATGCTGATCACTTCGTGCATGTTCAGGATCAACACATCCGGGTCGGTGCGGCTTTGCAGCAAGATCGTTTCCAGTTTATCCGCCGCACCGAAGAACAGCGCGCCGAACACCCGGTAGATTACCACGCCCTTGGGCACGGCTTTGCGCTCCATCGTGGCTTCGCTATCGCCCGGCAGTGGAGAGTGTTCCGAGACGCTGACGTTGGTAAGTTCGGTGATGCGCTGAATGAAAAAGAACACAGCGATAAACATGCCGATCTCCACTGCCACGGTCAGATCGAAAATGACAGTGAGCAAAAAAGTCACCACCAGTACTGCGCTGTCGCTGGCCGGATATTTGCGCAGGGTGAGAAAGCTTTCCCATTCACCCATATTGATGGCGACAATCAGCAGAATGGCAGAAAGTGTTGCCAGTGGGATGTGCTTGGCTAGCGGTGCAGCAATTAAAACGATGATCAGCAGGGTAAGCGCATGCACGATGCCGGAGATTGGGCTGGTTGCGCCCGAGCGCACATTGGTCGCAGTGCGGGCGATTGCGCCGGTGGCCGGTATACCGCCGAAGAACGGAGTGACGATGTTGGCAATGCCCTGCGCAATCAGTTCCTGGTTTGGGTCGTGTTTGTCGTCAATCATGCCGTCCGCTACTGCTGCCGAGAGCAGCGATTCGATTGCACCGAGAAGGGCGATGGTCATCGCCGGGGCGATCAGGTTGCGCAGCGTGGCAAAGGTGAATTCGGGTGGATCGAAAGTAGGCAAACCTTGCGGAATGCCGCCGAAACGCGCGCCTATGGTTTCAACGGGGATGTTGAACAATGCGACGATAGCCGTGCCGATAATTAGCGCTACGATGGGCGATGGCAGCTTTTGCGCCCATGCTTTCGGGTAGAACCAGATGAGCAGCGCGGAGCCTGCAGCCAAAAGCAGGGTGATGATATCAACCGTGGCAGCGGCATGGTAGACAGCTTGCAGTTTATGGAAAAAATCGGCAGGCATGACCTCGATCCGCAAGCCGAAAAATTCCTTGACTTGGCTTAGAATGATCAACACCGCGATGCCATTGGTGAAGCCGATGATCAGCGGGCGCGGGAAAAACTTGATCACGTTGCCCATGCGCGTCAGACCCATCGCCACCAGCATTACACCTGCCATCAAAGTGCAGATCAGCAAGTTGGCATAACCATACTGGACGATGATGCCATAGATGATCACGATGAACGCGCCGGTCGGGCCGCCTATCTGTACGCGCGAGCCGCCAAGCGCAGAGATGATGAATCCGGCGATAATCGCGGTGAAGATGCCTGCTTCCGGCTTGGCCCCGGAAGCGATCGCAAACGCGATCGCCAGCGGCAAGGCGATGACGCCTACCGTGATGCCGGCGGTGATATCTGTTGTGAGGCGGGTTTTGTTGTAGCCGCGCAGCGCGTCGATCAGGCGCGGACGGAATAAAAGCGATAATCTTACTAGCAGTTGGTTACTCATAATGGGCTGTATTGGCACCTCAAAAATTGTTTGTCATTCCCGCCTGTGTGGGAATGACGGTAATCACTTAACCCTCATTCCTGGCTGAGCGCCATCATCCGGGCTCAAAATGAACAGTCCGGGCGCTTCGCCTGAAGCCGCCAGCACCATGCCTTCCGACAGGCCGAATTTCATTTTGCGCGGCGCCAGGTTGGCGACCATCACGGTCGAGCGTCCCTTAAGCTTTTCCGGATCATAGGCCGATTTGATGCCCGCGAACACCGTGCGTGTTTTTTCCTCGCCGATGTCCAGAGTTAGTTTCAGCAATTTTTCGGCACCTTCCACATGCTCGGCATTGATGATCTTTGCGATGCGCAGATCGATCTTGCTGAAGTCGTCGATGGAAATAGTTTCGGCAATCGGGGCAACGATTGTAGATTGCTTTTCACGTTCGCCTCCTCGCCCGCTTGCGGGAGAGGGTTGTGGAGAGAGCGTGTGCTGCTGCGATTCGCCGAGGCGTGCAGAAGAATGAGATTCTGTCATGGGCTTCAGGCCTTCCTTATTGGTTGCGATCATTGCTTCGATCAACCTGGGGTCGAGGCGGGTCATGAGATGAGTGTACTCGTTGATTTTGTGGCCAAGCAAAGGCCTCATGGTGTCCGGCCACGATAATGGTTCGATATTGAGAAATGTCTCAACCTGCTCAGCCAATTTTGGCAGGATGGGTTTCAGGTAAAGAGTAAGCAGGCAGAACAGATTCAGGCTCACGGTACAGACTTCGTGCAGTCTGGTTTCCAGCCCCCCCTGTTTTGCCAATACCCAAGGAGCCTGGTCGTTTACGTATTCATTGGCCAGATCGGCAAGACGCATGATCTCGCGCACAGCTTTGCCGAAGTCCCGATCTTCGTAAGCAGAGGCAATGAGTGTATCGGAGCCTATAAATTGACCTACGAGATGTGCCCCTCTGTGGTCAGAAATCTGGTCGGGCTTGGCAAGCATTCCGTCAAACCGTTTGCTGATGAATCCCGCACAACGGCTTGCAATATTGATGTATTTGCCGATCAGGTCACTGTTTACCTTGGCGACAAAATCACCGAGGTTGAGGTCGATATCTTCCATCGTGCCGTTCAGTTTTGCGGCATAGTAGTAGCGTAGATATTCAGGGTTGAGACCCTGCTTGAGGTAGCTGCCGGCGGTGATGAAAGTGCCGCGCGATTTGCTCATCTTTTCGCCATTCACGGTAAGGAAGCCATGCGCGAACAGTTTGGTCGGGGTGCGAAAGCCAGCGTGTTGCAGCATTGCGGGCCAGAACAAGGCATGGAAGTAGAGGATGTCTTTGCCGATGAAATGATACATTTCTGTGTCTGAACCTGGCTTCCAGTAGACATCGAAGGACACACCTTTTGCATCGCACAGTTTCTTGAAGCTGCCCATGTAGCCGACTGGAGCATCCAGCCACACGTAAAAATATTTACCCGGTACATCAGGTATCTCGAAGCCGAAATAGGGAGCATCGCGCGAGATATCCCAGTCAGACAATTTATTTTCGCTTTCAGCTCCCAGCCACTCCTGCATCTTGTTCGCAGCTTCGGTTTGCAGCGTTTCGCTACGTGTCCATTTGCGCAGAAATTCCTGGCAGCGTGGGTCGGAGAGTTTGAAGAAATAGTGATCCGAATTGCGCCGCTCGGGTTGTGCGCCGGAAACTGCAGAATAGGGGTTGATCAGTTCGGTGGGGGCGTAGGTGGTGCCGCAGACTTCACAGTTGTCGCCATACTGATCCTTGGCGTGGCACTTCGGGCATTCGCCCTTGATAAAGCGATCCGGCAAAAACATGTTCTTGAGCGGGTCATAGAACTGTTCAATGGAGCGCACCGCTATCAAACCGGCAGACTTGAGTTTGCGGTAGATCGTCTGCGAGTATTCTTTGGTCTCAACGCTGTTGGTGCTGCCGTAGTGGTCGAAATCGACATGGAAGCTATCGAAATCCGCCTTGTGCTCATGCCACACGCGTTCGATCAGTTGTTCGGGTGTGATGCCTTCTTTTTCGGCGCGCAACATGATGGGCGTGCCGTGGGTGTCGTCGGCACACACGTAATGCACTTCATTCCCCCGCATTTTCTGGAAGCGCACCCAGATATCAGTCTGGATGTATTCGACCAAATGACCGAGGTGGATACTGCCGTTTGCGTAGGGCAGAGCCGAAGTGACCAATATTTTTCTTGGTTCCGTGGGAATTTTTCGGGTGGACATGTGATTGCCGGAATACGTTCAAGGAGATGATTTTAGCAAATCGCGCGCGATAGCGGCGAATTGGTTAAAATTGCGCTTCTGTAAGAATGTGGCACAGTACAACCTGAGGAATATTTTCGATGAGCATCAAATCTGACCAGTGGATACGCCGCATGGCGGAGCAGTACAAAATGATCGAGCCGTTTGAGCCTAATCAGGTAAAGGAGCGTGACGGCAAGCGCATCGTGTCCTATGGCACATCCAGCTATGGCTACGATATACGCTGCTCTAACGAATTCAAGCTGTTTACCAACATCAACAGCACCATTGTCGATCCCAAGAACTTTGACCCAAATTCTTTCGTCGAGGTGACTGCTGATTTTTGCATCATTCCGCCCAATTCCTTTGCGCTGGCGCGAACTGTGGAATATTTCCGCATTCCGCGCAGTGTATTAACCATCTGTCTGGGCAAGTCCACCTACGCGCGCTGCGGCATTATCGTCAACGTCACGCCGTTCGAGCCGGAGTGGGAGGGCTATGTGACTCTGGAATTTTCCAACACCACGCCGTTGCCAGCCAAAATTTACGCAAACGAAGGGGTGGCACAAGTGTTGTTCTTTGAAAGCGACGAGGTTTGTGAGACATCTTATAAAGACCGCGGCGGAAAGTACCAGGGGCAAGTGGGTGTGACACTGCCCAAAATGTGAGCAAGGGTTGGAATGGCCCATCCCGCATAAAAATCCTTCTTGCGTCGCCTCGCAAATCTGCGACAATCCGCGCCAATTCGTCATCTCCGCCCAATCAGGCATTCCTTTAAGGAGTAAGTGAACAATGATATTCCGCTTTAGCTCCATCATGTCGATCTGTGTCCAATATGGACCTACACTGAAACTTTGTTGTTAATGCGCCAGTCATTCTGCGATCATCGGCACCAATTCGTTACCTCCACTGGGAGCTAAGCTATGAAATTTCGTTTTCCCATTATCATCATCGATGAAGATTTTCGATCCGAAAATGCCAGCGGATTGGGCATCCGCGCGCTGGCCGAGGCCATTGAAAAGGAAGGTATGGAAATCCTCGGCGTTACCAGTTATGGCGACCTGACTTCGTTTGCGCAGCAGCAAAGCCGTGCATCGGCGTTCCTGCTTTCGATCGACGACGAGGAATTCGGTGCGGGAAGTGAGGAAGAAACCGAAGTCGCATTAAAGAGTTTGCGTGCCTTCGTTCAGGAGATTCGCTTCAAGAATGCAGATATACCCATATACCTGTATGGCGAAACAAGGACATCGCGCCATATTCCGAATGACGTGTTGCGCGAGTTGCATGGCTTCATCCATATGCATGAGGATACGCCTGAGTTCGTTGCGCGCCATATTATCCGGGAAGCCAAGTCCTACCTGGATTCGCTTGCGCCACCGTTTTTCCGCGCCCTGCTGCATTACGCACAGGACGGCTCCTATTCATGGCACTGCCCCGGACACTCGGGCGGTGTGGCATTCCTCAAGTCTCCGGTCGGGCAGATGTTCCACCAGTTCTTTGGCGAAAATATGCTGCGCGCCGACGTGTGCAACGCGGTGGATGAGCTAGGCCAGCTACTCGATCACACCGGACCGGTAGCAGCTTCGGAACGTAACGCGGCGCGCATCTTCAATTCGGATCACTTGTTTTTCGTGACGAATGGCACCTCGACCTCGAACAAGATCGTGTGGCATTCGACCGTTGCGCCCGACGACATCGTGGTGGTGGATCGCAACTGCCACAAATCCATATTGCACGCCATCATGATGACCGGCGCTGTGCCGGTGTTCCTGACCCCCACACGCAATCATTACGGCATTATCGGCCCGATACCGAAATCCGAATTCGAGCCGCAAAGCATACAACGCAAAATTGACGCGAACCCGTTCATTAAGGATAAAACCAAGAAGCCACGCATTTTGACTATCACCCAGAGTACCTATGATGGCATTGTTTACAACGTAGAGATGTTGAAGGAAATGCTGGACGGGCATATCGAAACCCTGCATTTCGATGAGGCGTGGCTGCCGCACGCGGCGTTCCACGAGTTTTATAAGGACATGCATGCCATAGGTAAATACCGTCCGCGCGCCAAAAAATCGATGATCTTTGCCACGCAATCCACGCACAAGTTATTGGCGGGCTTGTCTCAAGCCTCGCAGATTCTGGTGCGCGAATCGGAGAGCCACAAGTTGAATCGGCATGTGTTCAACGAAGCTTATCTGATGCACACCTCCACTAGTCCGCAGTACGCCATCATCGCGTCGTGCGACGTGGCGGCTGCGATGATGGAGCCGCCCGGCGGCACGGCGCTGGTCGAAGAGTCCATTGCCGAAGCGCTGGATTTCCGCCGCGCCATGCGCAAAGTGGATGACGAGTTCGGCAAGGACTGGTGGTTTAAGGTATGGGGTCCGGACCATCTTGCGGAGGAGGGCATTGGTTCGCGCGAAGACTGGTTGCTGCACACCGACGACAAGTGGCATGGTTTCGGCAAGCTGGCTGCAGCTTTTAATATGCTCGATCCGATCAAGGCGACCATCATTACTCCTGGCCTGGATGTAGACGGAGATTTTTCAGATAGCGGCATCCCGGCATCGATGGTAACCAAATATCTGGCCGAGCACGGCGTGATCGTCGAAAAATGCGGGTTGTATTCGTTCTTCATCATGTTCACGATCGGTATCACCAAGGGGCGATGGAATACGCTGCTAACCGCGCTGCAACAGTTCAAGGATGACTATGATCGTAACCAGCCAATCTGGCGCATTCTGCCGGAATTTGCTGCGGCACATTCGAAATATGAGCGCGTCGGTTTGCGCGATCTGTGCCAGCAGATACACGACCAGTACAAGACTCACAACGTAGCGCGTATGACCACCGAGATGTATCTGTCCGACATGCAGCCGGCGATGAGGCCTTCCGATGCGTTCGCCAAAATGGCACACGACGAAATCGATCGCGTCGAGATCGATCAGCTCGAGGGCCGAATTACGGCGGTATTGTTGACTCCCTATCCACCCGGCATTCCGTTGTTGATACCTGGCGAGATGTTCAACAAGACTATCGTGGACTATTTAAAATTCGCGCGCGATTTTAATCAGAGCCTTCCAGGTTTCGAGACCGACATCCATGGCCTTGTTGCTGAAGAAGTGGATGGAGAGACGCATTATTTCGTGGACTGCGTACGCTGACCAGAAGCTAAACTGTGCCGTGGTGGGTTTCGACTTCAATCCCGATTTCCTTGAGCAGAGGCGTGGGCAATATGCCTCCTGCACAAACGATCACTACATCGTTGGGCAGCTCGATGGCCTTGCCTTTTTGATCTAGCAGGACGGTTGCTGACATGATTTTTTTTACGGTTGATTCGAGCAGCAGATTCAGCTGCCCTGATTTGCTTGTTTTTTCAGTGAGCTCGCGGTTTTTGGGTTTCACGCGGCTGAAGGCGCTGCTACGGTAGCTGAGTGTGACCGTCGTGCCAGGCTCTCCAGAAAGCGCCACTGCCGCTTCCAGTGCTGCGTCTCCGCCTCCCACAACTAACACATGCTTGCCACGATACTGCTCAGGATCGAGCAAACGATAGACTACCTTTTCCATATCCTCGCCGGGCACTTCCAGTTTACGAGGCGTACCGCGGCGGCCGATGGCAAGCAGTACGCTGCGAGTGATGTAACTGGCGCGATTGGAAACGACAGTGAAAGTGTCGCCCGTGCGCTCGATTTTTTCCATGCGCTCGCTGAAATTTATCTTGATGTCTGTCTTGGCGACCACATCTTCCCAAAGTTTCATCAACGATTCCTTGCTGATTTCTTTGATATTTATCTTGCCGATAATGGGAAGTTTCATGGGTGCGGTCATGACGATTTTGCCGCGAGGGTAGTGCAGCGTGGTACCGCCGAAAGTGTCTTCCTGTTCAATGGTGACATAACGCAAACCGTGATGCTTGGCAGCCAGGGTCGAGGAAATGCCGGCAGGGCCGGCACCGATGATGACTACATCATGCGGTGTTTTGGCGCGACCGAGTTTCGAAATGGACTCCATTGCCTGGCGCCCCTGTTCCACTGCTTTCCTGATTAAACCCATTCCACCCAATTCTCCGGCTATGAAGATACCGGGCACATTGGTTTCGAAATTGGGCTTAAGTTGAGGAATGTCCACCCCGCGGGTTTCGGTGCCGAATACCAGCTTGATTGCATTGACCGGGCAGGAGGTGGCGCAGGCCCCGTGGCCTATGCAGTGTGCCGGGCTGATCAGCATGCCCTTGCCGTCGATGATGCCGATCGCCTGTTCGGGACAGGCTTTGTAGCAGCCGCCCGAGCCGATGCACAGGTTGGGGTCGAATACCGGATGCAGGGTGGCGGGTTCGGTCAGCCCGGATTCAACCGATTCACTCCAGGTTTCGGAGTGGGCCTTGTTGCGGATGAAATGTCTTCGCAGGTAGAAAAACATGACCACCAACAGGGGAGCCACGTACAGCACATAGATGATTATCTGATCGCTCATGGGGTTATCCGGATTACATCAAGTTAATAGTGGTGTACAAGAGTACGGAGTTGATTGCATCGGTTTCAGCGCATGGTAGCATTGTATTTGGCATTGCAGAATAGGCCAGAAAATTGCGAAACAACAGGGTGAATGAAAATGTCCCAAGAGTCAAAGGACGATAGAAAAGATACGGCTGGAGGCCGTTCGCAAGCGGCCGATATGCGTGCCAGCGGCGCTGTTGAACGCCGCACCCAGCAGCATCCGGTCGAGGTAGCGATATTTGGCGGTTCGCGTTCTACCGACAAGCGTGCCGGCGTAGTTCACGGGGTCGGCGTCGGCGCGAAGATCGCGTGGTTTGCCTTTTTTGTTCTGGCAGCCGCAGCATTCCCTGTCTATATGGGATGGGCTATCAAACCCAGCGAAGGTGTAGGTTATTATCTGGGTTTGGTGGGTGGCGTGATGATGCTGCTGATGCTTCTTTATCCGGTACGCAAGCATGCCGCATGGGCGCGCAACTGGGGAGCGTTGCGCTACTGGTTCATGCTGCACATGTTGTTCGGGATCGCCGGGCCAACGATGGTCCTGTTCCATTCGGCCTTCCATGTAAAGTCGCTGAACGCGGGCGTCGCGCTTTATTCGATGCTGCTGGTGGCGGGCAGCGGCGTCATAGGGCGCTTTATCTACCAGCGCATTCACCATGGCTTGTACGGCCGCAAGTCGAATATGGAGGAATTGCAGCAGGCCGTGGATACCAACCAGGAAAAAGTGAACATGGTTATGCTGGAGGCACCGTCCATCAGCGAAAAGCTGAAACGCTTTCGCGAATCAGCCATTACGAAAAAGGGCATTTTCCCCTTTCGCGTATTGAAGTTTATGACCATGGGATGGCGCAGTCGCAGGCTGGCTCGACGATGTCGCAAGGAGCTGAAGCTGGCAGTGGTAGAGTTGGCCAAGACACATGGTTGGGACAAGGCTCAGCAGAACCACCATCTTGAGGAGGTTATGTCACAGGTAAAGCTTTATCTGGCTGCCGTGCTGGAGGCCGCCCAGTTTTCATCCTATGAGCGCCTGTTTCGTCTGTGGCATATCTTGCATACACCGTTTGTATGGCTGCTGGGGATAAGCGGCATCGTCCATGTCATCGCAGTGAATATGTATTGAACGTTTCCGGATGCTGCTACGTCTCGTTTTTCTGATACTGCCCCTGCTTTGCTCCGGCACCTCCTGGGCTGAAGGCGAGTTATTGCTGATGCCCGGCAAGGTGATCGAGGGGCACGCCAAGCTCGAAGCCAACTGCAAGGAGTGTCACGTCCGCTTCAACAAGGACGCGCAAACCAAATTATGCATGGACTGCCACAAGGAGGTGGGCGCGGATGTCCTGGAGCACAAGGGGTACCATGGCACCCTCAACGAAGAGAAATGCCGCCTCTGCCACACCGATCACAAGGGGCGTGAAGCCAAGATAGTGGTGTGGGATACAAATATATTCGACCACGGCAAAACTGATTACCTTTTGAAGGGAGCGCACCAGAAAAAGGAAAAGGTTAAGTGTAAGGATTGCCATGATCCGAAAAAGAAATACCGCGATGCACCTTCAACCTGCAATGGCTGTCATCTCAAGGATGACAAGCACAAGGGCAGCCTGGGCACCGATTGCGCCAATTGCCATATCGAGAGCAATTGGAAAAAAGCCAAATTCGATCACAGTAAGACCAAATTCGTATACAGGGGCAAGCATGTCGAAGTGCCGTGCAAAAAATGCCATGCAGAACACCCTTTCAACTATAAAGGTGCGCCTTTGGACTGCGCTTCCTGCCACCGCAAGGACGACAAGCACAAGGGGAAATACGGCAAGAAATGCGAGACTTGCCACGTAGACCGCTCCTGGAAGTCAATCGTGTTCGATCACGACGGGGAAACGAAATTCAAGTTGCTGGGCAAGCATGAGATGGTCAAATGCCTGTCCTGCCACAAGGAGCCGTTGTACAGCAAGGTGAAGACGCCGACCGACTGTGTCGCGTGCCACAGGAAAAAAGATGTACACAAAGGAAAGCTGGGTAAGCAATGCGAATCCTGCCATGACGAAAAGAACTGGAAAAAGATCCAGCTTGATCATGGTCGTACGCGCTTTCCCTTGCTGGGTTTGCACTTGAAAGTCGAGTGCAAAAAATGCCACCAGACCAAGCTGTACCGCGATACGCCGTCCAATTGTTATTCCTGCCATAAGAAAGACGACATACACAAACTCCGGCTAGGCAGGAAATGCGACTCGTGCCATAATACGCGTTCGTGGAAGGCTTGGGACTTCAACCACGACACACGTACCAATTTCAAGCTTGATGGTGCGCACAAGAAGCTGGATTGCTATGCCTGCCATATCAATGAGGTAAAAGGCCGTATCGTTGTTCCTCTCTCGTGCATCGGTTGCCACGACAATGATGACGTACATCAGGGCGAGTTCGGGCAGCAATGCGAACGCTGCCATGTCACCAGCGACTTCAAGACTTTACTCGTGGGATCCAGGCCGAAACGCCGTTAGGTATCCGCCATATTTATTACCTTTCGTCTGCAAAAATGACCTTTCATTCCTATGGAAGGCGACTGGTAGCGCGATTTGTTAGTAGCATCGCCGCCGTGAAAATCGGGCATAACACTGATGGAATGCCGGTTTGAAAGTGAGAACATTATGGCAAGGTACACGAGTTTTTCTGGTGTTTGCGTTTTGATTCCTTCAAGGAGCAACTGATGAACGACCAAAATAGTAGATTTGAAGCCGCACATATATTTCGTTCGTTGAAATCACCGCTGTGGCTCGGGTTGATGTTTCTGCTGCCGCTGCTGGCTGCACCGCATTGGGCTATGGCCGAAACGGCCGTTCAGGCCTCCGTGGCGGATAGCAAGGCAAAATCCAGTAAAGCCAAGGCCAAAGCCAGCAAAGCGAAACCCGCCAAAGCAAAGACGGCCAATACGAAGAACGCCAAAGCAAAAACCGGTGGCGCATCCACTGCCAATGTAAAGTTCGAGCACAACAATACTGGATATATTCTTTCGGGCGCGCACGCGCATATCCGCTGCGAATCCTGCCATATCCAGGGTATGTTCAAGGGTACGCCGCGCGATTGTGCCGGTTGTCACGCGAAGGGCAGCAGGATGGGAGCCATGGCAAAACCGGCACGGCATGTACCCACCAACGCGCCATGCGACACTTGCCACCGCAGTTCGTCCTGGACACCGGCATCCTTTTCTCACGCCGGGATGGGGCCGGGTTCCTGCATGACCTGTCACAATGGTTCAGTGGCGACCGGCAAGCCGGGCGGTCACATCGTCACCGCCGATTCCTGTGACAAGTGCCACCGCACTACAGCCTGGACTCCTGCGGGCTACAATCACGCCGGCGTGGCGCCGGGCACCTGTGCAAATTGCCACAATGGCACAACGGCAACCGGCAAGCCGGGCGGCCACATCATTACCGCCGATTCCTGTGACAAGTGCCACCGCACCACGGCATGGATTCCAGCGAGTTACAATCACTCCGGTGTAATACCGGGCACCTGTACGACCTGTCACGGGGTAACAGCAACCGGTAAACCAAGCGGGCACGTAGCTACTACCAATTCCTGTGATATGTGCCACCGCACCACGGCATGGACTCCGGCGAGTTTCAATCACTCCGGTGTAATACCGGGCACCTGTACGACCTGTCACGGGGTAACGGCAACCGGCAAACCAAGCGGGCACGTTTTAACTTCCGCATCCTGCGACAGTTGCCATACCACTTCAACTTGGTCAGGGGCTGGTTTCAACCATGTGGACGTGGTACCGGGTACTTGCGCCAATTGCCACAACGGCACGACAGCGATGGGCAAGACCAGCAACCATGTGCCAACGACCGGAGCGAACACATGGCTGTCTTGCGATAGCTGTCACAAATCGACAACAAGCTTTGCAAATGCCAAGTTGCACAGCTCAGTGGTTGTCGCCAAGGGTACTTGCACGCAGTGTCACGAGCGCGGCAATCCCTATGGCGTGACAGGGCGGCCAAGCGGCCACACCAGCGCATCGATGGCGGCACCCAATTCCTGCGACAACAGCGGTTGCCACAACACCTCGGGATTTTAGATGCAGTCCAAGGCTATCAAATTATTCAGGAAGGCCGTGGAAAGTTGAAGGCCGGTTTCGGATTGCCGGCCAAGCGGAATAGCGGCGAGCTCGATCGGATGGTTCGCTCGCTCCTGTTCGTGGTGATACTGTTTGGCGGTGTTGCCATCAGGTCGGCATATGCCCATGTGATCGATCGCATCGAAATCAATCAGGAAAAAGACGAGGCCGAGATTCAGATCCAGTTCGACGTCCATGTTCAATACATGCGCGAAGCGTCGTTCGGCAATGGCGAGATTCATATTTTCTTCAAGCAACTTGAAGCGGATCCATCAGGAACCAGGCTGGTCCCTGAAGCCATAGACTCTCCGCCAACGGATATTGCCCCGCATTTTACGGTTAATTTCCCCGGCCTCGACGCATCTCTCATCATCAAATTTGACGATACGGTGAGTTACCGCATCCGGCCCGGCAAAGATGGGCGCAGCATCAGCGTTTTTGTTCCGGCCAGCAACTCCGAAGACGACTCCGAAGCAGTCTCGGCGGTACTCGCACCCAAGGAAGTCGAACAGGAAGCGAAGCAATTGCTGGCGAGCGCACGCGATGCGCTTGGGCAAGACCAGTTTGATACCGCGATAGAAAAACTGAATCTGTTGCTCAATCTCCCACCCAACAAATATACCCAGACAGCTCAGAGGCTGATAGGTGAGGCCCGGGAAAAGAATGGAGAGTTTTCCAAGGCGCGCGTGGAATATCAGCTGTACCTGAAGCTCTATCCAAATGCCAAAGACGCCAGGCAGGTGAAGGAAAAGCTGGCACGTTTGCCTGAACAGTCGCAGGCAAGGCTGATGCTGCGGGCCATCCCCAAAAAGAAGCGCATCGAAGATCAGATGACCGTCTTTGGAAGCTTTTCCCAGAACCTCTACAAAGGCATGTCGCATATCGATTCCACCACAGTGAACGGTTTGAGCGTGACCACGGAAACCCTGGACAGCACCGACCAGTCCACGCTGTTCTCTTCATTGGACCTGACTGGACGTAAGCGCACCGAAAGCACTGATACCCGCATCGTGTTCCGCGATGATTACAAAGCCAACCTCTTGTCCAGAGCCAAGAGCGAGAACCGACTGAATGCCTTTTACGTTGAACAGGGGGCGCGGGATCGCACTTATCTCTATCGCCTGGGACGACAGCGGGGCGGTGCGGGTGGTGTATCGGGCCGCTTCGATGGCGCATGGCTGAGTTATAGCCCGGCTTCCATCTGGCACATCAATGGCGTTCTGGGTACGCCGGCAGAGAAAGTCCCGGCTGGTTTTGACAGGAAAACTTTTGCCGGTGTAAGCGTCGATCTTACCCGGTTGCCCGGGCAGTGGAGCGGCAGCACATATTACCTGGAGCAGCGCGCCGGAAAGGTGGTGGATCGCAAAGCCATCGGGCTGGAAGCGCATTATTTCGATGCGCAGAGCAACTACATGGGTCTGGTCGATTACGATGCTCTGTTCAAGATGTACAACATTGCGATGTTGCAGGGTAACTGGACCACGGAGGATGGTGACAACTACCTGTTGCTTGCCGACCATAGAAAATCCCCACCGCTGCAGTTATCCAACGCGATACCGGGCCAGACTCTGCAATCCGTAACGGCTTTGGTTGAATCGGGGGTGAAGACCGAGGATTTGATCAGGGATGCAAAAGCGTTGACCGCGACATCCAACCTGTTCATGGTTGGAATGACGCATCCCTATTCAAAACGTCTGCGCCTGGGCGGCGACTTCCGTGTCACCAATATATCTGACACCGGGGTAGCCGGTACGCAAGCCGCCGCACCCGGAACCGGGAATATCTACATGATTACCGCACAGGCGATAGGCAACGACCTGTTGTTGAAGAATGACCTGGGCGTGGCAAGCGCAAGCTATATCCATGCCCGCTCCTATAAGGGTGAGTCTTTGACATTCAGCCAGACCCAGACTCTGAAGCAAAGCTGGCGTATGGATTTTTCACTTCAGCTATATAACCAGAAGGATAATCTTGGTGTTCGCATGACGCGCATCACGCCCAGCCTCAAGGTGGGTTACCGTGTTAACGAAGCGGTCAGCCTCGATGTTGAGGGCGGGCTTGAGATCACCCAGAACAAGAGCGCAACCAGGGACGAGAAAGTAAGGCGCAAGTACTTCTACCTCGGCTATCGCTGGGATTTCCACTAGCGGTCATTGAATGAGATAGCGGGTAGTGTGCAGCCCGCACATTGGGCGGTGAAAAGCGAGGGCCAGACTTAACCGGCCAGCCCCACATAAATATTTTGCACGTCATCGTCTGCATCGATCGCATCCAGAAACGCTTCAACTTCTTCGCGCTCAGCCTCGTTCAGCGACACAGGATTCTTTGGCCTGTAGCCTAACTGGGCAGACTGTACGGTAAAGCCGTGCGCCGGTAATGCACGGCATACCGCGTCCAGATCGGTTGCATCGGTGAGAAACAAGGTTGCGCCATTATCGGCAGGCTCAAAATCCTGCGCGCCGGCCTCGATAGCCGCAAGCTCCGCATCTGCACCCTTGGAGCCAGGGATCGCTTCGATCATGCCCTGATAATTGAAATCCCACGAGACCGATCCCGATGCGCCCAGTTGCCCTTTGCGAAACAACAAGCGAATGTTGGGAAAAGTGCGATTAGCGTTGTCCGTGAGACATTCGACGATCACCGGCACCTTGTGTGGCGCAAAGCCCTCGTAGATAAGTCTTTCCAGATTTGCACCTCCATCGAGTAGGCCCGCACCTTTCTTGATTGCACGTTCCAGCGTTTCACGCGGCATGGAGGCTTTCTTGGCCTGCTCGACCACCAGCCGCAAGCGCGGATTCATGTCCGGGTCGGCGCCGGCGCGCGCTGCAACCATGATCTCCTTGGAAAGTTTGCCGAAGATGCGGCCCTTTG
>Ga0224495_10000846_pt1 | contig 23075 bp, 23 predicted proteins | sample SF_Jul11_sed_USG_FD_168128 | JGI IMG/M metagenome (GOLD analysis project Ga0224495, IMG submission 168128) | Sediment microbial communities from San Francisco Bay, California, United States - SF_Jul11_sed_USGS_4_1 | ecosystem: Environmental > Aquatic > Marine > Sediment | place: USA: California...
AGAGCCACCAGTTGCACAAATGCATCGCTGACGGATCGGCTCATGCGATCTTTGGCGGCAAGATCATGGTGCGCGAGGGCGCATCCGGAACAGACTCGGAGCAGAGCAGCCGCAACCTGCTGCTGTCAGGCAAGGCTCACATCGATACCCAGCCGCAACTGGAGATATTCAACGATGACGTGAGCTGCAAGCATGGCGCAACAATCGGCCAGATCGATGCCGATGCGCTGTTCTTCCTCAAGAGTCGCGGATTGACTGATGCACGCGCAAGGAATCTGCTTACCCATGCCTTTGCGGCAGAGATCATCGACAAGATCCCGGTGCAGGCTCTGGTCGATTCATTGAGCAAGACGATATTGGATGAACGTATGAAGGCAAGCGTATGACAATCGACAGTTCTAACATCGAAAAAATCCGCGCGGATTTTCCCATCCTGAAACTGCAGGTGTCCGGCAAGCCACTGGTCTATGTAGATAACGCCGCCAGCAGCCAGATGCCGCAGCAGGTTATCGATCGCATCGTGCGTTACCAGCAGGCAGAGCACTCCAACATCCATCGCGCGGTGCATTATTTGAGCGAACTGGCCACCAAAGAATTTGAAGAAGCACGCGTCAAGGTGCAACATTTTTTGAATGCGAAAGAATCGAGGGAGATCATCTTCACGCGCGGTACCACCGAGGCGATCAATCTGGTGATGCACGGCTACGGCCGATCTTTCATCGGCAAGGGCGACGAGATCATCCTGTCCGGCCTTGAACACCATGCGAACATCGTCCCCTGGCAGATGCTGGCGGAGGAGAAGGGCGCGGTGATCCGCGTGATCCCGATGAACGATCACGGAGAATTGCTGATCGACGAATTCAAAGCGCTATTTAACAAGAACACTAAATTCCTTGCGCTGTCGCATGTGTCCAATGCGCTGGGCACGATCAATCCGGTGAAGGAAATGGTCGCCTTTGCGCACAGTCACGGCGTGCCGGTATTGCTCGATGGCGCTCAGGCTGCGCCACATCAGATGCTCGACATGCAGGATCTGGATTGCGATTTCTATGCCTTCTCGGGTCACAAGATGTGCGGCCCGACCGGTATCGGCGCGTTGTATGGCAAGTCACAGTTGCTGGAAAAGATGCAGCCCTTTATGGGCGGTGGCGACATGATCTTGTCGGTGACTTTCGAGAAGACGGTCTACAACGTCATTCCCGCCAAGTTTGAAGCAGGCACGCCGCCTATCATGGCAGCCATTGCTCTTGGTGCCGCGATCGATTATCTGAACGGGATCGGCCTGAATAATATCGAGGCCTATGAACATGAATTGCTCGAATATGCGACACAACGAGTCTCTGCCATTCCCGGCGTAAGAATCATAGGCACGGCGGCGAAAAAAGCCGCGGTACTTTCCTTCGAGATCGAAGGTGCACACCCGCACGATGTGGGAACGATACTCAATGCCGACGGCATTGCGATCCGCACCGGACACCATTGCGCACAGCCAGTGATGAATCGTTTCCATGTGCCCGCCACCGCGCGCGCTTCGTTTGCGTTTTACAACACGCCGGAAGAGATCGACACGCTGGTCGAGGGGATACGCAAGGTGCAGGAGATGTTCGTATGAGCGACAACATGAAGCAGCTGTATCAGGAAGTGATCCTTGATCATAACCGCAAGCCGAGGAACTGGGGCGCGATTGCGGATGAGAATCGCCATGCCGAGGGACACAACCCGCTGTGCGGAGACCACATCAAACTGTCCATGAATGTGCAGGGCGACAAAATCGAGGCTATCGCATTTGAGGGTCACGGCTGTGCGATCTGCAAAGCGTCCTCATCGATGATGACCGGTGCCGTCAAAGGAAAGACCGTGCAGGAAGCGGAAACGATGGTGGATGAATTCCGCGGCATGACCACCGGTACGCTCGATCCGGAAAGCCAGGACAACCATCTCGGCAAGCTGAAAGTCTTTGCCGGCGTAAAGGACCTGCCGTCGAGAGTCAAATGCGCGATCCTGCCCTGGCACACACTGCATGCTGCGCTGCATTCGGAGAACTCGGCCTCGACCGAAGGCCAGGACGATCCGATTCCGGATTCCGGAACGGTCGCATGATCAACCCATAGACAGACGATAAGTTATGCCAAAAATTGCAGACATCGAAGACACACCCAACCCGAACGCGGTCAAATTCGTGCTCAAGGAGAGACTGACCTGGGGCACGGCGCACTCATTCGACAACGCTGCGGCAGCGGCGATGGATCCGCTGGCATCCGCACTGTTTGCGATCCCGCACGTCACCAACGTCTATTACACCGACAAGTGGATCACCGTCACTCAGGATGGCGCGGCCGACTGGCCGACGTTGTTGCGCGAGGTTGCGATGCCGATCCGCGAGGCGGAAGCGGCGGTCAAGCCGGATTTGGAAACAACGGAAAGCTTCGATGACGAACCGCGGCTGGCCGCGATCCGCGAACTGCTGGATCAGCAGATCCGCCCCGCGCTGATGGCAGACGGCGGCGACCTGCAGATCGTCGGCCTTGAAGGTAACGTGCTGTCGATACGCTACTTCGGCGCATGCGGCAGTTGCCCAAGTTCACTGGCCGGAACGCTTAATGCGATCGGCCACCTTGCGCGCACCATCGAGCCGGACATCGAGGTGCAGGTGGTATGAGCGACTGGGTTGATGTCGGCAAGTCAGACGAGATCGTTCCCGGCCACCCCGTGCACATCGAGGTGGATGGCACTGCCATTGCCGTGTTCAAGCTTGAGGACGGATTCCATGCGATCGAGGATGTCTGCACCCATGATGGCGGACGATTGACCGGCGGTTGCGTAGAGGACGACCAGATCGTCTGCCCGCGCCACGGTGCGCGATTCTCCATCAAGACCGGCGAGGCGCTGACTGCACCTGCTTACGAGCCCACCGCCATCTTCCCCGTGCGCGTCGAAAACGGCATCGTCCAGATCAGGGATGATCGCTGGGATTAGTATTTTGGTCATTTGAATATTCTGTTTGCGAACTTGATTTTGCTTTCATCAGGCCCAAGCCTCATCCGGCTACTGCCTGGCTGACTAAGCGCTATCTTCCATCACTTCCACCAGCCTGCGGTACAGCTGTCCGGGCGATACCGGCTTGTGCAGCAGCGGTATGCCGCTGGCCTTTGCTTCGCGTAACCGCTCGGGGGCGGTGTCCCCGGTGATCAGCAGGGCGGGCAATTCTTCACCCAGCAATGCGCGCAGGGCCGTGATGGCTTCGGTGCCAGTGCGCTGTTCGCGCAGGCGGTAATCGCTGATGACCAATCCGGGCGGATTGACGCGTGCCAGCTCGAGCGCCTCCTCGATCGATTCGGCCGCGTCGCATTCACAACCCCAGTCGCTCAGCAGATGGCACATGCCATCGCGCACGTTCTCTTCGTCGTCTATCACCAGTACGCGTATTTTAAGTAGCCGGGGCTTACCGTGTGTTTTGCCGGCGCGTTCGACCGGCGCGGATGTCGCGATGGGCAAGCTCAGCCGGAACACGCTGCCGTGTTGCGGGGTTGATGCCAGCGACAAATCATGTCCCAGCGTGTGCGCCAGTCCGTTTGCGATGGCCAGCCCCAGCCCCAAGCCTTTGAGACGGTCGCGTTCGGGGTTGCCCAACTGGTGGAATTCGCTGAACACCTCTTTCTGGTGTGCCGGCTCGATACCGATGCCGGTATCCCATACTTCGATCACGGCCCGGTTGCCGCGCTTGCGGCAGGCCACCAGCACACCGCCGCGCTCGGTGTAACGGATCGCGTTCGTCACCAGGTTGCGCAGGATCAATTCCACCAGCACCGGATCGGACTGCACCGCGATACGGGTCTCGCGCGAGCGGTACACGATATTCTTTGCATCGGCCTGCGGCGCGAGCTCCTTTTCGATCTTGTTCAGCAAGGCCTGCAAATGGAACGATTGCCGGTGTGCTTCGATCACACCGGCTTCGATGCGTGAAAAGTCGAGCAGCGTGTTGAGCATCTCGCTGGAAGCTTCCGAGGCGGCCCGCGTGCTGGCGAGCAGCTCGCGCTGCTGCCCGGTCAGGTCGGTGCGGGAAAGCACCTCCAGAAACAATCCTTGAGCGTGGATAGGCTGGCGCAGATCGTGGCTGGCTGCAGCAAGGAATTTAGACTTGGCCAGATTGGCTGCTTCTGCTTCGTGCTGGGCGGACTCGGCAATTTCCGTCTTTACTTTCAACTGGTCGATCAAGGCCATGTTTTCAAAACGCAGATTGATTGCGTTGCGTATTTCGCGGGTGCTGTTGCGCGAGATCAGCATAAGGGCGAACAGATACAGGACGCATGCCACGCCAAGCACGTCGTCCCCCATCATCCATATTTTGATGGCCGTCATCATGAGCAGGGCGGTGGCGAAGGCGAGGAATATCGGCAATATGGAGATAAGTCGTGACATCGCACTGCCGACAATAGCCGCCATCGCGGCCAGGATCAGGATGCTGCCGGTTTTTGTTGCTGTATCCAGCGCGATCCACGGCAGCACACCCCAGATCGCGCCATCCAGCATGTTCATAGCAATCAACATCCAGACCATGCGGTGGGTGCTGCCTAATGAAACATTCGACGCAAGGTGGCGGCGTGCATGGAAATAGTTGTTCAGCTTGGACCAGATCAGGACGACGACCCAGATCGTTAGCGCCTGTGAATTGCTGTCGTTGTATAAACCCCAGAGCAGTAGTGAAATCAGCAGGAAATTCGGCACCAGTGCGGTGCTCACATTGCGTAACACCAGCCGCAATTGTTCATTCAGGACGCGCGCTTCATCCAGCCGCAATAAATTACCCGCCATATCGGTATCGCATCCTAATTGACTGTTCCGGTGGAACGCATCTCAGCCGACCAATCCTTGCTGGCGTGCCGCGAATACCGCTTCCGAGCGGCTCGCCACCCGCAGGAATTCCAGTATCCCCTGCACATGCCCGCGCACGGTGTTTTCCGAAAGCGACAATTCGCGCGCGATCAATTTGTTCGACATGCCCCGGCACAGCAGGTCGAGCACTTCGCATTGGCGCGGGGTCAGGTGTTCGGCCTGTGTACTATCGTCACCTTCGGCCTGATCCGCCAGCGCGGCGAACTCTCCGCGCAAGGCCATATTGACGGAAGCAACGATATCGTCTGCCGTATCCGCCTTGGAAACGAAGCCGGCGGCGCCGCGCGCGAGTACCCTGTTCACGGTTTCCGGCTCATCCTGCGATGACAACACGATCACCGGCACCGTCGGCCATTTGCGCTTGAGCAACGCAATACCCTCCATCCCGTTCAGGCCGGGCAACTGGAGATCCAGCAGCGTCACATCCAGCATGTCGGGGGCCAACTGCATCGCCTCGTTGAGCGAGCCCGCCTCGAACATTTCCGTGCCCGGCATACCCGCGTCCAGCACCATGCGCAGCCCGGAGCGGAACATGGCGTGGTCGTCGATCAGCAAGATACGGGTAGCAACCATAATGCAAATCTAACCCGTGATTTACCTGTAACGCAAGCAATTATGGCCATTCAGTCCAAATGGACTATATGAAGTTGTAAATTACCTTCCTATAATCCTTGTCAGATTGACGGATGAATTTTTAAAATATACAGCAAGTCGGAAAGACTGCGCAGGGAGATCAAAATGAACATCAACGGCAAAACAATCTTGCAAGGCGTGTTAATCCTGATGGTACTGGCGCTGTCGGCCTGCGGCGGAGGCGGGGGTTCCGGTAAGTCTTGCACTGAAGGTGATTTTGACGGCGACGGATTGAGCAACTGCAGTGAGATAAATACCTATGGCACTTCTTGGGTGCTGAAGGATACCGATGGGGACGGGTTTGATGATTATTATGAGATCAACAATCTCGGGTTCAGCGCGAACAACAACAATTTCAAATTCAATCCGCTGATCGCCGATATTCCACAAGTTGACATTGAGTTTTTAACGCCTCCCGATATCAGCATGAATTTCACCGATGCCACCACCGACACGGTGATGCGCTCGAACACGTCCTCAAATACGGTTATTGAGACAGAAACGGATTTCACCTCCACCACGCTGGAGGTAAACGTGGAAGCGAAGGTCAACGCTTTCGGGGGACAGCTCAAGGCCAACGTTAATACCTCAACCACATGGGAGAAAACCAACACCCTGACGGAGGAACAGACCAACGAGAACCAGACGGCGCTGACCAACAGCACCACAAAAACCATGACGGACGGAAAGCTGGCCGTGGCCGTGAACATCGTTAACCGGGGGAACATCGCTTACACGGTAAAAAACCTGGTGCTGGGGTCTACAGCGCTTTATCCGGAAAAGGGGTCCGTACTAAAACCCATCGGAAACATGGATTTTGACACCTCCTTTGGGTCCTTTCAGCCCTTTACCATTGCCCCCAATTCCAGCGCGGGGCCCCTGAAGTTTTCCACGAAAATGGATGTGGCCACAACCCGCAAACTGCTGGGGAGTTCCAAGGGGCTCAGCGTTAATGTGGCCGCCCAGGAAATCGCGGGAGTGGGTGGCGAGTCATACACCCTTCAAATGACCGATGTGCTGGCCAAGACCGCGGCGGTCATCATCGACTACGGCGGAAAAGGCGGTCATGCCATTGAGAAATACCAGGTGGCCACCAATACGGATCCGTCGGTTTTGCATGTCACCCTGAAGAAGGTTCTGGAATCTTATCTTAGAATTCCCTACACCGCCTCAACCGGTCTTGACGATTTGAGGGGGGTAGCGAGCGCCGCGCCTAATGTGTTCTGGCTGATTGTCAAAAATACCACCAGGGACGGTATGGATGAGATGATCTGGTACGATCCCCGGGACGCAGCCTATGACCTGGCCGACATCACGATCAAGTCCGGTGATGCGATCCGCCTGGTTTATATGGATGACGCGGACGGTGACAAGATCGGGTTGAGGCAGGAATTAATATTTGGTACGGACCCCACCAAGGCGGATACCGACGGGGACGGTCTGGATGATTTATTTGAACTGGATACGGGCTGGATAGACGGTTATACCGGGCAGCAGGTCTATCCTTCTGCACTTTCAGCCGACTGGGACGGGGACGGCCTTGACGACGCGGCCGAACTGGCGGCCACCACAAACCCGAAATCCGCCGATACGGACGGGGACGGATTACTGGATGGCGTTGATCCGGCACCCCTTGTCAACAGTTTAGTGTCGCCCTGGCACCTTGTTTCCGCCGGGTACTGGCACAACCTGGGCATTCGTTCGGATGGCTCACTGTGGTCCTGGGGGAACAATGACTATGGCGAGCTGGGTCTGGGTGACACAACCACGCGATACAATCCCACCATGATTGATGACGGTACGGGCGGCAAATGGATAGCCGTGGCGGCGGGACAGAATTTCTCCCTGGCCATCAGGGAGAGTGCACCCGGTTCCGGTAAAGGTCAGCTTTTCTCGTGGGGCAGCAACAGCCACGGCCAACTGGGACGCGTAACGGCCACCACTTGCATTGACCCGAGTAGTTCTCCACCTGTGGCGGTACCCTGTGATATGTCCATGGCACAGGTAGGCTCGGTCGCGGACTGGACGGTCATTTCCGCGGGTGGTTATCATGCTGCCGGGATCCAGGATGCCGATGTCAACGGCCTGGGCAGTATCCATACCTGGGGCGCAAACTGGACAGGTCAGTTGGGATCAGGGAACCTGACCGATCAGGCGACTCCCCAGGTAATTGATGGCGGGACCGCTGACTGGATAGATGTGGACGCAGGCCAGTACCACACCATTGCCAACAAGGGCGCCGGGTATACTCCGGCCTACCAGATATTCAGTTGGGGATACAACGGTTGGGGGCAACTGGGCATCAACCAGACCGTCGGATATGTAACCGTTCCCACCAAGGGTGGACAAGCACAGTACATCAATGCCGGGTACGCCAACAGCGTTGTCACTAATGACGCGCTCGACCCATTGGGCGCGGCGGTCTATGTGGCCGGATGGAGTTCCCTGGGCCAAGCGGGCTATTACGGAACCACCAACTGGAGCTGGAACAAATTGGGGGATTGGGGGCTGCTGAAAGCGGAGACATTTGATGTAGGTACCAATTTTCTGGTGGGTATTAAATCCAGCGGTACGCCCGGCCAGGGAACGCTCTGGGCGTGGGGAGACAATGGCTATGGTCAGTTGGGGCGTGGGTTTGTGGGCAGTTATTGCTACTGCCGCGAGCAGATTGGCACCTCCGCAGAATGGACTCTGGTTTCCACCGGGAATGCCCATACCCTGGCCCTGAAAACGAATGGGAAGCTCTATGGCTTTGGAGATAACGTCCATGGGCAGATCGGCCAGGGAGACCCGTCAGTTTCCGGATTTACCATTCCTTCACCGGCGTTGATCAAGTGATTGATGCTCGCGCTATGGTGAGTTAAATCTTTTAAGGGGAACGGGGCGCACAAAAGCGCCCCGTTTTATTTGGGTGCTCATCTCGCCGTTGACGCCAATGACCTGCCCGGGGATATAGGCGGATATAATTAACAAAACCCGTAAGGGAATTTGACGATGGAGAACAGCGTGCTTGATAAGGGTACCAGCTAGTCTCTGGTCAGGCATGTCCTGCTTAGTCTGCCGCGAAAAGTTTTTTCCACAAAAGCCGACATGCATCGGTATTGATTTCTCCTTGCGCGACACGGCAGGGCGACTGGTTGTTCAGGCGCATGCGGTGTTGTGTCTGGCGCAGGGCGCGGTAAAGATCGCGGTTTAGATCGGCAAGCTCCACCGGGATCAAGCCCAATTCACCCGCGAGTTTGAGCAGCGCGAGGTTGCCGATATTTCCGGTCAGTTGAGGGTGCTGGCGAGCATGGGCCAGCACGAGATATTGCACGATGAATTCGATGTCCACCATGCCGCCGCTGTCGTGCTTGATGTCAAACAGGCCGCTGTCATTGGGATGGCCGTCGTGCATCTTCTGGCGCATTTCCAGTATCTCTTTTTGCAGTTTCACGGGGTCGCGTTTCTGGCACAGCACCTGTTCGCCCGCGTAACTTTCATTAGCGCTGCTTCCACCAGTTCGCAATGACGATACCCACGGCAGGATTGACCAGATAACCATAGGAACGGTGGCAATTAAGACCTTCATCGTTGCGAAAGTAGTTGTAGATTCCCTTGCAGTGATCCTCAATCGAATCGACCAGTCCCTGCTCGCGCATGGCCTTGAAACTGTCGCTCAAATTCCGTTCGAGGGCAGTGACATCACCCTCGGAGGCCACATTTATCCAGCGCCGTATCATGCCGGGATATGACTTGTGGTTGGTACCTTTCAATCCAAGAAGATGACGCCGGACATAATGCATGCCGAGCGGGCTGCCTATGGTCAGCAGGTCAACTTTGCCATCCAGTCCTTCTTCGTGTGTCAACTCCCAAAGCGAATCATAGGCGATGACGGAACCAAGGCTGTGTCCGACCAATAGCACCTGATCGCCTTTTTTCAGCAAGCTGCGCAACTGGTCCTTGAGCAGTTTCCGTATGTCTTGAGCGATGTTGTCGCCATTGCTGAAATAACGCTTGATCTCAATTTCGGTACTGCGTGCCTCTTCGGGCAAAAAGCGGATCAGCGCCGGTAGATGGTCGACAATCTTCAGGATGAGGCGATTCTTGCGGTAGTTCCAGGAAATTGCTTCCGCAATGTCCTTTGGGGTCGGACCATGCTGGTTGATCAACGCATCGATCCAGGGCAGTTCCCGGCTGATATCCTTGTACTCCTGGTAATAAAGGTAATTCCAGCTGACCAGATGAAATTGCTCGCGCACGGGGCGCATTGCATCGGCAGTGCTTGCGTCAGCGCGGTGCACACCCTCAAGCAAAGCACGCCAGAGTAATTCGCGGTGCTGTTCAGCTTGAGGCTTGGGGTTTTTGCCCGGTACGAATATGATGTGCTTGCTGTTCATGTGTTGTAGTTTACAGTCTGCGGGGAAAGAATGGGGATGGATGCAATGAGGCAGCGGGTGCTGGTTCTGGGCTATGGCGAGATGGGGCACGCCATGGAATATATGCTGTCAGCGCGGCACGAACTGCGTATCTGGAGCATAACCGGGGTTAAGGATCGTGAAACAACACTGGAGCAGGAGGTCGCGGAAGCAGAGGTGATCCTTTTCTGTCTTCCGGTGAATCCGCATTATGAAATTGCCACGAGGATATCCCCCCATCTGACAGAGGACAGCCTCTGTGTGACCATCGCAAAGGGACTGGATGAATCCGGCAGGACAGCGGTACAGGTATTTGAGACTGCACTACAGCATCATCACTATGGTGTGATGTATGGCCCGATGATATCGGAGGAGATCAGGGCTGATGCTTATTCGTTTGCCGATGTTGCGATGTCAGATCCGTCCCAATTTGGAAAGATACGCAGCTTGTTCCACGGAGCCAGGCTGGTCTGCAAGGAGGCAGGCGATATGCATGGTCGCGCCTGGTCGGTGATACTCAAGAACGTCTATGCCATCATGTTCGGCATCGCGGATGAACTCAAGCTGGGCGACAACATGCGCGGACACCTGATGGTGGCGGCAATCGCCGAACTTTCCATGATCGTCGAGTCTTTGGGCGGCGAGATACACACTCCTTACAGTTATGCGGGGCTGGGCGATCTGGTCGCGACGGGTACCAGCGAGGACTCGCATCATCATGCGCTGGGACGGCAACTGGCGAGAGGCGAGTTTGACGATATCTCGGGGGAGGGGGTACATACCCTGAGGATGGTCGAAAAGTATGGCCTGTTTGACTGGAAGATTTATCCCTTGTTCTCGCTGGTGCAGCATATCGTTTCACGGCCGGAAAATCTGCAAGCAAGACTGCAATCCTACCTGCAAAAAATCCGTACCTGGTGAAGCGGCATCGTCCTGCTCAGAGACGATCGCCGGGATTGATCTTTACCATTGATAGTAAATGCCGAAAGATGCCACCGGCCACCACTGGAAACTCTTCAGGTCTTTTTGCAGCTTGGCTCTTTCTGCCGCGGCATCGGTTTGCAATTGTGTGCATACAGCCGGATTGATACAGGTAACTTCCAGATTGACTTTCGGACTGCCCTGGTACAGTAAGCCGAAATCGGTAACCAGCCCCCAGCCACTATTTTTTGAGACCGGGTTGCCCCAGCCTATCCCGATGTAAGGCGAAGCCTTGAGGAAAGATATCGTGCCTTGCAGTGTACCGATATCTGAAGTGGTGTAGGTCGCACCATTGACGACGAAATTCCCGCCGGTTGGCTTGGCCTCATAATCCATCTTGTTATCGTTGTAGAACAATCCGGCACTGGTGCGAAACCCGCCTCCAAAGGGATACCAGTCCGCCACTGCGCTGGCAGTCTTTAATTGCCATTTGAAATCGTAGTTGATCAGGCTGGAGGTGGCATTATGCTTGTACGTGTAGGTATTAAAACCAACCCGGGTGGAAATATAGTCGGAGAAACCAAAGTTCAGTTCGGCACCATAGCCGAGCGTGCCGATCTTGCCGGTTAAACTCTTCCCCGATTTTTCTCCGGAAGTCTTTTTGCTTTGTTCTTTTACCTTTGCGGGTTTTACCGGGGGTTCGCTCTTGGCCTCGACAATGGGAGCAGCGGGTGGGACGGGGGCAACAGGTGGAGCAGGAGCTGCGACCTTGACTGTTTCAATTGCGTGATCGGTCGGCATAACAAGCAGTGTGCTAAAAGTACCAGCGGGAATAGCCGCAGCTGAGACCAGCGTTGCGAGGGATTTTGGAGAGGTTACGACAGCAGCTTGTCCTGCCTCCAGAACGGTTAAACCGGCCGCATTCGACATGCGGATGTTTCCCTCGATCACCTGGCTGTAGATCGTACGACCAGCCTTGACCAACATGAACTCTGTTCCGCCTATCCTGATGGTTGCGTTCGAGGTCAGCAACGTGAACGCCTGGCTATTCTGCTTGCCTATCTGTCCGGTTGAAAAGCGCATTCCCCCGTTGAGTGCAGCAAAAACGATAGCGCTGTTCTGTAAATTACCGGCATCGTAGCGGTATTCGCGCACCTGAAAAGTGGAGTTGGCTTGCATCGTGACCACCTGACCGTCTTCGAATTTCAGCAATGCCGAGCTGTTATCACCGGTTTTGACCAGCGTATCGGAAACGATGCGCTCGCTTTGCATTACCAGATGGGCCGGATTCTTTCCCTGTGTGACATTCACAGTTCCGCTCAATACATACAGATTATTGCCGGGTTCCTGTGCCGAGTAGGAAAGGGCGGGAGAGAAGGCAAAGGCCAGAATGATCGCTGTGATTAACTTCATTTCTGAAAGTCTCCTTGGGAAAATATGGGGAGCATATCAATATGCAACTGGCGATATTTTTCGCCTCCTGCATGTGCTGTCAGGTTAGCTGGAATAATGATAACAGCCTATTGCCATGTTCCGGTGATGAATATCGAAGAAGGTCTCAATCCTGCCGCATCGGTCATCGTATTCAGTGGCATACGGATACTATTGAGGTCATTGTGTATAGCAGGGTCATCCGGCTATCTTTCGCGTCTGTATTTTTGACAACCAAATTTTCTGGTTGTGATAGGGTTCAGTTTCTTGAAATTGTGAATGTATGAAATTACATATGCTCCAACTCACTCGGCCATATTCCAGCAGTACAACAAACCGGCTTCAGGTTTATCACCATGCTGTTCGTTGCGCTGGCAATATCCGCTTGTGGTAAGGGCAGTTCCGTACCTGTTGCCATTACAGTTGCAGAAGATCCACTTTATGTTGACCAATGGCACCTGAAAAATACCGGGCAGCAGGGGACAGTCGCACCTCCGGGGCTGTCGGGTGAAGATATCAATGTGGAAGCGGCCTGGCTGGCTACTACACCCCGAAAAGGTAACGGGATACGCATAGCGGTGGTGGATGACGGGCTGGAAATAGGCCATGAAGATCTGGCGGCAAACATTGCTCCGGCTGGATTGAGTTACAACTACGTCACTCTTGGTAGCGATCCTTCCTATGCCCCTGGAGATTCGGCGTCGGGTCACGGTATCTCGGTGGCAGGCATCGTGGCGGCGCGTGACTGGAATGGTTTGGGTGGCCGTGGTGTGGCACCGCGGGCCAATCTGGTGGGCTATAACCTGCTGCAGAATACGACTTCATTAAATGAAGCAGATGCGATGACACGCGGCTCGCCGAATGTGCATATTTCAACGAACAGCTGGGGGCCGCCGGATAACGCAGACCTGAACGCTTCAACCTCTACCTGGAAGAGCGCGATTGACTACGGCCTGGTAAATGGTAGAAACGGCCTGGGCACAATCTATACCTGGGCTGCGGGAAACGGTGCGTTCAACTCTTTGGGCCCGGCAGATAATTCCAATTACGACGGGCAGGCCAATTATCGCGGCGTGATCGCTGTGGCTGCGGTTAACGATCAGGGCAAGCAATCTTCCTATTCCGAACCGGGTGCCAATGTGTGGGTCAGTGCACCGGGCGAAGCATTGACTGCACCAGCCTATGAACCCACGGTTACATTTCCCGTCAGAATCGAAGGCGGCATCGTTCAAGTCAAGGATGACCGTTGGGATTAGTACGTCCTTTTAATTTCACGATTAATTCAGGAGGGTGATTTTCATGGCCGATTGCCGCAATAAGGCTTCCCATGAAGGGAACCGCGACATCGTTTTTGTGAGAACGGTTGGTGAGCGTGTTAATGGGAAATAATCGAGGTAAGATATACGCTTCCGAATACATGATATGCAATATGAGCCATACAGCCAGAATTATATGTTTATGCCTGACTATCGTATTGGCGCTCACTTCGTGCGGAGGTGGGGGCGGTGGAAGCGCCCCTAATTCCGGTACCATTCCTCCGGTGCAATTGGCTGCAATAACGGATCCGCTATACGCGGATCAATGGCACTTGAAGAATACCGGGCAGCAGGGTGCTATTGCACCACCGGGGCTGGCAGGGGAGGATATCAATGTGGAACCTGCTTGGGCGGCTTATAAGGGTACGGGCGTACGCGTTGCTGTAGTGGATGACGGTCTGGAAATTGGCCACGAAGATCTTGCAGCGAACATTGCCGCAAATCTGAGCCACAACTATTTAACAGGCGGTAGTGATCCTACCAATGCTTTCTCCGATCAAGCTTCGGGTCACGGCACTTCCGTTGCCGGGATTGTTGCGTCACGCGATTTAAATGGCGTTGGAGGGCGAGGTGTCGCACCGCGTGCCAACTTGGTTGGTTATAATCTGCTGCAGAATACGACTGCAACAAATGAGGCGGATGCGATGACACGCGGTTCGCCGGACGTGCATATTTCTAATAACAGTTGGGGATCGCCGGATAACGCCGATCTGAACGCTTCTTCTATCACTTGGCGGGGTGCCATCGACACCGGTTTAGCCAGCGGCAGGAATGGTCTGGGCACTATTTACACTTGGGCTGGGGGAAATGGCGGAAACGGAAATGGTGTGCCGTTTGATAATTCCAACTACGACGGCCAATCTAATTATCGTGGGGTCATCGCTGTGGCAGCGGTCAACGATCAGGGTAAGCAGGCTTCCTATTCCGAGCCGGGCGCCAATATTTGGATCAGCGCACCGGGAGGAGAATATTGTGATACGCATACGATCACTACGACGGATCGCAGCGGGACAGCGGGAGATAACTCAAATAACAATGTTGGAACCGGCTATAAAGATTACACCAATACCAGCTATACCAAATGTATGAACGGCACTTCGGCAGCAACACCTGTCGCAGCCGGTGTGATCGCCCTGATGCTGGAAGCCAATCCGAATCTTGGCTGGCGCGATGTGCGCCTAGTTCTTGCCCAGTCAGCGCGCAAGAACGATGCGACTGATACGGGGTGGACAACGGGCGCTACAGTCCCTCCCTATCACTTTAACCATAAATACGGCTTCGGCGTGGCAGATGCGGCAGCCGCAGTCGCGCTGGCATCAGGCTGGATTAATGTCGGTACACAGTCGACTTATACAACTGCGCTGGCTGCGCCGAATCTGCCGATTCCAGACACAACCGCTACAGGCACTTTAGGAGCGCTTGTTGCCGACACGATAATAGTCGCCGGCAGCGGTATCACGAGCATCGAATTCATCGAGATCATTTTTAGTTCGACAGATCATACTTATGCAGGAGACTTGTCAATAACACTCACTAGTCCGTCGGGCGCCGTTAGTCAGTTATCGGAAAGTCACGCCTGTCCCAATTCGGTTTGCACACCATACAGTGGTTGGGTATTCGGTAGTGTGCGTCATCTGGGAGAGGCTGCCAATGGCAACTGGACTTTGACGGTGAGGGATGGTGGTAATCTTGATACGGGAACTTTTCAATCGTGGCAAATCAAATTTTACGGCAGGTGACAATTTTGAAACGAGTTGAACAAAGTGAGAGTATGCACAGCAATATAATCAAGCCAATTCTTTCTCAAGGGACGAATACAATGAAGTTATCGAATTTTACCAATGGGAAGGCCAAGTATTTCTTGTTGACCGCAGTAATGTTTTTGAATGTGGCCTGCGCCGTGGAGTTGAACAAGGGGGCGGGCAAATCGACACCGCTCACGCAGGCTTATACCTGGTTTGACGGTGACCGCGAGCAGCGGGTGTGGCTGAATCCCGAGCTTGTCGCGGAATTCAACCCGGATTCTCAGGGTGAACAATTACTGAAAAGTGCCAACCCCGTGGCTAAAATCGTTCCCTCTAAACATCAGCAGGCCGGTATTCGTTTATGGCAAATGGGCAACAACTCAGACGCTGCGCTACACAGCCTGAAGGCAAGTCACCCTATGGGTAAATATTCGGCCGTGTTGCACGATGGGCCGAGCAGCGGCGGCCGGATGCGCGCCTTGCCGGGTAACATCATCGTCTATCTTGACCCGCAGTGGGATGAAGCGGCGATCCGCGACTGGCTGAATACGCGCAAGCTGGAAGTCGTGAAGAAGCTTGAGATCGGCACCAATGTTTTGGTCATAAAAACCGCTCCGGGATTAGAGTCGCTCAATATTGCCAACACTCTTTACCAATCCGGTGAAGTAAAAGCCGCATTTCCGGACTGGTGGCAGGAAGTTGTGGCACGGTAACCCCCAGAGATAGAATTATCTGCGAATATCCTAGTATCGGACTGTCATTAGTGTTTGCCGCTCTGTTATAATCTCCCGCTTCGGGGCGTAGCGCAGCCTGGTAGCGCACTTCGCTGGGGGTGAAGTGGTCGGAGGTTCGAATCCTCTCGCCCCGACCAGAATTTTTAGTCCCCATTTTTCAGCGTGTTGTGTGATCGTTGGGTACAAGCTCAAGTTTCATATTGGCAGACTGGCTGATGGGTTCCATAAATTTAGCTGATCACTCAAATGTCCAAAAATCTTCCGCATTCAGAGTCTACAATCCCAAATGGCAAAGCGGTTGTCTCGGTTCATTTCGATCCGGTTTGTTTATTTAAATTTTGTGATGTCATGCTTGAGGGTTGACTGTGATGCGGATACTGATCAGCAATGACGATGGATATTTTGCTCCCGGTCTGGCTTGTCTGGCCGAGCATCTGGGCAAAGTGGCAGACGTAGTGGTGGTCGCACCGGAGCGTGATCGTTCTGGAGCTTCCAACTCCCTGACGCTGGACAGGCCGCTCAAACTGCGCCGTGCGGTCAACGGATTCCATTACGTTAACGGCACGCCTACTGATTGTGTGCATCTCGCCGTTACCGGAATGCTGGATTACCAGCCCGATATGGTGGTTTCCGGTATCAATGCCGGTGCCAATATGGGAGATGACACGATTTATTCGGGCACTGTGGCTGCGGCAACAGAAGGATTCCTGCTGGGCATTCCTTCAATTGCCGTTTCGTTGACAGGCCAGAAGTTGGTCAATTACGAGGCTGCCGCCAGAGTCGCCACCGAACTGGCACTACGTTTTACCCAGCAGACCCACAGCCATCCCTGGTTGCTTAACGTGAATGTTCCGGATGTCCCCTATGAACAACTCAAGGGTGTTTCCGTCACCCGATTGGGCAAGCGCCACAAGGCTGAGCCGGTAGTAAAGGCGAGTAATCCTCACGGCGAAACCGTGTACTGGGTCGGCGCGGCCGGCAAGGAGCAGGATGCGGGCGAGGGCACGGATTTTCATGCCATCGCACAGCAACGGGTCTCGGTCACTCCGTTACAGATCGACCTCACCCAGTATACCCAGCTGGATGCGGTACGCGGCTGGCTTGACGGACAATGAACACAAGGCTCAGCGGCATCGGTATGACCTCGCAACGCACCCGGATGCGCATGATCGAGCGCTTGCGAGAGCAGGGCATCAAAGATGAGGTTGTACTGGCGGCAATGTTCGAAGTGCCGCGCCACCTGTTTGTGGATGAGGCGCTGGCGAGTCGCGCATACGACGATGTTTCGTTGCCGATCAATTTCAACCAGACTATTTCCCAACCCTATATCGTGGCGCGCATGATCGAGGTATTACATGCAGCAAGTCCGCTTAAACGCGTGCTGGAGATTGGCACGGGGTGCGGATATCAGGCTGCCGTACTGGCGCAGATTTTCCCCGAAGTCTATACCGTGGAGCGCATCAAGCCATTATATGAGAGGGCACGCAAACAATTGAGTGATCTGAAGATGCGCAATATCACCGTGCGTTACGCTGATGGCAGTGCCGGGTTGCCGGAGGCCGCACCGTTCGACGGTATCATCATGGCTGCCGCAGCCCCCGCGTTGTCAGGCGCTTTGCGGGAGCAGCTCGCGCCCGGTGGTAGAATGCTGATACCGGTTGGAACGCAGGAACAATGGTTGTACTTGGTTGAGCGCGATGAGCGCGGTTTTCACGAGACCCAACTGGAACCGGTGAAATTCGTGCCGCTGTTGATAGGGAAAGCATGAGAATTTACCAGCCGTTAGTATTGCTTCTGATATCTGTTCTATTGGCGGGCTGCTCCGCCGGAAAGTATCGAGCACCGATATATGAACGCGGGAAGATAGACCAGGCTGAAGAAAAATCTGCGGACGAAAAAGATTGGCGGCCCGAGGTTTATGTCGTTCAAAAGGGCGATACGATGTACAGCATTGCATTCAATTATGGTTACGATTACCACGAATTGGCCGAGCTGAACGGTATCAAGGATCCCACGCTGATTTCAATCGGCCAGCAAATAAAACTATTCCCCGGGCGTGCGGCATCGGACATGCCGGAGGTGGTTGAGGTCAAACAGGTAGAAAATCTTCTGAAGGAGCAGCCCAAGCTGGTGAAGTATAACTACAGCGAAAAAGCGTTGGCACTGGCTGCGAAAGTGCAGGACGAGGTCAGCCCGATGGTCACAACGATTGCCAGGGTTGACAGTAAGCCCAAGCCAGTTGAGAAGCCCATTTCCGTCGCCAGTGCAGATATAGTCAAGGATACAGATCTGAACTGGGGAATGCCCGCACAGGGGAATGTGATCGCCAGATTTTCAGAATCTGCAAATCGCAAAGGAATCGACATCGCCGGCAAACTCGGTCAGTCGATCCTGGCGAGTGCTGCCGGCAAGGTGGTATACAGCGGTAGCGGATTGCGCGGATATGGCAAACTGATCATCATCAAACACAACAGCACCTATCTCAGCGCCTACGCGCACAACGACCAGATACTAGTCAAAGAAGGTCAGGGCGTCACACGCGGGCAGAAGATCGCCGAGATGGGGCGCACAGACGCAGATCAGGTGAAGTTGCATTTTGAAGTGCGCCGTCTCGGAAAACCTGTTGACCCTGCAAAGTATCTGCCGCTCTGAGTACTGTAGAAAAACTACACTGATGTCAGACGGAGTTCTTAACATAGAAAACCATGACCGCGACAGCGCGGCATTGCATTACATCTATCCGGTGGTATCACGCCGTGCCGGCGGCGTGTCAGTCGGTATCAATCTCAACACCAACAACGCTTGCAACTGGCGCTGCATCTATTGTCAGGTTCCCGACCTGAAGCTCGGCACTGCACCGCCTGTAGACTTAATGTTACTGGAAAGCGAATTGCGCGGATTCCTCGACGAGTTGCTGCACGGGAATTTCATGAAGAGCCGTGTTGCTGAAGATTTACAGCGCATCAACGACATCGCAATATCCGGTAACGGCGAACCGACCGGTGCCGCTGAATTTGTCCGGGTCATCGAACTTATCTCGCGGGTAAGGGCCGAAACGGCGCTGCCGAAGGAAGTGAAGACCGTACTGATTACGAACGGCAGCCTGTTGTATCGCAGCCAAGTGCAGCAGGGTCTGCGCGACATGGCGAAACTGAACGGCGAGGTGTGGTTCAAGCTGGATCGCGCAAGTGAACTGGGAATGCAAGTCGTCAACGATAGTCACATTAGTATTGGCAAAGTCCGCGACAACCTCATCGCCGCTATCGGCTGTTGTCCCACCTGGCTGCAAACCTGCTGGTTCGCGCTGGATGGCGAGCCGCCATCGAAGCGGGACGAGGACAACTATTTGGAGTTTGTCTCCGCATTGCTGCACGACGGACACCGGCCGCAGGGGGTATTGCTCTACGGACTTGCTCGGCTCTCGATGCAAGCTGAGGCGCCTCGATTGTCGTCCCTGTCCAGAGAGTGCCTGCAGGCTTTCGGTGAGCGTATCGAAAAAATCGGGCTTAAGATCAAGGTAAGTTCATGATTGCCAGTATGGTTGGTTGCCTGCGCATACTGAATTGACCGTAATTCATGAAACCAACATCCGAATGGCAAAGAACCGAGCTGCTGCAATCGCCGATCTTTGCGACGCTGCATCCGCTGATCGGTAAACTTGCAGCGGAAACTTTTCCTACGCTACAGGATTGCAACGCGCTGCTGACGGTGCAACATCCTTACATCACCGTGCAGAGCGGCCAGCCGCTGCGCTTCGTTCAACAGGAACACGGCCGATTGCCGTTCGAGCGGCAATACGAGCCGCGCTGCTATCTTAATGGCGAAGTTCCGACACGCGCAGACAACTGGCATGACCTGTTCAATGCACTGGTGTGGCTTAGCCTCCCCAAAGCCAAGGCGGCGATCAATGCGCGCCATTACCAGGCGTTGACGCATCAGGGGGCTGCTGAAAATGCGCAAACCAGTCAGCGCGGTACGGTGCGTGATGTGAACACATTGCTGGATGAATCCGGTGTGATCGTGGTCTATGCCGATGTGGAACTGGCCGGATTGCTGCGCGAATTCAAGTGGAAGGATTTGTTCTGGCAGCGTCGCGAGCAGGTGAAAACAGAAATGGGATTCTATATTTTCGGCCACGGCCTCTATGAAAAGGCGCTGCAACCCTATGTTGGCATGACCGGGCAGGGGCTGCTGCTGGCGGTGGAGCTAGCGTTTTTCGGCTGGCCGCTGGCTCGGCGTCTGTCCCATCTGGACGAGTTGCTGGCCAGCCATCTGGCCGAACCTGGTAACTGTCGCAGCACCTGCGATTTGGCCCCGGTGCCTTTGCTTGGTGTTCCCGGATGGTCAGCTGACAACGAAGATCCTGCTTATTATGACAACACTTCCTATTTCCGGGCGGGGCGGCGCAGGCTGGGTGCATCAATCCGATAGAATGCCTCCGTCTTTGGTATCATAATGGCCTTACGCAACACCCCTTCCTTTAGTACTCCCGTATGTTAAGCCCATCAATATGTTAAGCAGGCTCAATCAAGTCCAGCGCGACGCGGTAACTCATCTCGACGGCCCTTTGCTGGTGCTGGCTGGGGCGGGTAGCGGCAAGACGCGCGTGATCACCCACAAAATCGCCCATCTGGTGAACGAGTGCGGCTACGAGCCGCGCAACATTGCCGCGATCACTTTTACTAATAAAGCCGCCAACGAGATGCGCGAGCGCGTCGGCGAGCTGTTGAAGAACAGGGGCACCAATGGGGTTGCCAAGGGATTAATTATCAGTACCTTCCACTCGCTGGGCATGAACATTCTGCGCGCCGAAGCCAGGCTGCTGGGTTACAAGCCGCAGTTCTCGATACTGGACAGCAGCGACACATGGAAGATATTCAACGAGTTGACCAACTCAGGCGATAAACAGGAGATCCGCGATATGCAGACGCAAATTTCGAATTGGAAATCCGCCTTTGTCTCGCCGGAGCAAGCCACCGAGATCGCCGATAACGACGAGGTAAAACTCCATGCGCGCATCTATTCGCGCTATCAGGAGACACTACGCGCCTATCAGGCGGTGGACTTTGACGACCTGATTCACCTGCCGGTGGTGCTTTTCAAGCAGCATCCCGAAGCGTTGATGCGCTGGCAACTGAAGCTGCGCTATCTGCTGGTGGACGAGTATCAGGACACCAACGACTGCCAGTACCAGATGATCAAGCTGATGGCCGACCTGCGCGGTGCGCTGACCGTGGTGGGCGATGACGATCAGTCTATCTATGCATGGCGCGGTGCGAGCATCGAGAACATACATAATCTGCGCAATGATTACGCCAACCTGCGCGTGATCAAGCTGGAGCAGAACTACCGCTCCTCGCAACGCATCCTCAAGGTGGCGAACCACCTGATCAACCACAACACCAAGGTGTTCGAGAAGAAGCTGTGGAGTGACCACGGCATCGGTGATCCGATCCGCATCTACGCGGCGCGCGACGACGAGCACGAGGCCGAAAGCGTGGTGATGAAGCTGGTGTCGCATAAATTCGAGCATCGCACAAAATTTTCCGACTACGCGATCCTGTACCGCAGCAACCACCTGTCGCGTGTTTTCGAAAAACAGTTGCGTGACCATCGTATACCCTACACCGTCAGCGGCGGTACCTCGTTTTTCGATTCCGCCGAGATCAAGGACATCACCGCCTATCTTCGTCTGATCGCCAATTCGGACGACGATCCGGCTTTCATCCGCGCCATCACCACGCCCAAGCGCGGTGTCGGCAACACCACGCTGGAAAAGCTGGGCAGCTACGCGGGTACGCGTCATATCAGCTTGTTCGAAGCCGCCTTTGAGCCGCTGATGCAGCATGACATCCAGCCGCGCCAGTATGAAGAACTGATGCTGTTCTGCAACTTCATCAATCGCATCCAGGATCGGATCGAGAAGGATCCGTGTGCCGAGCTGCTCGACGAACTGTTGCGCGCAATCAATTACGAGACATGGCTGTACGACTCGCACGAATCGAGGCAGGCGGAAACCAAGTGGAAGAATGTCGAGGACTTTGTCGGCTGGCTTAAGCGCAAGTCCGAGGCGGACGAGAAGAATCTGATCGAGATGGTGCAGACGGTTGCATTGATCAACATGCTAGACGGCAAGAGCGAGGAGCCGGATGCGGTGTCGTTGTCCACACTGCACGCGGCGAAGGGGCTGGAGTTTCCGCACGTATTCATCGTCGGGGCGGAAGAGGAGATATTGCCGTTCCGTGATAGCGACGAAAAAGGCATCGAAGAAGAGCGACGCCTGATGTATGTTGGCATCACTCGCGCGGAGCGTAGTTTACAGATCAGTTACTGCAACCGCCGCAAGCGCGGCAAGGACTGGTTCCCTTGCGAGCCGAGCCGCTTTCTTGAAGAGATGCCTGTGGATGAACTGGTCTATGCGGGTGGCCACGCTGACGCGGTGCCTACCGTGACCAAGGACGAAGGTATGGACAAACTGGCGAAGTTGAAGGCGATGCTGAATAAAACTCCTGTCGAGTGAAGGGGTAGCTATCAATCTGGGAAATCAATGTGGTCAGGCTATTATGTCCCCTATTATTAAAACTGGTTTGGGGAGACTACGAACTGCGCTTTCCGGTGCTAAACGCCTTCTATCAAAAACTAGTAGCGTCAGGCAAACCCAAAAAAGTGGCCTTGGTCGCGTGTATGCGCAAGTTGCTGGTGATATTGAATGCGATGATGAGCATGATCAGACGTGGCATTATGAAACCGCCTAAACTACCTGTTTAATGGGCAGCATCAAGACAGTTGCTGTTTCCTATTATTTAATTTTCAACTGCTTGATTCATGCCTACATTATTCCAACCGCAATCCCTGCATCACCCTGCAGAAATGCAGGGTGATGTGTAGCCCCCTCGCAAAACCATACCAATCTAAAGTAGAGTTTATTCCTAGAAAGGAAGCTCTACATGAAGAAATCGAGATTTACTGAACAACAAATTGTTGCGATCCTCAGGGAAGTCGAGA
>Ga0224495_10000848_pt1 | contig 23064 bp, 23 predicted proteins | sample SF_Jul11_sed_USG_FD_168128 | JGI IMG/M metagenome (GOLD analysis project Ga0224495, IMG submission 168128) | Sediment microbial communities from San Francisco Bay, California, United States - SF_Jul11_sed_USGS_4_1 | ecosystem: Environmental > Aquatic > Marine > Sediment | place: USA: California...
TCACGTGATAAACGGCACCGGCATATTCTATGCGAAGAGGGCGGGACATGCGGAATGGATAGCAGAGAAATGGCTGAATTGCAACAAAAGAGACCTGTAGGTTCCGCAAGATTCATCCGCATTGCGGGCTTCTTAACCAGAGGCTTTCAACTTAAATACGAATGAGTCGACTATTTTAGTGATATTTCAGTTGTTCACTAAGCAGTTAGGTGGGTCCGACCCGGATATGTGCGCCAAAAGCCGGTTCCTGTAAAGTGGACCGGCTTTTTTATGTGCCCCGGACATTATCCGAGCTTCCCGAAAGGACAGACGGGATAGCGGCACAGGTCGCAATGCAAGCAGAGCCCGCCGTGGCCCAGCGCGGCAAGCTCTTTCCTTCCGATTCGTTCGCCCGCGAGGATGCGCGGCAGGATAAGATCGATGATCGTGATCTTGTGATACATGCCGCAGGCGGGGATTCCGAGAATCGGGACAAGCGACGAGCGACAAGTGATTAGTTCAGACCCAGGCATTCCCGTCTCTTGTCTCTTGTCTCTCGTCTCTATGTACCCCACCAGCACCATCGCTCCGGGAAGCACCGCGGAACCGTAGGTGATGTCCGAAACGCCCAGATCCCGGATGGCCTGCCGCGTCACGTCGTCGGGATCGACGGACATCCCGCCCGTGGCGATCAGCAGATCAGCCCCGGCATTGAGCAAGTCACGCAGCCGGTCAGCGATGAAAGATCTGTCGTCCGGCGCATAATAGACGCCTGCCAGCTCGCCGCCCATGTCCCCGATTTTTTCTGCGATGACCGGCGCGAAGGCGTCCTTGATCCTGCCGTGATACACTTCGTTCCCGGTAATGACCACGCCGGCCCTGGGCTTGCGAAGTTCCTTGACTTCGATAACGCCGGTTTTCATCCTTTCGGATTTCAACTCCCCGTTCCGCAATCCGCGTTCCGCAATGTTGACCGCTTGCTCGACGACGCTGCGCCTGATCACCAGCGGGATCGCCCTCGTGCCCGCGATGACCCGGCCCTTCCGAACGACCGTGTTGTCATGGAGCGTCGCGCACATGACCTCGCCCAGCATATTGAAGCCGAGAAGGGCCTCCCGGTCGATCCTGAGCAGACCATCGCGGTCCGCGACGATGTTGATCTTCCCCTCCTTCGGCTCGCCCTGAATCCGCACCCCCTCGCCCATGAGCGCCGCTGCAAGAACATTCGCAGCGTCATCCTCATGCATCTCTTCGTCAGCGACCTGCAATACGTAGAGATGCTCCTTGCCGAGCCGCTGCAAGCGGCAGACGTCCTCTTCCCCTACGACATGGCCTTTCTTATAGGCCCGCCCCTTGAATTCGCCGGGCCGGATCTCCGTGATGTCGTGGGCGAGGACCGTGCCCACGGCTTCCGTTACCGGGATCGCTGTGCCCGAAAGCGGGCTTTCCTCCTCGGCGTGGTTTCCATTGCACATGCTTCCCTCCTGCGCCGTTTCCGCTTCTTTTGCCGCTGCCGCCGGCTGCAAAATCCGGCGAAGCGTTTCTTCGAGCGGCCGTCATCGCCTTCCGGCGGCGATTCATCGCCGAATCTGCCGGACAGCATCATGCGCGATCTTCTGAACTTTCGTTTCCGCCATCGCGCCACGCCCGTCCCCGCCGATCTTGAAGAATGCGATGGTCTCCGTAAGCCGGCTCGCCTGGGAGGAAAGCTCCTCCGCCGTGGAGGATATCTCCTCTGCCGCGCCGGCGTTCTGCTGCACTACATGATTCATCTGCTGGATCGCGCTGTTGATCTGGTCCGCGCCGCTCGCCTGCTCCTTGGACGACGCGCTGATCTCCTGCACCAGTTCCGCGGTTTTCTGGATGTCCGGCACCAGCTTTGCGAGCATCTGGCCCGCCCGCTCGGCCACGTCCACACTCCGGACCGACAATTCGCCGATCTCGGCCGCCGCGGTCTGGCTCCGCTCGGCAAGCTTGCGCACTTCCGCGGCAACCACCGCGAACCCCTTGCCGTGCTCGCCGGCGCGGGCCGCCTCGATCGCCGCGTTCAGGGCCAGGAGGTTCGTCTGGCGGGCGATCTCTTCGATGATATTTATCTTCTGGGCGATCTGCTTCATCGCTTCCACGGTTTCCGTCACGGCCTTGCCGCTCTCTTCAGCGTCCGCCGCGCTCTTTTGCGCGATCTTCTCGGTCTGCAGGGCGTTGTCCGCGTTCTGCCTGATCGTGGCGTTCATTTCCTCGACCGACGACGACGCTTCCTCGGTGGACGCAGCCTGCTCGGACGTGCCCTGCGACAACTGCTCCGCGCCGGATGAGAGCTGCCGGCTGCCTGACGCAACGTTGTCGGCGGCGTTCTTGACGTCGGAAACGATGCTCCTCATCTTCTCCACCATGTGCTTTATGGCGGAAAGAAGCTGGCCCGTCTCGTCCCGGTTCGTCACTTCAAGGATCATAGTCAGATCGCCCTGCGACAGACGGTTTGCCGCCGACACGCCCTCTTCGATAGGCATGGTGATGCTGCGGGATATGATGAGCGAGACGACGGCGAAGAGAAGGCTGGCGCAAACCATGATACCCAGGATCACGCCCTTGCTTCTTTTTATCCCGAGTATTTCCCTGTCCTTGGTTTTTTCAAATGAGCCCCGGTGCTCGTCCAGCAGATCGAGAATCGCTTTTTTCACTTCCCGCCACTTGGGAGTTTCTTGACTCACCAACAGCGCTACGGCTTCATTCTGCTTTCCCAGGACCGCAAGATCCTGGACTTCCGCCTTGAGCTTATGATCCTCTTCCCAGAGGCCCCCGATCTTTTTCAACCTGCCTTCCATCTCCTTGGGCGCATTCGCCAGCGCCTTGCTCATCGCCGAAAGAAAATCCTCATGCGCCGCCTTGTAGTTGTCTTTTGCTTTTTGATCCTGCGGATTGATCAGGACGTTTCTGGTTGCCTGGCCGGTCTGGAGCCCCATGGCATACATGTCATTCAGGCTTACCAGTAGCTGCAAATCCGTTCCCGCCAATCTTACGACCGTCGCCTCCGTGGTTCTTGTCTGGAGCATGAAAAAAACGCCGACAAGAACAAGCGTGACGATAACCGCCCCAACCAGCAGATACAATCTCAGCCCGATTTTGAAACTTCTGAGCATGCCCCCTCCTTTTGTGCCTTTTTGCATTATGTTTCGCTACGTATTAAGCGCTGAACTGTTGCACTGCGAACTTTCCTGCCTATAGTATCCGCCTGACGCGCAGGGAACGCACAGGACCTTTCCTTTCCGGCAGACCTCTCTTCCGTCCTGGACGTGTTCACCGCAGGAGTCGCACCGCACCCGGCGCAGGGGCCGGCCCGGCATGTCCTCGGGCGCAAGGGCAACCGTCACTGCCATGACAGCGAACAACTCTTCGTCGGCCATGACCTTGTACGCCTCGGTCTGTCCGGCGTACTTGTTCTCCCTGTCCGGAAAGAGTTCCTTCGCCTTCCGGCGGGAGTCTTCGCGCGCAAGGACCCTGACCGCCTTCCGCGTTTTCAGGTTCAGAAACGTCGCGGCCATCTTCCCGTAATCCAGGAACTTCATGGTCCGGTGCCCGAGGCTGCATCCGGTCACGGACTGTATCGCATCAGCAGCGCACCGGTCCATCTCTACAAAGACTATGATGTTCTTCCGGTCTCTGCCCTTCGGCTCACGGATGCCGATTTCCCGGAGGCCGAGTATCGACATCCGGACGCCGAGCACCTGACCGGGGCAGAGATGACCGTGGATCCTGACGGATTCAGCGAGGAGCTGTTCGAAATCCGAAGGTGACGGCGCCGTCGATTGCATGGTCATGGGGAATGTCTCGTCTTTATTGATCTGCAGGAGATTCCGGCCATCAGCGCCGGCGGACGGCCACGGATGACCCGCGATGAGAGTTTTTCAACGATCTGCCCGGCCCGCATTCCCGCGTTCAGCGCGCACAGGGGATCAAGAGGCGCTGAATTCTGCCACAATAGCCTCTGCGTAATGGGCGCGTTCGCATTCCGGGCAGAGGCCGCCTTGTTTCGTACGCGGCTGCTCGCTGTTGCGCGACGCCACGTGGTCGAGAAACTGCTTTGTTGCGTAGGGGGTTCCGCAGTTCCCGCACCGGACAAGCGGGAACCTGCCGATCAGGTTGTTCTTCAGGAAAATGGTGCGCTCGCCGCCTTTGTCCTCCAGCCGGACCGCGCCGGTGGGGCAGACGTTCGCGCAGGCGCCGCACCCGACGCAGGCCTCCGAGAGCTTGCCGAACTCCGCCGTGACCCGCCGCTTCTGCCCCCTGCCGGCGAAGCTGATCGCCGCAACGCCGATCTTGTCCCTGCAGGCACGCACGCAGAGGCCGCAGCGGACGCAGTCGTCGCTCTCCGCCGCGCGGAACCGCGAGGTCTCGACGCCGTAGCGCTTCGCCATTTCGCGGAGCCGGGACGAATCCGGCGTCCTGCCGAGCAGGAGTTCGAAGATGATCCTGCGCGACGCCGCCACCAGGGGCGTCTCCGTTTCCACCGAAAGCCCCTCGGAAACAGCAAGCGTGCACGAGGTGACGAGCGAACGGCGGAGCTGGGGGCTTTCCGCCTCCACCACGCACAGCCTGCACGCGCCGTAGGGGCCGAGTCCCTCATGAAAGCAGAGCGTCGGGATGTCGATGCCTTCGCGCCGCGCCACTGCCAGCACGGTCATGGATTCATCCGCCGTAACGGTTTTTCCGTTCACTTTGATCGTCGCCATGGTTCACGCCTTTTGTATGGATCCGAATTTGCAGGTATCGAAGCAGATCCCGCACTTGATGCACAGCCCCTGATCGATGGCATGGGGCTTCTTCTTCTCCCCCGAGATGGCCTTCTGCGGGCAGGCGAGGGCGCAGGCGGTGCAGCCGGTGCATTTCGCAGGATCGATGGAGAACCTGATCAGGGCCCTGCAGACGCCGGCGGGGCATTTTTTGTCCCTGATATGCGCGTCGTATTCATGCCGGAAATACCGGAGCGTCGAGAGGACCGGGTTGGGCACCGTTTTTCCCAGGCCGCAGAGCGACGCTTCCTTGACCACCTGGCAAAGCTCCTGCAGCGTGTCGAGGTGCTGCTCGGTCCCCCTGCCCGCGGTGATGTCGTCCAGGAGGCCCACCAGCGCCCGCGTCCCTTCCCGGCAGGGCGTGCACTGGCCGCAGGACTCGTCCAGGCAGAAGGACACGAAGAACTTCGCCACATCCACCATGCAGGTGTCCTCGTCCATGACCACCATGCCGCCGGAGCCCATGATCGAGCCGAGCGCCGTGAGGTTCTCGTAGTCCACGGGAACGTCGATATGCTCCCAGGGAATGCAGCCGCCCGAGGGGCCGCCGGTCTGGACGGCCTTGTATTTTTTGTTCTTCGGAATGCCGCCGCCGATGTCGTAAATGATCTTGCGGAGCGGTATGCCCATGGGCACTTCCACGAGGCCGGTGTTGTTGATCTTGCCCACGAGCGAGAAGATCTTGGTGCCCTTGGATTTTTCCGTGCCCATGGACGCGAACCAGCGCGCCCCGTTGGTCATGATCTTCGGGACCGTGGCCCAGGTTTCCACGTTGTTGATGTTCGTCGGCATTCCCCAGAGCCCCTTGTTCACGGGAAACGGCGGCTTGGGCCGCGGCTCGCCGATCTGGTCCTCCAGCGAGGCGATCAGCGCCGTTTCCTCGCCGCAGACGAAGGCGCCCGCGCCGAGCTTCACCTGGATGTCGAAATCCATGCCGCTCGCCGCGATGTTCCTGCCGAGCCACCCCCGCTCCCGCGCCTGCTTGATGGCGTGCCGCAGCCGCTCCACGGCAAGGGGGTATTCCGCCCTGATATACACAAAGCCCTCGGCCGAGCCGATGGCGTAGGCGCCGATGATCATCCCCTCGATGACCGCATGGGGGTCCCCTTCGATGATCGCCCGGTCCATGAAAGCGCCGGGGTCGCCCTCGTCGCCGTTGCAGATGACGTATTTCCGTTCGCCCGGCGACCTCCGGCAGATCTCCCATTTCATGGCGGTCGCGAACCCGGCGCCGCCTCTGCCCCGCAGCCCGGAGCTTTTGATCTCCTTGATGACCTCGTCGGGCATGAGCGCCGTGAGCACCCGTTCCGCGGCCCGGTACCCCCCGGCGGCAATGTAGGAATTTATGTCTTCCGGATCGATGTTCCCGCAGTTTGCCAGAACGATTTTATTCTGCCCCCCATGGAACGACGCATACTCGGGTCCGGCCTTCCACGAGTCGATAGGCGCGCCGCCGATGATATGTTCATCGATGATCCGGTCCGCCATTTCAGGCTTCACGAACTGATAAGTGGTCGTCACGCCGTTGATGATGACGTCGACGAGGACGTCCTTGGCGCAGAACCCCCGGCAGCCCACACGATGCGCGCCGCACCGCTTTTCCACGGTGCCGGAGACGGGACGGCGCGCGAATCCTTCTTGAAAGGCGGCGAGGACCTTTTCTCCGCCCGTGGCGATGCCCCCGGTGCCCATGCAGACCTTGACCGTGATGTTTCCGTCCTGTGCGCCTCGTCTGCCCACCGTTACCCTTCCTTCTCGATCTTTTTTACGATATCCGTCGCCTTCTTCGTCGTGACGTTGCCGTGCGTATCCTTGTCAACGACCATCACCGGCGCGAGGCTGCAGGCCCCGATGCAGCGGACCGCGTCCAGGGTATAGCGCATGTCCTTTGTGGTTTCTCCCTCTTCCACGTCCAGTTTTCGTTTGAGTTCGTCGAGTATGCGCTGGGACCCTTTCACATGGCATGCCGTTCCGAGGCATACCTGGATCTGGTGTTTCCCTTTCGGGGTCAGGCTGAAGAGATGGTAAAAGGTGGCGATGCTGTAGAGCCTCGTAATCGGGACGCCGGTTTTTTTTGCAAGATACATCAGGACGTCCTCGGGCAGATAATTATACCGGGACTGTATCTCATGAAGCACCGAGATCAGGTTTCCCCGTACCTCGGGGTAGCGGGAAAGAACGTCGTCGACGGGCTGCATTTCCATGGCGCTCCTTTATATTCCCGACAAATAGTCCTTCAGGTGGTGAATCTCCGACTTCAGGTTTCCCACCTGCGTCTTTACCACGTCCCGGATCGAGAGCATGCCCGCGACCTTTCCCTGCTCCATCACCGGCATGTGGCGAATGCGCTTTTCGATCATGACGCTCATGACCGCGCAGAGGTCCTCCTCGGGCTCGGCCACGATCAGGTCAGCGGACATGGCCTGCTCCAGGAGGACCGTGCTGAATTGCTCCGGCCACCTGCGGTACGCCCGGAGGACGTCCCGCTCGGTGAAAATCCCGGCGGTCCGGGAATTCTTCCTGACCAGCACGGCGCTGACATTCCGCTCGGTCATTGTCGCAATGGCCTTGTCCACGGTATCGCTCGCATCGAGGAAAATGGTCTCCCGTCCCTTTTCATCCAGCAGATCCTTTACCGTCATACGAACGCTCCTCTTCCCCCTGCCGCGGTTTTCTCCGCCCTATGCCGGCTGCTTCCCCGATGCCCGGTCCAGCACGCTGCCGATCTTCCGGATTTTTCCGTCGAGTTCCAGAAACTGCGCCGCGGCATGCCTGCTGGTACCGCGGGAGCGCACCTCGCGGCGGGTCATTTCTTCCAGCAGCCGGCGCGCTTCGGACAAAATAGCGTCCATTTCCCGGACCTGGCCGGCCTTCGAGGACCCCGCAGCGGACATCCGGACCGCTTCCCGGGAAATGTCGTCCAGGAGAGGCGAAAGATCATCGAAACTTCTCGCCGCCTGCATCGTTTTCAGAAGGTCCGTCATGAGTCATCCTCCCGGACATCCCCGACAGCCTAATATGCCGCCCCGAACTCGGCGATTTCCCGCGCAAACCGCTCCCGCTTCAGCGCCGATGCCTCGGCCGCGGACACCCAGCGCAGCGCGTGGGCCGTGCATTTGGTCACGCAGGCCGGTTTCAGCCCTTTGTCGACGCGGTCCTTGCAGTAGTCGCATTTGATCACCCTGCCCGTCTCGGGGTTCCACTGCGGCACGCCCCAGGGGCAGGCGGTGATGCAGGACTTGCACCCCACGCAGAGCGGCTGCTCCACGAACACGATCCCGTCCTTCGTCCGTTTCTGCATGGCGCCGGTGGGGCAGGCGGAAACGCACCAGGGCTTCTCGCAGTGGAAGCAGGGCATGAAGACGAAATGCATGCGCGGGATCCCCCTGATCATCTTCGGGCCCACGGGCATGATCCTGCAGAACCGCGGGCCCACGGGCACGTTGTTCTTCGTTTTGCAGTGCACCTCGCAGGCATAGCACCCGATGCACCGTTTCTGGTCTTGATGGATGTAATAGATGCTCATCGCGCTCCCTCCTTACGCCTTGGCAACGCTCACGAAACATTCGAGGTAGGCGACGCCGCCGCCCACGGGATCCACGGTCTCGAGCAGGCCGATTTCGAATTTCGTGTCGCTCAGGCCTTTCTGATAGGACCGGGTCTTCAGCGGGATATCGCTCCCGAACCCGTGCACCATGAAGACCGCCTCGGGATGGATGTGGGGCGTCACCTTGGCCTTGATCTTCCCGCGATAGCCGCCGGACGAGACCTCGACCGTGTCGCCGTCCTTGACGCCCAGGGCCTGCGCTTCCGCATCGTTGATCCAGAGCGCGTTCTCCGGCATCAGCTCGTTGAGGTAGATGTTGTTCTGGGACTGGGCATGGGTATGGACGGCGCTCCTGCCGAACAGCAGCCGGAACGACCCCTTGTCCGGCTTTTTGGGCGGCGTGTATGCCTTGAAGGACGGGAACCCGGCCTTCGCCAGGTCCTCGGAAACAAGCTCGATCTTTCCCGAAGGCGTCTTGAATTTCAGCGCGTTCCGGTCCTGCAGAATGGCCGCTTTGGCGAGGCCCACCGATCCTTTCGCGGAAAAATCCTCGATTTTCACGCCGGTGTTTTCCAGCTGGTAGTTCCAGATGTCCTCGATGCTCTTGTAAGGGAAGTATTCCCCCGCGCCCATCCGGTGGACGATGCTCGTGAAGATCTCCCAGGCGGGCTTGCTGTCGTACCTCGGCGGAACGGCCTGCCGCCGCATGACGAAGGAAGGCTTCTGCCCCTTTGCCGTGCCGATGATGTTCGACCGCTCCAGGTAGGTCGCTTCGGGAAGAATCACGTCTGCGAACCACCCGGTCTGGCTGTAGTTGACGTCGATGGAAACCAGCAGGTCGAGGCCGGCCAGGACCTTCTTCTGCGCCTCGGGATCGGGCAACGACGCGATCGGGTCGTAGCGGTAGGCGAAGTAGGCCTTGATGGGATAGGGTTCGCCGGTTTTGATCGCCTTGTACAGGTTCACCACGTGTCCCGTGCCGAAGGGTTTGTTCTTCATTGCCGCGTCGGCGATCTTGTCCTTGGGCTCGGGAATCTTCGCTCCCAGGGACTGCAGCGGTTTCCTGCCTGCGTCCGACGGCCCCTTGGCGATGATCATGCCTCCCTTGGTCTCGATGTTTCCCATCAGCGCGTTCAGGATATAGAGCGTCCTGCTGGCGTAGAAGGAGTCCACATACCGGGCCAGCATCCACCCGGGATGGAAGATCACCTTCGGCTTTGCGCTGCTGAAGTCGCGGGCCAGGCTGACGATCTCCTGGGCGGGGATACCGGTCTCCTGTTCGGCCCACTCCGGCGTATAGGGCGCGACGAAGTTTTCGAGCTCCGTGATGCCGCTGACGTATTTATTCACGAAATCGGGGTCGTAGAGCCGTTCCTGCAGCACCGTCCGGATGAGCGCGAGGTTGAGCGCGTAATCCGTTCCCGGCCGGATCATGAGGAACCGGTCCGCTTTCGACGCCGTGACCGTTGCCCGGGTGTCGATATAGGTCAGCTTCGCGCCGCGCTCCATGCCGTCAAGGATATTGTTCACCTCCTTGACCTGCAGCGATTCGAAGACGTTCCGTCCGTACAGGACGATGTGGCCCGCGTTGGCGAAGTCATAAGCCAGCTCCGCGCGGCTGTTGAACCCGAAGAGGCTCCTGCACGCCATGTCCACGTTCTTGCCGCAGGTGTCGTCATGGTTGAAATAGTTGGCCGAGCCCAGCGCCTTCAGGAAGCTCGTGGTCAGGTCCGTGAACGGGCCGCTCCGGTCGGAAAGCGCGATGGCCCTGCCGCCGTGCTTCGCAGCGACCTCCTTCAGCTTTCCCGTGATATACTCGAGCGCTTCGTCCCAGGTCGCCCGTTTCCACTTCCCCGAGCCCCGCTCGCCGTCCCTGATCATGGGGAACTGGGGCCGCTCGGCGTCGTATTCGAACGCAAGGCCGGCCGAGCCTTTTGCGCAAAGACTCCCTTCCAGGCCCGGCTCGTGGGGGTTCCCTTCGATCCATTTCACCGCGCCGTCTTCCGTCTCCACGCGGATGGAGCAGCGGACCGCGCACATGCCGCACATGCTGTATACCGACGATGTTTCTCCCATGGTTTCCTCCCGCATGGTCTCTTGCGAAGCTCCCCTCCCCCGGGCCGCAGCAGGGGGAGGGGGGCGCTCCGGATCAGTACACTCCCAGCAGGTTCAGGGCGAGAATGACCAGCCCCGCCACGGCGACCCGCTTGACCGTCGTCGGGCTTATCCGCTTGGCGATCTGCGGGGCGATGTAGCCGCCGAGGATCGCCGCGGGAAACATGATGAGGAAAAAGACCAGGTCGAAATTTCCGAACTGGTAGTGCCGCATCGTCCCCATGAGCGTGTTGAAGAAGATCGCGAGCAGCGAACTCCCGACCACCACGTACATGGGAAGTCCCAGCCCCACGGTCATGAGCGGCACCATGAACGGCCCGCCGCCGAACCCGAACATGGAAGAAACCACGGCGATGAGAAATCCGCCGATGCATCCCAGAACAATATTGATTTTGAACTCGTGACCCCAGAAATGTACGATCATGGCATGCCTCCCTGCCTTCCGGTTGTAGGATTGCGTTAATTGCCTTTCTTCGCCTTTGCCGCGTCTTCGGCCTGCTTCTTGAACTGCTTCATGATGTCCTGCTCTTTCTTGTTCTTTTCGAGGTACCCCGGCGTCGTTTGCCAGAACATCAGTCCCGCGAGCACGAGCAGGATCCAGCCGAAGACGAACTTGAACTGCGCCAGGGTGATCATCTCGGTCAGCTTCGGACCGATGAATCCGCCGGCCACCATGGCCAGGCCGATGGCAACGCCCAGCTTCCAGCTGATGAACTTGATCTTCGAGTAATTATAGATGCCGCTGCCCTGGGAAAAGAGCACCGTGGGCATCACCGTCCCGGCGACCACGGTATGCGGCAGGGGCCAGATGGAAACGAGCAGGGGATTCATGATGAACCCGCCGCCTGCGCCCATCAGCACGCCGAAAATCGCGATGGCGAGCGTCAGGAAGAACGGTCCGAACAGATTGACGCTCGTTCCCCCGTTGCTCAGGTAGACGAGGGGAAAGGCGATCCTGTTTTCGAACGTCACGGGCTGGCTTTTCGCGGTCTTGTCCACGGCCGCGACGATATTGTATTTGCCAGGCGCAAGGCCGGCGCGGATTTTTATTTCCGCCCGGTACGTCCCGTTGGGATGCATTTCCACGTCCGCGCTCATGACCTTGTCCACCGACCGGAAGCGGGCTTTCACGAGCTGCATGGACCGCTTTGCGTTTTCCTTCTCATCCATGGAGGAAAGCGGGGCGCCGCGGGACCCGATGATGCTGCCCATGAGCGTTGCCTGGTACCGATCGACCGCCTTGGCGGCCGGCGCCGAGTAGACCGCGTCCGCGCCCACGTCCTTAAGCGCCTTGGAGAACGACCATTTGCCGCCTTCCTGCTTGATCTTGACGAGCGTTTCCTTGTGCTCCTTCGGCACGAACATCTTGTAATAGGCGGGCATGTCATGGGTCATATAGAGAATATAGGGCCGTTTTCCCGTATCTTTGTCCACGTCGGCATCGAACCGCGAGGCCCGCACCGTCTTTTCCGCCCACACTTCGAGGTAAACCGGCTTGCCCACCGGCGCGGTCCCCGTCACAACGATCGTTCCGCCGTTGTCTAAGGCGGTCTTGTCGATCTGCACTGTCGGCGCCGCTGCCGGCGGCTGGCTTTTTCCGGCCCCCTGCGCTGGCGATTGCACTCCGGCCTTTGGCGCAGGCGCATGCTGCGCCGGCTTTTCGGCAAAGGCGCCGTTTTGCCAAAGGATAACGAAAGCAGCGGTCATTGCAACAGCAAGAGACAACCAAGAACGTTTCATAAGGCTTCCTCCTTGCGCGCGATAGTGAACATCGTTTTCTCCCCCCTGGTTAAGAAGTAAGTGAATTACCGGAATAGATTAATGCAAAGGTTTTGCCGATAACCCAATCTATTGATAAAGCGGAGTTTTGACAGGAGACTTGCCTGATGGGCGTTCCCGGAATGGAACAGAGCGAGGGGTTATTTTGCAGGACGTGTTCCCGGCAGGGAACAACGAATCATTCGATTTGATATTCCTTTATTTTCTTCCAGAGCACTTTCCTGGTAATGCCGAGGCGTTTTGCCGCGTCCATTTTTTTGCCTCCTGTTTCCTTCAAAGCCGCGATGATTTTCTGTTTCTCGAAGCACTTGATGCTGGAGTCGAGAGAAAGGTCCTCGGAAACGCACGGCATGGCCGCGGCCCCTCCCGCGACTTCCTCGGGAAGATGCTCGATGTTGATGACGCCGTTCTTCGCAAGGATAACCGCCCGCTCGATCGCGTGTTTCAGTTCCCGCACATTGCCGGAGTACCGGTGCGCAAGCAGTGCGTTGTACGCGGACACGGACAGGGACAGTCCGGCCTTGTCGTATTTCGTCCTGAAATTGGCAAGAAAATGATCGATCAGACAGGGGATGTCCTCCCCCCGGTCCTGCAGCGGCGGCAGCACAATGGGAACCACGTTGATCCGGTAGTAGAGATCTTCCCGGAATGTTCCTGCCGCGATGCGCTCCTTGAGGTTCTTGCTCGTGGCGAACAGGCCGCGCACATCCGCCTTGAGCGGAACGTTGCTTCCCAGGCGGGTTATGATGCCGTCCTCCAGCACCCGCAGCAGTTTCGGCTGGAGCGACAGAGGAATATCTCCGATTTCATCGAAAAAGATCGTCCCGCCGCCGGCATACTCGAACTTGCCCTTCCGTGCCTCCACGGCGCCCGTGAAAGCGCCCTTTTCATAGCCGAAGAGTTCGGACTCGAAGAGGCTTTCCGGGATGGCCGCGCAGTTGATCTTGATGAACGGTTTCCCGGCACGGGGACTCAGCCGGTGAAGAGCGTTTGCCGCCAGTTCCTTGCCGGTGCCGCTCTCGCCCTGAATGAGCACGGGCACGTCCGTTCCCGCGACGGACCCAATGCGGCCGAACACGTCCTTCATCGCGGCGCTGATGCCGATGAAGTTCTCGAATTCCGTTTTCTCCCGCAGCGTCTCTTTCAGGAAGACTACTTCTTCTTCGAGCTTCCGGTAGTTGAAAAACCGTTCCACGGAGATCAGGAGCTCTTCATTGGAAAAGGGCTTGGCGAGATAATCGAACGCCCCGTTCTTGATGGCCTGGACCGCGGTCTTTATCTCCGCATGGCCGGTAATCATGATGACGCCGGGCGGGGGGGACCCGGCCCGCGCCTTTTCAAGGACCGCGAACCCGTCGGCGTGCGGAAGCTTCAGGTCCGTAATGACCAGATCATACGCCGCGGTTTCCAGGGCATGCAGGCCCTCGCGGCCGTCGGCGCGCGCGTCGACCCCGTATCCCTGATAAGCGAGGAAATGGCTCATCCCCAGCCGCATGGTGGGATCATCTTCCACGATCAGAACGCGTTTTTTCGTCATAATAGCCGCAGATGCACGGTAAAGGTCGTCCCCGCTTCCGAGGTTTCCGCCGTGATCTCTCCTTTATGCTGCTCAATGATCGCCTTGCTCACCGAGAGTCCCAGGCCGGTCCCTTCGCCCGAGTCCTTGGTGGTGAAGAACGGGTCGAAGATCCGCGGCAGGACCTCGCGAGGGATCCCCTTGCCCGTGTCGGAGAGGGACACCCGGCACGTATTCCCCTCACAAGCCGTCCGAACGGTCAATATACCGCCGCCGTCCATGGCCTGGACCGCGTTGATGACCAGATTCAGAAAGACCTGTTCCAGTTTGCTTGCGTCAGCCGTAACTTCAGGCATGTCCGCGGCAAATTGCTCCTTGATCGAGATCCCTTTCTTCGCAACAGTGTATTCCGAAAGCCGCAGCACGTTGCTCAAAATAGCATGGATCGATGTCCGGGACATGCGCAGCTCCGAATGCTTGGAATAATCGAGCAGCTGTTTTACGATGCGCTGGATCCTGTCGAAGCCGGACCTGATGACCTCGATATGCTGCCGCCGGGTGTCTTCGTCCATCTTCGTTTCGATCAGGTTGTTGAAGCACAGGCTGATCCCGCCCAGCGGATTGTTGATCTCATGGGCGACGCCCGCGGCTATCTGACCGAGCGCCGAGAGCCTGTCGAGCCGGAATTTCTCCCGGTTCGCCTCTTCAAGCTCCTGCAGGTTGTTCTTCAGGTCGCCGACCATCTGGTTGAAGACCTCGACCAGTTCCCCCACCTCGTCGCCGCACGACTCCCGGTAGATAATGCACTTCTTGCAATCACAGATCTTTTCGGCGATACCGCCCTGTTCGCAGCCGAAGCATTTAGTGCCCGGGATCGTCCAGCACCGCGTTTTTCCGTATGCCGGGCAGTCCTGCCGGGCGCAGCGCAGGACTTCCCAGCAGTTCAGCAGGTGGTCATTGGGGACCGTTATATCGAGGTTCCCGGCCTGCACTTCCTCCATTTTCTCCTTCAGTTTTTTCATGGGGATGGTAAGCTGCCTCGCCAGGACCGTCGCGCTCCCGATGCCGACGACGATGACAAACCCCGAAATGAGAAAGATGTACCGTTCAAGGTCCTGCATGTTCCTGGTTACGATCCCGTCCGTGCTGTCACGGGAAAAACCGGCGATGACTATGCCGAGGACCTCATACCCGATCTGAACGGGAACGATGATCTTCTTGATCCCGTCCTGCTGGCCGTCGTCGATATGGGTTTCCCGTTCCGAAAGAACGCGCGTTGCCTGGTTTTGCAAGGCAGGCGAAATTGCCCTGCCGAGAAAGGTCCGCGCCGTATGGGCCACGATGCGCTTGTCCCTGTCGGCAACGAGTGCATAGCTGAGCCCCGACAGCTGCGCGGACGTCTGCACCAGTTCGTCGAGCTTGAGCGGATCCATCACAATAAGGGGCACCACCGCGTCGTTGGCGAGGTTTTTCGCGATGAAAAGCTGCTTATTCTCCAGTTCGGCCCTCAGAACGCCCTTCTGGTGGTTCACGATAAGCAGGTTCAGCGTCACCGTCATGATGATGATCAGGAAAATGACGCCGAGGGAAAATTTCCCGAAGATGCTCAGTTTTCGGAATATGGCGGATACCTGCTGTTTCATGATCAATATTGCCGGAGCCCCTCGAACTCAGCGTCACTGCTTGCCCGAAATCCCCGGATTTTAGCGGCCCCCAGGACGTTCCGGTCGTTCAAATCAACGAGCAGCCGCGCGACCTTTTTCACCAAAGAGGGATTGGTCTTGCCGCAGAGCGAAAAAGGCCAGTTCGGGAGCGACTGGGTGCGGGTCAGAACCCGGATCTGCCGCATATCGATCTCGCCCTTCAGCACTTCGAGCGCCGATTCCCTGACGAAACCCGCGTCCGCCTGGCCCTTATAAACGCCGAGGATGACGTTTTCCTGCCTCTTCGCCTCCCGGACCATCAAGTCCCGCTCAACGGAGATTCCCCTCTGTTGCAAGAAGAGCTTCTGCGAAAGGTACCCCCCCGCGGATTTCGCAGAGACGACCAGGACGTTTTTCCCCCGCAGGTCCTCGACGGTCCTGATCTTGCTGTCGGCCCGCGTGATGATAACCCCGCGAAACCTGTCGCCTGCCGCTCCCTCGCCGGCAGTCGCCCCTTCCTCCCCGATCGTCGTCACGAGCGGCGTGAGACGCACGGTCCGGTCGATCAGCGAAAACACGTAGGGATTCTGGTAGGAAAAGTTCACGTTTCCCTTCTTTACCACCTCCACGAATTCCTCGAAGTCCCGGGGGATGACGAGCTTGAATTCATACCCGGTTTTCCGAGAAAGGTACCGCATGAGCGGATCATACCGTTCGAAGAGGGTAATGGCGGAATACAAGGGGAGGATGGCGACTTTGATCGTATTCGGTCCGTACTCGATGTAGTTCTTCCCCGAGAGGTTCTTGATCATGACCCTGACGGCGTCGAAGTCCCTGTCCTGGGCAGGCGTAAAACGCCCGATCTGCCCGTCTTTCGTCCGTTCCCGGTCCGGCGCGTCCGGGGGGGCAACGAGACCGCGAACGATCAATTCGCGCGTCGCGGGACTCAGGTCGCGGGACGCGCACAGCACGAGCCGGGAAATTTCCTCGGATTTTTTCAAGACGGTCAGGCCGTCCGCCAGATATTTCTCCGCCACCAGCTGGCTCAAAGCGCCGGCGTCATGATCGCCGATCAGCACGGAAAGCGCCACGCTGTCTTCCTGCTGAAAGTGATCGACCGCGGCGAAGTCCTCGGCGCCGATGCCGACGTCCTTGAGCATTGCAAGAGGCGCCAGGTGGCCGAAGGTGGAACGCTGATGGCCGAAGGCGATGCGCTTCCCCTTCAGCTCAACGATTTTTTCCATGCCCCTGTCCTGCTTGACGATGAGCACGCTGCGGGACAGCTCGCCCTCCTGTTTCGCCGTTTTGACGAGAGGGATGACCTTCTCTCCGTAGCGGGCCCGCGCCTCGCAATAGGTGGAGGGATCGAGGCAGGCGATGTGGATCTGGCCGTTCCCGATCTCACGAATGATGGTATCGTAGTCCTTGGCGATTTTAATCGTAACGCGTCTCTTTAGCGTATGCTCGAGGGAATACTTCAGCGGCAGCAATCGCCCGTACAGGCTGGCGGCGCTTTCTGCGGGAATGATGGATATCCGTAACGCCGGCCCAGCTGAGATGCCGGACAGGTCCTGCTGATCATTCTTCGGAGGAGGGAGAGAAGGTGCGGCAGTATTCTGGCAGGAACAAGAAAGCAACGCGCCGAACAGAACAAAGGATATGAGTTTTTTTCGCATAATCAGAAAGAAAAGCGGAGTGTTCGGTTCACTATTGCTGCCGGCTGTTCCCGGATATATATTAGCAAGTCAATCCACTGAAATCCATCCTCTTTTTTCGCCGTTTCCCGCAAGGGCGCCATGAGTCTGATGCAGCTCATGCCCCGGACCGCCTCGGACCTGAATGTATAGTACGCCGCTCCGGCCAGCTTGTGAGCGAGTGCGTTGTGCGCGGCCATGAAGCTGGTCTTCTGCATTTTGCGATTATAGCATGCCCGTGCCTGTTTGTAACTGCGTCGAGCATCAGGCAGGGTTCGGCCGCCTCGGTGCCTTCATATGATTATCAGGCCTACGTTCATGCCATGTGGCAACCAAGGAGATTGCCCCCATGGTTCCCGGTGGGTGACAGAGGAGAATCAAAGGAAAAAGCCCGGGACTCTTTTTGTTGAGAACACAAGCCGTCTCCGCGGCTGCTCCAGAGTCTACCAGTAAAGAACTGACCCTATTTGTTCTTTCGTCGGTCTTACGGCGTACGCTCCTGCTTCGACAGCCGCAGGACCATGCCGTCGCCGAACGTGATATCGTCGATATGCACCGCTGCCTTGCTTCCACGCGAGACCACGTGGATATGGATGAAGTTCTGCATGCCCGAGTCTTCACTGATCGCCGGAGCATACTGGCTGATGAACTCGCCGGGATGACTCTCGGCATGGAAGCCGACGATATCGACCGGCTCGTTCTTCATCACATAGCCCTGCTTGGACTTGCGGAACAATTCCTTGGTGATGGTTTTTCCCTCGGTCCGGTTCACGTTGATATGCCATTTGATCTCGGCCGGCGTTCCGGTCATCAGGAACGGAAACGGCTTGGCCACGTCGATTCCCGCCTTCTGCGCCTGCTCCTTGACAAACTTCCGCAGGTCCACGTAGGTCTTTACCGTCGCGGGAACCGGCACGTCCTGCCAGGCCGACTGTTCGGTCCATACCAGGAAGATCGCATTGTGCTTGAGCGTCGTATCCACGGTAAAATCTTCGCCCCGCACCTTGCTGATTTGGATTACGGTATGAGTCGGGTACTGCAGGACGTGTCAGGCTGAGGGCGGCTTCAGTATCTCTGCGGGATGCGCTTCCGCGAAATGAACGGCCAGGAACGACGCAAGCGCCTTTACCGCAGACACCTGGATGCCGGGGCAAAGTCTCGCCGCGGTAAAGAGGAATTGCGGAAAACGGTGTGTAGTTGAACCGGAAAGCATGGGCCCCGGTGCCGTCGGCACGGGGCGGTGGCAGAGGCGCCTGAGCGGACAACCTTCGCACTTCGAAACCACGCTCGACTTACCGGCCGCCCCGAAGGGGCAGGTATTCTGGAGCATGAGCGAAAGAGCAAGACAGCAGGCGATAAACAGCAGCACTCGCTTCATGCGTCAGACTATAAGTCCGGCCTGAACAGGCGTCAAGGCTTGTATTCGATCTTACGTTGCATGCATTCCGTTGTGTAACCGTGAGTTGTCTTGGTCCGGCACGGCTGTGTTATGAGACCGCACAGTCCAGCATTCAATACCTGATAATCATATAAAGGGCACCTCCCCGTTCGTTTCGGGAAACCCCTTGACCTGTCTACAGCTTCATAGTTTAGAGTATACTCGTGAGAAGGGAGGTGAACCATGTACACCGTGGGCAGCCTGGCCAGGTCCTTTGGTCTTTCCCGCAGCACCCTGCTGTACTACGATTCCATCGGACTGTGCAAGCCCTCAGGCAGGAGCGCTGCCAATTACCGGACCTACACCGAGAACGACCGGGCGCGTTGCCGTTGCTGCACTCGGGATCGAACGAAGCCGGATCAACGCCATTCTCAATGACCTGGAGCGCCACCTGACATTCCTGTACCGCCACAAGAACGGCAGGGTCGCCTGGGCCTACCCGGTGACGGTGGACGAAACGCCCCACCGGCTTAAGTTCAGTGCCGGCGAGGAGGTGTACGCTGCCTGAGCAGCGGATGCCTTTGCCACGCCCTTCGTGCAAGGGCGCTTACGCAATGAAACCCTGAGCGTCAGGGTCAAAAGCTCCTGCGCTCACTGCGGTAAACCGATCGAGCTCACCATCGACAGCGACCTGAACTGCACAGTCCATGATCCGGAGGCTCGTCCCCTCGTGTTCGTGCCTGACGTGGACCTGCTCACGCTGCGCGAAGAGAATATCATCAATGCATTTTGAAGAAAGACCGTATTCTTCTGTTCAGAAGAATGCGCAAGAGAATACAGAAAAAAGGGTCATACGACAAGGGGCATCTATTTGTTGCCTGAGGAGATGAAGGCGATCAAGGTGATGCAGAGCGTCCTGTTCGGTTTCGAGTAATGCGAGACTCCGGTTTGTTGACAAACTCGCTTCGGAGCGGGTCGTGGGGAGATGAGGGAGTTGTAAAGATAAAGGCCCGGGATATTTCCGGGCCTTTATTGTTGAGAAAACATGTGTTGTCAAGCCGCAAGACCTAACCCTATTTGTTTTGTAACGGATGCGCCGGTGTCCGTGAAAACAGATGAACGCCGAGACTTGCTGCGCGACGCCTCGTTATTCACCGTACACAGTAACCGTGTATTTGCCAAAGAGCGCAAGGCAGGAGAAGCTCGAATTATCAACATGGTGGATCTTCGTTATCTTGGCGGCGCTGGCGATCGTGTTGATGCTGCAATCGCCGATCGCCAGCAGGCCGAGGATCGAGGTGCAGGAACCGCTCCCGGATTTGGTCGAGACCGCATTTGACGTTGCGGATCCGGCCCAATCAACATTGGTGTAGAGACCGCCGGCCACCGGCGATGCAACAATGCTACAACCCGACAACAGCACAACCGCTACCGCGACAACTGCCAGAACTGCGATGATCCTTTTCATACGCTTTCTCCTTTGCTGGTTTCATGATGATCCGGCTCCGGCCGGGTCCGTCTGGAATGTCGATCAAGGATATACATTTTTCCGAACATTGTCAAGCTGATGACAATCGGCTGATGACAATCGGTCCAGAGTCAGAAAAAACTCCCCGGCAGGGGCCTTGTCGCCTCCCTGAGATCGGGCGCTCCTCACAGCGACATCATTCTCCCCTGACCGGTTCGGGAAAACATACCGGGCACCAGGTCTCCAAGAGCTGACCCTATGAGGTTCCCTTCAATACCCGCCCGAGGTCACAGGTTCCGGGCAACCGCTTCCGCAAGAACGATGATGTCCTCACTGCAAAAGATTCCCGTAACGTTCCGGTCGAACAGAAGGTTAGCGTCCGGTCCGAATTCGTCGTCTGCCGTCCAAAGCTCGATCAATGCAGGTACGCCTTCGAACACCTCGACAACGATCGCCGCATCCGCCTGGACAAGCTTCCTGCCGGGCGCTCTTTCCAAAACACGGTAGATGCCCTGGGGATCGCAACCGTACTTGTCGACCAGGACCGCGATAGCCTGCTTCTTGAACGCATTATCAAAGCCCGTTGCCACGGAAAGTTCGCTCAGACTGAGCCACGCCCCGGTCTGCGGCGGCAAGCCTGACGCTCTGCGGGCAAGGTAGTGGAGGATCAACAGGCCAAGCCCGTCCTCGGCCGAAGCTCCTGTTGACGGGTTCACGATGCTCCTGGTATCGAGATCGACCAGGTACTCGTGGGAAAGAAAACGAACAGACAGCCTTTTCAGCGGGTTTGATTCGCCGAGAAGGTCCCATGCTTTCTTGAGTGCCGCTTCAGGGTTCATGTCGTCATACTACACTATTTCAAGGTGTACGTCATGGAATGCGATCCGGAGCAGTTCGAGCACGGGAACGGAGAGTACGAATGCGAGCACTACGGTAAGCGGCGCGGTGGTTTCCGGTGAAAAAAGAAAAGCCCGAAACAGTCTCGGGCTTTTACTGCATCTACCTCAAATATCAATATGTAAGCCTGCCCCGCGACCGTCCCTCCGAAAATGAGTGCCCCCATAGGGCCGACACCAATTCAATAGACGTGACCCCAAGAAGTTGAAGAGTGAACAGGATAAAAATAGTACAATGTATGCGAAACAATCTGCACGATAAGCGGCAGGAACGATGATAGATAGTTCTGGGAAATATTTGACATTGAGTATAATTTATAGTAGTCTCTTCTCAATATAGTTTGTATTCCGTTTTTGCTGCATCACTCGCCTGCTGATTAGTGTCGCGCTTCATTTTGTAGATAAAGATTTAAAGTTCTTCATTATGCATATATGTGCATGCGCTCATGTACGGAGGCGACGTGAGCGGTAATGCGCCCTGCAGTCTGCCCGAAAACAACGGTAATGGTCACGAAAAAAAAGGAGGAAAACATGAACACGTTGACATCCCGTTTTTTAGCGCTTGTATGCATTGTGATTTTCAGTGTTTCTCACGCATGGGCCAAGGATACGCTCGTTATGGGCGTTCATCCGTATAAGCCGGCTACGGAACTTTATAAGATATTCAAGCCCATTGCGGATTATCTTTCGCAAAAAACGGGCAAAACGGTTGATCTCCAGATCGCGCAGTCCTACGAAGACGCGGCGGAAAAGGCGGGAAACGGAAAGTTTGACTTATCCTATATGGGCCCTACGGTCTATGCAAAGGAGAGTAAACACCTGCAGCTCAAACCGCTCGTCCAGATCATAAACAATGGTAAGCCGTCATTCCACGGCGTCATCATCGTCAAACAGGGAAGCGGACTGAAATCACTCAAGCAGCTCAAGGGAAAGTCGTTCGTGTTCGGCGAAAAGAACTCCACGCTTACTCATGTGGTGCCCCTCTATCTGCTCCTCAATGAAGGCATTCACCTGCGGGATCTCACAAAGCATGCATTCGTGGGAAGCCATGACAACGTGGCGCTTAATGTCAAGACCGGCTCGTTCGATGCGGGCGGGCTTATGCCCGATATCGCGGAAAAGTACAAGGATCAGGGGATCGAAATAATAGCGAAATCTCCCGAACTTCCCGAGCATGTTTTCGTTGCGACCAAATCCATGGATGCGGCGACCTTCAACAGGATTCAGGAAACGCTCCTAACCATGGACCTGGCTACTCTCAAGGGAATCAAACCTACCCTTACCGGAACTCAAAAAGTGAATGACAAGGATTTCGATATCCTTCGGACCATCATGCAGATGGTGGAAAAGGAAATGGATCGGAAAGACTGACAGGACTTCTGCTGAACAGTCAGTCCTGCAGCGAGGATGCCGAACGAACCAATCCTGTCCCAGGGTCGCACCGCAGCATGTGGGACGTTGTTACGAAACCATGACATTCCCATCGTGGTTTGCTATCCTCGCCCCATGCCCCGCAAGCCCCGCATCGAATTCGCCGGCGCCTTCTACCACGTCATCGTCCGCGGCAACCAGAAACAGCGCGTATTCAAGGATGCTGCGGATTTCCAGAAGTACCTCCTCACCCTCACCGTGTACAAGAACCGCGCCGGCTGCCGCATCTACGCCTATGTCCTCATGAACAACCATGTCCATCTGCTGGTCGAGACCCAGGACGTCCCCTTGTCAAAAGTCATGCAGGGCGTGAATCAGACCTATACCATGTATTTCAACCGGAAATACCGCACTGTTGGCCATCTTTTCCAGGGGCGCTACAAAGCGATTCTCTGTGATCGAGACGCCTATCTCCTCGGGCTCGTCAAATATATTCACGAGAATCCCCTCCGCGCCAGAACTACATAGTACATAGTAGTACATAGAGTACATAGGGTCATACAGGTCTATTGTATTGGTGTTGACTGCTCTTTCTCATAATATTGCACACCGTTGAGACGTGCAGGTCGAGATGACGGGCGATCTCGCTCTGGCGGTACCCGTGCTGCGTAACAGCCTCGGCGATCTTCTTGTCGCGTCTGCCGGTATCGTCAAGAACACGCTGAGGGAAGATCGCATCGAGTGTTGGCCTGTTGGCGAAGCGCTGGCTTTTGGGGATCTCGGGGATGTGGTGCCGTTTATGGAGATGGTCCGCGTGGCTGTCAATAAATTCGTCATCACCAAGGAGAATCTGGCCTTTGACATCCGTCCAGATGGTTTCCTTGTTGA